>Ga0334892_1001660_pt1 | contig 18112 bp, 16 predicted proteins | sample GraSluR3_MG_4_FD_207213 | JGI IMG/M metagenome (GOLD analysis project Ga0334892, IMG submission 207213) | Sludge microbial communities from methane-producing bioreactor in Wageningen University, Netherlands - Granular Sludge_15_04-R3 | ecosystem: Engineered > Bioreactor > Anaerobic >...
TCCCAGTCCATTTAGTCCCAACTGATCTATTTGGAGGTAGAATATGTTGATCAAACTTGGTCAACAGTTGGTCAACATATCAAAAATGACACAAAAAAATCAACACCCTATAAGTGTTGATATTGGCGGAGAAGGAGGGATTTGAACCCTCGCGCCGGTTGTGCCGACCTACCGCTTTTCGAGAGCGGACCCTTCAGCCACTTGGGTACTTCTCCTATTCAGTTGACAAGTAATATTATACAGCCGATTTCATAAGTTTGCAAACAACTTTAGTGGAGCGTTTTAAGCTGCTTATGATTCCTTTTCAATTCTGCATACGATCTCATAGTAGGCTGCGTGCATCCCCATCCTTGAATATCGTTCAGGAATGATCCTATTTATTCCTCCACCCTTTCTGGCCCAACCTCCCTGGTATATCTTAACCCTGTCAGGCAGGATATCTCCATCCAGCTTTATGATGGCCTCTAAGGAGCCCTTCTCTGTGTATACCCTTACTGTTTCACCCTCATCAAGGCCCAACTCATTTGCCTTTGTGGTGTTTATATGGACTGTTGGGACATGGTCTCCTTCTTCAAGGGCGAAATGCTGTGAATGCAGTGAACCCCTTAGCTTTGGTGTTATCAGGTAAAAGGGATGGTCCTTGGAAATTTCAGTCTCAAGACTCCTGTATCCAGCTGTTGGAGAAAAACCCTCCTCCTCTGCTGTTTCCGAATAAAACTCAAATTTACCTGAAGGGGTCAAAAACCTACCATCTCTCCATGGTATATCCAGGACTTCAGGAACCTTGATGGGTTCCTCTTTCAGTTTCTCAAAATCAATCTTTTCCCTCATGGGCTCTGTGATTTTTTCAATCCACTCTTCCTGGGACATGATGGGAAAATCTTTTAGCTCCAATCTCATGGCTAGCTCATTTAGGATCTCAAGCTCGGAAAGAACCCCTTCAGGAGCCTCAACCACCCTATTGCAGTAGTTTATATAGCTGTGGTTTGCAGGTGGCATGACGATGTTATCCTCCTCAAGAGGATGCTTTACTGGAAGTACAACATCCGAGGCAGCTGCTGTATCAGTAAGGTACATATCCAGGGCAACCTTAAAATCCACTGAGTGGAATGCCTTAAGTATCTTCTCTGTGTCCATGCCCTGGTTTACAGGGTTTGCCCTTGCTGTATATATAAACCGTACTGGAGGATTCTTCTCTGTCAAGATAAAGTCTCCGAGAAGAGGCCTTTCGTAGGTCCTCTTTTCTTTTGCAAGCCCCGTTCCCTTCAGAAAGTCCTCATCTATAAGCCCCTCTGATACGCTGTTATTATAGCTTACCCCTCCTCCGGACTGTCCAATGTTTCCTGTTACGGCTCCCAGAGCATCAACTGCACGTACAGTATCTCCCCCGTTGGAGTATCTTTGGATTCCAAAGCCAAGTACTATGGCAGCGGGCTTAGTACTTCCATACTCCAGGGCAAGGCCTTCAATCTCTTTATGGTGAATTCCTGTTGTTTCTGAGACCTGATCCTTGTCCAGATCCATCACAGCCACTTTAAGACTTTCATAGCCAATTGTGTTCTTCTCTATGTAATCCTTATCCACAAGATTGTTCTCAATCAGGACCTTTATCATATACATTGCCATAAGTCCGTCAGATCCAGGCTTTGGTGCCAGGTGAAGATCTGACATGGCAGCTGTTTCAGATGGGAGTGGGTCTATTGTTACAAGCTTGGCGCCTTTCTCTTTGGCCATTTTGATAAAGGGTATCACATGGGGTCCTGTGGTCACAGGATTTCTTCCCCATATTATTATCATCATGCTGTTGAGATAATCCGTTGGCTCATGGGCAAGACACTTTCCGAAATCATACCTCTGTGCCTCCACTCCTGCCCCTGCACACAGGCTGCCCTTTGGCATGGTCACACCACCATAGGCATTGAAAAACCTCAGGTCTGCCTTTTTCAGGACCCCTGAATTCCCAAATTCACTTATGTATAGAAGGGCTGTTGTGGGATAATCCTTCCTCAGATGTTTCATCTTTTCTGCAACAAGGTCCAGAGCCTCCTGCCAGGTTGCTTCCCTAAGGACTCCAGCTTCCCGTATAAGAGGTTTTAACAGTCTTTCCTTGCCCTTCCTCATCTTGATGTGTTTATAGCCCTTCTCGCACAGAAAACGCCCTGTCACAGGATTATTGGGATTCCCCACAAGCTTTTTGACCTGTCCATCTTCAACTAGGGCCTTTATTGAGCACGAATCCCAGCAATCCAATGTGCAGGCAGTACTGATCCATTTCTTGTCCATTGTGGCCTCCTCTACTTTCTCCTTCTAAGCTCTCTGAAAAAATCCTTTAAGAGCTGTGCACAATCTTTTTCCAGAACCCCTGTCTTCATCTCCACCCTGTGATTAAGCCTTGGATGCCTAACAAGGTCCTCCACAGAGCCACAGCAGCCGTGTCTTGGGTCCATGGCGCCGATTACAAGCCTTGGTATCCTTGCGTTGACAATGGCACCTGCACACATGGCACAGGGCTCCAGGGTCACATAGAGGGTACAGTCCACAAGCCTCCATCCACCAAGATACCTGCTGGCTTCCTGTATGGCCATTATCTCAGCGTGGGCTGTGGGGTCATTTTTTGTCTCCCTTTTGTTGTAGCCTTTTCCTATGACCTTGTCATTGTATACAACAACAGCACCCACTGGTACTTCGTAGGTGCTGGTCTTAGCGATATCTAATGCAATTTTCATGTATTTTTCGTCCATATTAGATCACCTTTACATAAATGGTGCACCCGAGAGGAATCGAACCCCTGCTCATGCCTTAGGAGGGCACCGCTCTATCCTTCTGAGCTACGGGTGCAAGTCACAAAGATATTTTACAACTATTTTTGTCCTTTGTCAAACATTACAAACAATTTTTAAAACCGGATTGTGTATTTGCACAACCCGGTTCATTGTTTCCTATGCTGCCATCTCTTTCTTGTTCTGCATTCTCTGGATTAAATATGTTCCTACAAGTACCACAAGTCCGAATGCATCAGTCATAAGTCCTGGGTTCAACAGCATCAAGGCTGCGGCCGCCAGCAGAACTCTTTCTATTATGTTGGTCCTTCTGATCAGGTAGGCCTCGACGGCCGCTGCCAGACAGAGTATTCCTATTACCGCCGAAAGTATTACAGGAAGTGCCTTAATAAACGGCATAAACACAACTGTTGTGCCAACAATCTCCTCAACCATTATAAGCTCTGGGTTGATTGCGAAAATATAGGGTACTATGAAGGCGGCCAAGGCTATCTTCAAAGCCTGAAAACCTGTCTTCATGGAGTTGGACCCTGCTATTCCCGCACCGGCATATGCTGCCAATGCAACCGGTGGAGTTATGTCTGCAACCACGCCAAAGTAAAGAATGAAAAGGTGAGCTGCCAAAAGGTTCACTTCAAGCTTGATTAGTGCAGGCACTGCCATTGTAGCAAGTACGATGTACTTGGCAGTTGTGGGCAGTCCCATTCCAAGTATGATTGAAGCTACCATTGTAAAGAACAATGTAAGCAATAGATTTCCTTGAGCTACCGTTACAATTATCTCTGCGATTCTAAGTCCAAGCCCTGTAAGTGTTACAACCCCAACTATCATACCTGCAGTGGCGCAGGCACAGGCAACTCCAACTGAACCCTTGGCTCCTGCTTCTAGTGCTCCTAGAAAATCCTTGAAGGTAAAGGAACCGTCTCTTCTTATTAATGTTGCTATAACCGCTACGACCATACTGATTATTATTGCCTTGAAGGCGGCTAGAGTAGGTGTGTTTCCTGCTATGAGGAAGTACACAACACTCACAAGTGGAATCAGAAGGAAGCCTCTACTAAGGAGTAGCTTGCTTACCTTGGGAAGCTTTTCCCTTGGTATTCCCTTAAGTCCCAGCTTGGATGCCTCAAGGTGAACCATTGTTCCAACTGCGAAGTAGTACAATACTGCAGGTATTGCTGCTGCTATTATTATCTGAAGATAGGATATTCCTGTAAACTCAGCCATTATAAATGCTGCAGCTCCCATTACAGGAGGCATTATCTGACCGCCAGTTGAAGCTGCTGCCTCGACTGCGCCGGCGAAGTAAGGCTTGTATCCTGTCTTTTTCATCAAAGGTATTGTAAATGCACCTGTTGTTACAGTGTTTGCAACTGAACTACCAGAAATTGATCCCATGAACCCACTGGCTACTACAGCTGTCATTGCAGGACCACTCTTAAGGTGTCCGGTCATTCCAAACGCCATGTCAATAAAGAATTTTCCAACGCCAGTCTTGTCCAGGAAGGCACCAAACAATATAAACAGGAATACAAAGGTCGCTGATACACCGGTAGGTATACCCATGATACCCTCAAGACCCATGTACATGTGTGAAACTATCCTGGTTAGTGAGAATCCTCTATGAGCAAGAATCCCAGGCATTTGCGGTCCGAAGTATGCATAGCTAAGGAACACAATTGCAACGATTGGGAGCTCTGGACCCACTACCCTTCTTGTTACCTCCAGGGTAAGAAGAATTGCAGCTATACCAAACACAAGGTCCAATGTGGTAGCGTTTCCACCCTTGAGAGCCATCTGCTCTGGGAATAGGAATATGTAGCCGAACACCACAATTGCGACCCCCATCAATAGAAAGTCCAATATTGCAGGTTTCTCCCTGCTTGACTTCTTTCCTGCGGGATAAAGGAATAATCCAATTATAAATGCAAAAATAATATGTAGCGATCTCTGTCTATAGGATAGCAATGTTCCAAAGCCTGCTGTATAAAGGTGGAATGTTGACATTGCTATTGCAATTACAGTGACAACCGTTGAAAGCGCACCCTTCATTTTTCTTAGCTTTGACGCTTCCTTATCGTAGGATTCCATCAACAGGTCTACATCAAGGTTTTCATCTTCATCAATAATATCTTCAATTCCCTCTGCTTCTTTTTCTGCAGTTGTCTGTTCATCCACAGATTCTTCATTCTTTGTTTCTTCTTCCAGATTTTCATTGTCTAGTTTTTTGTCGTCATTCATTTAAACCCCTCCTTTGCCAAATAAACTATGATTGGAGTCCTTTGGGTTTCAAATTTTACTCCTTCGGTAGGCTCCGAGAATTCAACGAAAAGGTATGTTCTTTCCCCTACCATAAGCTCGTGATTTGCCCTTACTGCTCCAGTTCTGTAAACGAGGTTTGTCATTTTTTGGTCAATGTTGTACAGTCTAAACCCATCCTCAACAATATCAAAGTCATAGGGACTAGTTGCTGGAAGTCCAGCACCGTAGGACTGAAAAACGGTTTCCTTAAGTACAATCTCTCCCTCTTCAATCTTATACATCTCCCATACAGGTGTCCGTTCAACGGAATGTATATACTTGATTGTGAAGGACTTGTCCTCCCTCGGCCACCATGAACTCAGATACTCTCCGCTTCTTGCATCAGACGCCCTTAGAACCTCAATGGGATAAAGCATCATGCCAATCGCCATTAGAGACACGACCACTGCCAAAATCCTCTTTAATAAGGGAAAGGTACTGATACTATCAGTACCTTTTCCATTGAATTCTTTCCTACTGGATGCCCTGCTCATCGTAGTACTTCTGAGCACCTGCATGAAGGTCTATTGGCATACCTGCCAATGCAGTTTCAAGCTTAATGTCATTTCCTCTTGCATGTGTATCGATGATAACCTGTCTTTGCTCGAACATGCTCTTAGTCATGTTGTAAACCAAGTCCTCGCTAAGATCCTCTGGTACTATAAGCATTGCCATTACTGCTGCCGATGTAACATCTCCGGTCATACCCTTGTAGCTGTCTCCAGGAATTGATACTTCGGTGTAGAATGGATATTTCTCTGCCAATGAAGCTATTTTTGCAGAGTCCATTGCAACTACTACGATATCCGCAGTTTGAGTTACCTCAGTTACAGCTGATGTTGGAAGTGCACCTGTTACGAATGCAGCGTCTACCTGCTTGTTCTTAAGCTGGTCAGCAGCTTCATTGAATGAAAGGTAGTCAGCTTTTCCAAGATCACTATAAGTCATTCCGTATTCTGCAAGAATCTGTCTAGCATTTACCTCAGTTCCTGATCCAGGAGCTCCAACTGCAACCTTCATTCCTGCAAGGTCCTCGATGCTTGTGATGCCTGAGTCAGCTGTAGCAATAACCTGAATAACCTCAGGGTAAAGCATTGCCATTCCTCTGATGTTTGTTATTGGCTCCTGACCATCAAAGGTCTCTGTTCCCGTGAATGCATAATAAGTAACATCATTCTGTACAAAAGCAAGTTCCGCTTCGCCTTGAGCAACAAGGTTAACGTTCTCAGCTGATGCTCCAGTTGACTGTGCATTTGCATTTACTCCAGGAATATTCTCGTTGAAGATTTTAGCAATTGCTCCACCAAGTGGATAGTAAGTACCGCCTGTTCCTCCAGTAGCTACAGATATAAACACGTTCTCTGCTGGAGCTTCTCCACCAGGCTCTTCTCCGGCTGGTTCCTCTGCTGCTGGTGAGCAACCTACCATAAGTGATAGAGTCAGTATAAATACCAACCATAATGATAATGTCTTTTTGTTCATACTCATCCCCCTTTTTGATTTTCATCTTTTCCAATTGTCCGATTCTGACTATTTGGACAACTTGTAAATACATTATAACTCAATTTCAAGTGATAATCCACTAAAATTTTGTCTAATCGTTCTTGAATCTGATGTTTATAACATTTACAGATTCAAAAAGTGGAATAGTCCGAAGATTTCATCTTCGGACCATATCATTCTATTTCTCAAGTTTTTCCATCCCGCCCATGTATTTTCTAAGGACTTCAGGAATGATTACAGATCCGTCTCCCTGCTGGAAGTTCTCCAGTATGGCTGCAAAGGTTCTTCCCACTGCAAGACCTGAACCGTTTAGTGTATGAAGATATTCAACCTTTCCGCTGTCCTCTCTTCTAAATCGAAGATTGGCTCTTCTGGACTGGAAGTCCTCGAAGTTGCTGCAGCTTGAAATTTCAACATACCTGTTGTAGCTAGGCATCCATACCTCCACATCATATGTCTTTGCTGAAGAGAATCCAAGGTCTCCTGTACTAAGCATTACAACCCTGTATGGGATTCCCAGCCTCTTAAGGACCTCTTCGGCATTGTTGGTTAGTGTCTCAAGCTCGTCATAGGACTTGTCCGGATGGGCAAACTTTACCATCTCCACCTTGTCAAACTGGTGGTTCCTGATGAGTCCCCTGGTGTCCCTCCCTGCTGAACCGGCCTCCTGCCTGAAGCATGGTGTGTAGGCTGTGTAGTATACAGGCAGCTGATCCTCAGTGAGTATTTCATCTCTCAGGAGATTTGTCAGGGGAACCTCAGCTGTTGGCACAAGGAAGAAGTCCTTGCTTGGCACGTGGAACATGTCCTCTTCAAACTTTGGCAGCTGGCCCGTTCCTATCATGCTGTCCCTGTTCACCATAAAGGGTGTGGACATTTCAGTGTAGCCGTGTTCACCTGTATGAAGGTCCAGCATAAAACTGATTATAGCCCTTTCAAGTCTAGCACCTGCACCCTTGAAAACGCTGAATCTTGCTCCCGATATCTTCGAGGCCCTTTCAAAGTCCAGAACATCTAGCTCTGTTCCAATGTCCCAGTGAGCCTTTGGCTCAAAATCAAACTCCCTTGGAGTTCCATCCTTTCTCACTTCAACATTGTCCTCATCGGATTCACCCTCAACCACACTGTGATGTGGGGTGTTTGGAATCTGAAGAAGCAGTGTCTTTAGCTCTTCATCGACATCCTTTACCTGACCGTCGAATTCCTTGACCTTCTCTGAAAGCTCCTTCATCTGGGCAAATATGGGCTCTACATCCTTGCCTTCCTTTTTAAGCTTTGGTATCTCCTTTGACACCTTGTTCTGCTCAGCCTTCATTTCCTCAACATGAACAAGGATCTCCCGTCTCTTCTCATCCAGCTCAAGCACCCTGTCGATTGGGAAATCTCCATGCCTTTTTGCCAGTGCTTCCTTGACCTCCTGTGCATCCATTCGTATTCTCTTAATATCCAACATACTATTCCTCCTCCTGTTCGTAATAAAAAAACCCCCGTCCCCATAATAGTAGGGACGAGAGTATACCCGCGTTGCCACCCTAGTTAACCGCATCAGCGGTTCACTCGAATTTTCTAGGCTCAGGGTCGGATTCTGCAATTCCATCTGACGGTTTTCACCAGCCACCGACTCTCTAAAAGACTTTCCTGCATACTATTTCCCTTCACTGCCCTATTTAATTAAAATCCATTATAGCATATCTGAGTTCAATGTCAATACTTTACTCAAGGTATGGTGGGATTTCCACCGTTTTTATCTCTCCAACATCTCTCATTTCAAGCTTGTTGAGGACCATTTGATAAATTTCAGGTGATCCGGATGTGAGCACCTGGAGAGATCCTTTCCCTTCCTTTTTAAGGATACCCTTCTCGTGAAGGATCATCCTCATTGCCTTGGCTTGCTGGAAGCCTGGATTTATGTAGTTTAGTGTTGGATCCAGCTCAAGGAATATGTCCTCCACTATTGGGTAGTGGGTGCATGCCAGGACAATATTATAGAAATTGCCCATCTGGGATATGCTTTCCAGATGTCCTCCTATGGTGTCATATATCTCCCTGGATTTGTAATCCCCTCTATCCACAAGCTCAGCAAGCCTTGGACTTCTTTCAGAGGATATCTCATAGTCCTTTCTTCTTTCTCTTAATAGTTTTTCATAGGCCTTTGTCCTGATTGTAAAGTCAGTCCCAAGTATGACCATTTTGTCTATGCCCATATTCTCTATATGGTTCACCGTTGGGGTGATTATATCTACTATGGGAAAATCGAACTTATCCCTGAATCTATCTGCTATTGTTGAAATGGTATTGCAGGCTATGGCCACCATTTTCACATTTCTCTTCTCAAAATACTTTAACATTGCCATTGTAAGTGTAAAAATCTCATCCTCTTCACGATTTCCGTAGGGAACATTCTTGCTGTCTCCAAAATATATGATGTCCTCGTGAGGCAGGATCTTTTGGATCGATTTTACAACTGTAAGACCTCCTACACCTGAATCCAGTACTCCAATAGGTTTCTCCATTTAATTCCTCCTAAATTATAGTGACATGTCCCCTCTTTTTATGTACCCTCTTTTTCTCATCCATTCGGATACGGAAAAGGATATGAGTCCGGGGAATACAAAGTGCATCATCAAAATCATCAAGAAAACATATACACTTGCACCCATGGTCTCAATCATTGCAAACTGCCCGACAAGGCCGCTTGTACCCATACCGGCTCCAAGGGAATTGCTTCTCATTTCAAGCAGGTAGGTGGATACAGGTCCAAGTATCGCCGAAGCAACAATTGATGGTATCCAGATCAGGGGATTCCTTACGATATTTGGAATTTGGAGCATGGAGGTTCCAAGTCCCTGAGCTACCAGTCCACCCATCCCATTCTCCCTGTAGGATGCTATTGCAAAGCCAACCATGTTGGCTGCACAGCCTACTGTTGCTGCTCCCGCTGCAAGTCCTGAAAGATTTAGGGATATTGCAAGGGCTGCGGAACTGATGGGAAGGGTTAGTGTTATTCCCATGATCACTGACACTATTATTCCCATAGGTATTCTGTGCATTTCAGTAGCCTGATTGATAATAGCACCAATTCCATTCATAAATGCTGCTATGTATGGTGAAATGTAGCTTCCTACCAAGCCTCCCACTAGGATTGTTATCATCGGAACCAGAATGATGTCAAACTTGGTCCTTCCCGCCACAACCTTGGACAACTCGGCACCTGCAAGGGCAGCGACAAAGGCACCAACCGGCTCACCAATCGCAATCACTGCTGTCGCTCCATCGAAGGAAACGCTTCCTGCGCCTATGGCTCCAGCCACCGCTGATGCAAATATCCCCAGGGGAGGAGCTCCCACGCTGTATGCCACTCCCACTCCAATTGCCGGCCCCATCATCCTCTGGGCCACATTACCGAAATATACAAGGGATGGGATGTCCCCATATAATCCAATCTGCCTGATGATAAGTCCTATCAGCAGAGATGAAAACAGCCCTAAAGCCATCCCGTTAAGTGTCTTTACAATGTAGTCCTGTATACCTGTTGCTTTTCTTGCCATTATTCGACTCCTTTTAAATTTATTCCCATCTAAGATCCTTTCCGAAGAATCTTAAGGGTATGAATTTATCAAATATCCTTGAGAATACCCTGTCGGTATATATCTCGGATATTTCATTAGGTGTAAGGTTTGTTGATATTATGGTCTTTTTACCTGCAAGTAGCCTTGTGTTGACTATGTTGAATATCTCAGCATTTGTAAATGTATTTGAAATTTCCGTTCCAAGATCATCTATTATCAGAAGGTCCGCCTGGAAAAGCAGGTCGTACTCATAGTCTGATATCTCACGGCTTCCCTTCCCAAATCTTCTTTTCTCCAAAATATCCAGGATTGTGAAGGCAGTCTGGTAGATCACTATCTTGTTCTTGTCCAGCAGGGCTTTTGCAATGCAGCTGCACAGGAAGGTCTTTCCCAGTCCTGTTGTTCCGTAGAAAAGAAGGTTCTCGCCGTTGTTCTCTTCAAAGTTTCCTATAAAGCCTTCCGCATAGCTTAATATGTCCAGCATATTCTCCCTGGGGGTAAGCTCTTCCCCATCAAAGGTCTCCTGGCTGAACAGGTCTATGTTGAAGTTCTGGAAATTTTCCTTGTGCAGAATGTTTTCCAGGTTTGACATCTTGTAGGATCTGTTGATAAGAAGCTGCTTCATGCAATTACACCTTTTGGAATCATCAACATACCCTGTGTCCTTACAGATGTTGCATGTATACCTTGGCTCAAGATAGTCTGCAGAGATATTCCCCTCTGTCAGGACAAATGCCTTCTCCATCTTAAGGGCTTCGATCTTTTCCCTAGCCTCCCTGGCTGCCTTTTCCGAATCATCTGGCTTTAGAAGTACCTTCTTGGCCATTTTAAGCCCGGTGCTTCTGATCTCGTCATCCAGTTCCCTGACCCTTGGCAGCTTTCTGTAGACCTCCTGCTGCCTCATTCTCAAATCCTTCTCGGCATTGTCCCTTCTCTTTTCGTATATTAGTTGTATCTCCTTCAATACAGGATTATTCATCAGAACCACCGTTTCCCTTCATTCTGTGGGCTTCACGTTTTCTCTTCGCCATTTTCTCAAGATCCTCAGGTGAGTATTTTGCGCTTCGCTGCTCAAAATTGTGGAATCTTGTCTTGTGAGGTGTGGCTTTCTTTCCTGAAGTCTTGTAGGACTTTCTTTCGGGCTTATCCTCTGGCTTGTCAAGAACCTGAATATCCTCAACCTTCCTTACTCCCTTTCTATACCAGTCGCTTATCACTCCGTCAATGTAGTTGACCGTTGGATACTGGACCTTGTTAGCGGCCTCACAACCCTTAAGCACAAGCTCCATTGAATAACCATACTGGTCAAACCACTTATTTATAAGGTTCAGGTCTCCGTCAGTTACGCCCTTGTGCTCCAGGCCGATTGACTTCATAACCTTCTGGTACCTGAAATACTTCTGGTCAACCTTGTTGAAGTATTCCATAACCGCATCCATATTCGTCAGACCTTGATCGTACCAGTTTCTAATTATACCCTCAATATACTTAATGCTCCTTTTATTTTTCATCTCAGCCCCATAGCTGAAGGCTTTCTCTATCACATCCGGATTCATATTGTAATCCTGAACCCATGACAGAATCTGCTTTTTCTCCATTGGAGCTGTCTGTCTCCTCATCATGAAATCTATGTTGTTGAACATCTTGTTTATAATGGGAATCTGATTTGCCTCTATCAGGTCCTTCTGACTTGAGGCGCGAGGCTTATCTGCCTTTGGTGCATTTCCCTGACTCATAAGGTTGTTCTTTATGAAAAGCTGCTTCAGATTTAGAAATACTACCTTGTAATCTACCTCATCCGCTCCTTCTTTTCTGATTATCCCCTTGTTCTCCCAAAAGTCCCATGCTCTGAGAACATCCTCCATGGGAATATCCAAATGCTTTGAAATGGTCTTGTTTGTAACCTCGATTCTATTGTCCCTGTCATGGGCATATTTATAGCCCAGCAAATAGACCTTGACATAGGTTCCATTGGCCATGGGCATGTAGTCGTTCAGAAATATATTCTCTATGGGAGTATCCCCTAGATCCATATCCGTAGTTTCAATTATAAAACTCATCCGTCAATCATCCCCTCAAGCCCATTTAATCTCTCTTCATACCTCTTCCTGGTAAGCTTCATTTTGTAGATATAATTATATATCTTTTCATCTTTAAATACAAAACAAGATTTTGATGCCATTATATCAGGGTGTTCCTTGGAAACCCCCTCAACAGGGAACAGGTCCGTGTAGTATTGGGTCTGAATGAATCCCAGCTTTTCATAAACCCTGATGGCTCTCCTATTGAACTCAGCCACCTCAAGATAAAGGGTCCTCATTCTCATATCCTTGAAGTAGTGAGGCAGGAATGCCTGGAGGCTTTCAGTTCCATAGCCCATGTCAAGGTAATCCGGATCAAATACTATTCCCAGATATGCACTTCTCTTGATGAATCTCTTGTTTTTTATTCCCAGGTATCCCACAAGCCTTCCTTCCTGGTTGTGAACACCGTAATACTTGTTCCAGATGGTAAATGTCTTGTATCTGAACCATTTTTTTATTTCAGAATCATTTTCATATGGAAAGTTGTAATCATCCAAGAGCACCGTTTCATGCACTCCCCAGCTTCTCATGGATTTTGCATCCTCCAGGGTCAGGGGGGATAGGGTAACCCTTTTTCCTTTTATTATCATTATTCTCACATCTCCAAAAAAATAACCTCGAGGTCTCCCCTCGAAGTTATTTTACACCATAATCCTAAGTTTATCAAAGACTAGTTTATTTATACACGCAGCGTCAAAATGTGTCAATTTAGGGTTTGATCTGGCTCTCTTTAGACTCCTAGCCATTTCCTGGCTCCATGTATCTCTCCATATTGAGAAACTTTGTGTACTCATGCTTGAAGACAAGGTCAACCTGCCCAGTTGGACCATTTCTATGCTTTGCGATTATTACCTCGCCGATGTTCTTCTTTTCTGATTCCTGGTCGTAATAATCGTCCCTGTACAGGAACATTACCACGTCTGCATCCTGCTCAATTGCACCGGACTCCCTAAGGTCAGAAAGGATAGGTCTGTGGTCTGAACGCAGCTCCGGAGCACGAGAAAGCTGGGATAGAGCAAGTACGGGACACTCCATCTCCTTGGCTATAGCTTTCAATCCCCTTGATATGGCTGAAATCTCCTGCTGTCTGTTCTCAACTCGTCCATCAGCCTGCATTAGCTGAAGATAGTCTATGACTATAAGGTCCAGCCCCTTCTCCACCTTCAATCTACGGCACTTTGCCTTCATTTCCATAAGTGAGATCCCAGCGGTATCGTCGATGTAGATATCCATCTTGGACAAGGGGGCCATTGCATTGACAACCTTTATCCACTCATCATCCGACAGGTTCCCGCTTATTATCTTCTGAAGGTCCACATGGGCCGTTGCACTGATTATCCTCTGGACAAGCTGCTCCTTGGACATCTCCAGTGAAAATACTGCAACCTTGCCGTTTCCCTTTAGGGATGCATTTGTAGCTATGTTTATTCCAAGGGCAGTCTTTCCCATGGACGGTCTTGCAGCAAGTAGGACAAGGTCTGATTTCTGGAGGCCTGACAGCTTATGGTCAAGGTCTGAAAACCCGGTGGTGAGCCCTGTTAGCTCTCCCTTGTTGGCAGCCCTCTCCTCAATTTGGGCAAAGCTTGAAAGGAGGACCTCGCTTATTGGATGGAAGCCCTGCTTGTGGGCTCCCTGGGTAATGTCGAATATGTTCTTTTCAGCTCTTTCTATTATTGCATTTACGCTGTCCGAGTTGTCATAGGCAAGCCCCATGATTTCATTGCTGGAGCCAATCAATCTTCTGAGTATTGACTTCTCCTGTACAATATCGCAGTAATACTTTGTATTAGCTGTAGTTGCAACGCTTCCAGAGAGGTTAGCAAGGTAGGTCACCCCACCGATTCCCTCAAGGGAGCCACGTCTTTTAAGCTCCTCGGAAAGGGTTACAAGGTCAACGGGCTCGTTCCTGTTGTTCAGAACAAGAACCGCCTCATATATCTCCTTGTTTGCATCCTTGTAGAAGTCATCTGCCCTAAGATGCTCAATTGCGGTATTTATTGCCTCCTTGTCAAGAAGCATGGCTCCTATTACCGACTGTTCAGCCTCCATGCTGTGTGGAGGTATTCTTCCAATACCTGTTTCCATGTGATTCACCTCTTATTCTGCAGCCACATCCACCTTTAAGGTAGCGGATACATCTGGATATACCTTCACTTCAACCTCAGTGACACCGGTTGTCTTTATGTTGTCCTTCAATTCTATCTTTCTCTTGTCGATGTCAATCTTATGCTGCTTCATCAGGTTGGTTGAAATATCCTGTGAAGTTACTGAACCAAAAAGTCTTCCTTCAGTTCCACCCTTTGCCTTAATGCTTACTGTCAGGCTTTCGATTTTTTCCTTAAGCTCCAAGGCCTCCTTCATTTCCTGCTCCTTCTGGGCAGCTTCCTTGGCCTTTGACTCCTCCCATTTCCGCAGGTTGTCAGAAGTTGCTTCAATCGCAATATTTCTTGGGATAAGGTAGTTTCTTGAATAACCGTCCTTGGCAGTAACAAGGTCACCTGCCTTTCCCATTCCCTTAACATCCTTCAAAAGTATGACTTTCATCGTTTTTCACCTTCCTTTAAATATTTATCTATGATATCTATAAGGAGCTTTTCAGCCTCCTCCATTGATAGCTTTTCTATCTGGGCACCTGCACTGGTCAAGTGTCCTCCTCCTCCCAGCTTTTCAAGGATCAGTTGAACACTTATGTTTCCCAGGGATCGTCCTGATATGTGAATCTTGTTCTCCAGCTGACTCAATACAAATGACGCCTCCACGTCGTTGATGTTAAGGAGCTCGTTTGCAGCCTGTGCAGCTATGAGTATGGAGTCATCCATCTTCTTCTGAAGCCTTCCGATAGCAATTCTGTCGAATAGGATCCTAGAGGATTTTATAACCTCAGCCTTGTTTACAAAGGTGCTGAAGTCGTCCCTGAAGAGCTGCTTGACCACCGTGGTATCAGCCCCTGCCCTTTTCAGTACAGATGCTGCTTCAAATGTCCTGACCCCTGTCTGGAAGCTGAAGTTCTTAGTATCTACAGTTATTCCTGCAAGAAGTGCCTCCGCCTCAAATTTTGTGAGGTTGGTCTCCTCACCCATGTATGTCAGTACCTCAGTAACAAGCTCTGATGTGGAGGATGCATACGGCTCCAGGTAAGTCAGAACAGGATTGTTAATAAACTCAGCACCTCTTCTGTGATGGTCGATAACAACTACCTTTTCTGTGAGTTCCAGCAGCTCAGGAGCTTCTGTAAGGCTTGGCTTGTGGTTGTCCACAACAATTAAAAGAGATTTTTCATCCATGAGACCTGCGGCATCTTCTCCAGCGATAACCCTCTTAAACATTTCAGGACTATCATTTCTCATCCTTTCCATAAGGTTTCTTATTGATGGGTTCTCTCCATTAAGTACAAGATAGGCTTCCTTGTTCCGATTTTTTATGGCTCTCATAATTCCCACACTGGAACCAATGGAATCCATGTCGGGATTCTTGTGTCCCATTACAAATACTCGTTCGTTCTGGTCAATAAGCTGCCTCAAGGCATCTCCAATGACCCTTGCCTTTACCTTGTTCCTCTTTTCCATGGCCTTGGACTTGCCACCGTAGTAATCAAATGTGTTGCCTACGTTTATAACCGCCTGGTCCCCCCCTCTACCCAGGGCAATGTCTATTGCTGCGCTGGCGTTCTCGTAGGATTCAAGCAGGGTTTTCCCGGCTTGGCAGACCCCAATACTAAGGGTAATTGGAATTGTATTTCCCATATCCATATCCCTGATCTGGTCCAGAAGGTCAAACTTCTTACCCTTTAAGGACTCAAGGGCACCATGGTTAAGTACAACCATATACTTGTCGTTCTCATACTTTCTGACAATTCCTCCATACTGGCCAAAATAGCTGTTGATAAGCTGGTCGATCTCAGCAAGTACAATCGGTCTGTGAATATCTGGAGTCGAGTTCTTAACATCGTCATAGTTGTCAACATCAACAAGGGCTACAACCGTCTTTTCCCTCTTATGCTCCTTCTCAAGCACCACATGGTCTGTATCATCAACCCAATAGAGGACCGTTATGCTTCCTTTTCCAGAGGTCTTCCTATCCTCCAAAAAGTTCGGGTATACCTCAAAATACCTGTCCATATAGCTTATTGACATTGGTTCGTTTTCCTTCTTCTTCATCAGCTCCGAAAGATTGAAATCCGGTACAAGCTCACTGATGGACTTGTTCACTATTTCCTCTTCTCCCAAGAGGGTCAGAAATGGCGTATTGTACCAGGTGATCTTGCCATTGTCGTCAATGAATACCATGGGAAATGGCATGTTGAATAGTGCATGTTTTGCGGCTGAGTCAAAATCATGGGAAAGTCCCTCGATATATTTTGCGATTTCCTTGTTCTTTTCATCAATCTTCCTGTGATTGTAGTACACAAGATAAGCCAGGACCAACCCCATTACAAATGCAACTATTGGTTGAAACAGAGCCATTATTAGTACACTAAGGGCTATTACCAGCAGATACAGCTTAGTATCAGACCATGTAAATATTTTATATTTCATATTCTTCCTCCTACTGGGGTTTTCTTCTTAGCTTCCTGAAATCCAAGACTATATCCAAGCCGCCAACAAGAGAAACGGCGGTCAATACGGGAGAAAATGCTATGGCCATGAAAATTACCAAGCCTCTGGCGAAAGCATTCATTTTCCACTTTATCAGATAGAAGCTTGTTACTGCAAGTCCCTGAAGTATGAAAACAACTCCTACGAGGACAAGCAGATTCAGAAATATTGTGTCATAATATGTCCCATCCAAGCTTCTGCCAATGAAAACTCCTATAAACATTACAATTACTCCCAGTGCAAAATTATTGGGCACTGTAAACCTGTGAAGCCATGGCATCTGAAGTATTCCAATGCTAAGCTTCCTTAGTATCCACACAGTTAGAACATAGTTTGCATAGCTTACAAAAAGAGCCAGAAACATAAGAATGGAAGGTAGGATCAAAATGATATACCTGTAGGCATCCTCAAGCATCCTCCTTGCGCTGTCTATCTCATAGTTGCTAAGGCCCATGCCCTTGAGCATATCAACTTGGATGAACAGGGTCTCCCTAAAGGTGTTCTCCAATTGATTTATAATGCTCAATCCCGTCAGTGAATCAGCCAGGTAGAATACCATAAGGGTGCTTGTGAAAAAAACCAGTGATCCGGTCACAAGAACCTGCAAAGGTCTTCTTCTCCTTTTCATTCCGTATGCAAGAGCTATGGTCAACGGTCCAAACAGTATCAACAGGATAATTCCATTTATGAAATCTCCAGTTCCCAAACCTATTATCAAGGATGCAATGGTCATTACAACTGCTGCTGGGTTGACACCATTCTTGATTCCATATACCACCGCACCTACTGGGTACAATGCAAGTACCAGAGGTGTAAAATATATTGACAGCAGTCCAACCAATACAACAACTGCAGCTGCTCCTGCTCCCTCTATTACCGGTTGAACCCATTTATTGTCTTCTTTCAAAAGTCTCACCTCGTGTCTGCTCCTAGTGTCATTACATGTCATTTCCAAAGTATGCTTACCCTTGATTATATATTAATTTCAAAACAAATAAAAGCCTGGTTATGGTGTTTGTGTCTCAGTAAAGAAAAAAGAGAGGTTTCCCTCTCTCTTAGTCAGCGCTATATGGCAATAGTGCAACTTGTCTTGCTCTCTTAACTGCAATTGTAAGTTGTCTTTGATGCTTTGAGCAGTTTCCGGAAATTCTTCTTGGAAGAATCTTTCCTCTTTCAGTTATATACTTCTTAAGCTTGCTCACATCTTTATAGTCGATATGTGTTGATTTGTCTGCACAAAAGCTACACACTTTTTTTCTAGGCTTAAACCTTCTTTGCAT
>Ga0334892_1001670_pt1 | contig 17944 bp, 8 predicted proteins | sample GraSluR3_MG_4_FD_207213 | JGI IMG/M metagenome (GOLD analysis project Ga0334892, IMG submission 207213) | Sludge microbial communities from methane-producing bioreactor in Wageningen University, Netherlands - Granular Sludge_15_04-R3 | ecosystem: Engineered > Bioreactor > Anaerobic > Unclassified...
ACCTGCACCATCTGTTCGGAAGTGTGCCCCTCCAAATCAATTGTTCCGGTAATTCCCAACGTTTCAGGGTTAAAAAGGGTGATGTGGCCGGCATACAAATCTGAGATGTATGCTTTTCCATCTGTAACAAAATGAATGTAACGAGGAGAGACCAGACCGGTTATATTTCTCTGAAATTCAATCGTTCGGGAATCGGCAACCACAATTTTCCCCGAGTTGTTCACAACAATAAACAGCGAATTTCCTTTTTGGGCCAGCGACTGAACCACATCGCCCAGCGGGGCATTGTTTCGCGCCTGAAACAAGTGATTGGTCACCTCTTTTTTTTCGGGATGATAGAACGAAAGCGAACCGTTTCCGTACATAAAATTTCCTTCGCAGGCAATGAAAATGCCGTTTTCGGTATCGAGGTCGAAAAAGATGGTTTCCACCGGCTCGTCGGTACACGACCAAACCAACATAAAGAGAAATGTTATTTTCAGAAAATGCTTCATTGTTTTCTGTATTTTAATGCCACCGAAAAAGTGTATAACCGTCCCGGCATAGCCCGCCACAAAATGCTTTGGTAATTCTGGCCGAACAAATTGTCAACCGTAAATTTCATATTGAATGAAACGTCATTCAAATCTACCTTTTTGTCCACCGCAATTTTGCTCAGAAAATAAGGATTGAGTACCTGTTCGAAAGGCGATTCCCGGTTACTTGATTTGGTGAACCGCTTCCCTACCCCGCTGAAATCGTACTTCAGAGTAAAATTTCGCCAGGTGGTGCTGAAATAAAACCCACCTTTGTGTTTCGGAATGTAAACCAGTTGTTTTCCCCGCGATTCGTCCACCGAACGAACTGCATCCAGATTTGATGTTGCCGTGAATGCATAATTTCCGCCGGAACGAAACCTGAATTTTTTCCAGGCGAGTGCTGCGTTAAACTGGTATTCAAGGCCGCGCGACAAAACATCCTTTACATTGCCGGCTTCCCAGAAATAAGCGCCGCTGGCCGAAGGTTGCCACACAATCCAGTTTTCAATTTCCGACAAAAAGCCGGTCAGTTCATTTCGGAAAACCATTTGCCCAAATACAAAATCGCCGGTCAGCGAAATGTCACCGGTGTAACCGTCTTCGGGTTGCAGATTTGGGTTTCCGCCCGGAAGCCAGTACAAATCATTTAGCGAAGGTTTGTGGTAATTTCGCGCCAGGTTGGAGCGCAAAATCACCGGCAGGTTCTGAAAAATCTGCCACTCAATGCCTGCCGACGGTATCAGCGGAACCACCTTTTTGTCGTAATTTTCGGAACGCAACAAAACGAACGCGGCCAACCGGTCCGAGGGTTTAAAATGCAGATTGAGCAAGAGGCTGGTTTCCACGCGGTCTTTTTTGTAACCGCTGCCAGTCTGGTTGTCGGTCGCTTTTACCCGATGGTAATTGGCGTCGAGGCTGACCGTTGCCCACATTTTTTCATCAAACTTTCTGAAAATACGCAGGTGATTCATCCAACCGGTTTCGGCACTTCGCGAGTCCTCGTTTACAAAACCAAAAGCCGGAGTTGCCCGGTAATAGTTTAGCCGGGTAGTGTTCAACCCTGTAAAAAACTGGTAGTTCAAGCCGTCGGAATATTTTTTCCAGTCGTACTGTGCCCTGAACTGTTCATCCTTTTGGTACTCCTCGCGCTGGCTTCCCTGGTACGACATCAGTTGCGGCAGGTTCCGGCCGCTTTTCTGAAACCACAACCGCAGACTGGAAACCTGGTCGTTCAAATGCCGCAGGTAAAATTCCTGCAGGATTCCGGCTTTCCAGTACTCCGCATTTTTCAGCGTGTCCGTCCTTTTGGGAATCACGCCCGAATTGTAAAACGGAAAATCATTTTCGGAGCCATCGTAAAATACCCGGGTAGAGGATTGAAACTGCCTGCCGCCAAACTGTACTTTTAAAAATCCTTTTCGCGAATGAAAAGAGCCGGTTTCAGCCAAACCTTCCAGTTTAAAGGCAGAACCCCAGTCAGGTGAATTTTCAAGATGAATACTGCCGCCCAGTGCGCCGCTTCCCTTGGTCATGGAACTTCCCCCGTGCAGCAGATAAACCTCGTCGGTAAAAAACACCGGCAACAGTGACAAATCGGCCATTCCGCGCATGGGCGAGTTCAGATTCATTCCGTTCCAAAGCACCTGCGTATGCGAGGCTGCCGTTCCCCGAAAACTGGCCGTTGCCGACGAACCCCGGCCATACGATTTGATAAACACCGGCGAATAATCTGAAAGCAGTTCCGAAAGGTCGGCGGTGAGAAAGGAAACCAGTTGCAGTGAATCGGGCCGCGTAATTTTGAGGCCGGCTTCTTCCACTTTGCGTTTGGCCAGCACCTGAATTTCTTTAATCCGTACCGTATCGGACAAACTCTGTCCGCCGGCAAATCCGGCAACCAACAGTAACAAACCACAAAACAAAAATCTCAACTGCTTCATTTTTTGATGATTTTGTGCGTTTCTGTTTTTGTGCCCTGAACCAACTTCAGGTAATAAATTCCCGGTGGCAACGCAGTCAGATTAATCCGCTGCAAATTCGGGTTAATCTCTTTTTCAAACACCATTTGCCCGCCGGATGTAAATAGTTTGAATACGGATATAAAATCCCGGCCATTTTGAAGACCTTCAACAATCAATTCACTTTCAACCGGATTGGGATAGACCCGGAAAGCTTGATTTGCTACTGGTGATATCCCCGTGATTATTTTTTTGGAAATGAAAACGGCGTCAACACCAGACGAAATTACCAACGGAGGTTCGGTTTCAAGAGTAAAAACAGCTTTTCCGTTATTGTCCGTGTAATACATATTTCCGGCAAAAATTTCAGCATTGGCCACCGGCACAAAATCAGTTTCCATAACCTTGTCGTTTGAAAAGATGCATTCGGTTTCGCTCAATTGAACTTCAAGTTCATCTCCTGCCGACACTGAGTCGGAACCGGCCAGCAACCGGGAATAAATCCACGGTTCGGTTATTTTGGAAACATGGTACAAGGCCACCGTGTCTCCGGCAGAAATCACTTTTCTATCGAAATCATTCAAAAAAGGTTCGTGGTTCAGCCGGGCGATCCATGCACGCGCAAAGGCTTCCGGCTCGGTTTTTCCGCCCCATGCATTGTAAAACCATCCTTCGTTTTCAACGGAATGTAAATAGACTTTCCCACCGGCTGCATCGTCGTCTCTGAAAACAAAAGGCACATTTGCTTTTTGCAATCCTGCCGCCAGTGCGTGAAAAAGAGTTGGTTTTTCTAATCCTGAGTAATCATTTTGCCGGGTTTCAACGAAACTGTTTAAATCGCCCATTCCAACTTCAATCCATTGAAACGGCAACAGGTTCTCGTCTTCGGATTTCATGGTAAAGTAGATCCGGATTTTATCATCGGGAGAAAGCACTTTTAAAGCAACCTGACTTTCAACCTCAAAACCTTCCACAAAAGAAGTTAAAATTGTTTCACCTGACTGCAGGGCCACGAAAAAAGCTTGTCCGTCCCTTTCCATAATTTCTCCAACAGCCGGATTTGAAGAGGTGAACCGCACCGGAATTTCCATTTTTTCCTGTTCGTTATCAAAAACCTGCGCAGCCAATTCCAGCGTGTCGCCGGGATAAACCGATAAAAAATCAGAGAAAAGCCGGATGGTTTCCGGTTTAACCACTTTTAGTGAAACTGTTTCAATTTCGCTTCTGGCAGAAATCCGAATTTCGGTTTCACCTGTTGTATATGCGTTTAACCACCCGCTGTTTTCAGTTTTAAGAATATCTTCATTCTGAGAAGAAAAAGAAATAACTGTTTCCGTTTTTCTGCCTTTTTCGAAATAAACAGCTTCAAGCTGAATCGAATTTCCAACCACAACTTTTGATGGATGGGAATAAACCACCAGGAGATTTTCTTTCCCCACAATGGCCGGATTAGGTTTTACTGCTTCCACCCAGGCCACATCGGTGGAAATTTCGCCCAGCCAGCCGGCGCTGACCAGACTGCCCGAAACAATTTTCACGAAATGAATGGAATCCAGCTCCACATAATTCCCCAGAGAATCGACTGCCCACGAAATATCGATTGGATCGCCACCGGCTCCTTCAATTTCTTTTGTGTAAGGATTATCAGGAACAGACATGTCAATTCCCTGTCTGTGCGGATGGCTGTCGGCATAACCGAACGCCGGCGGTTTCACTGTTATTTCCTGGTTGTTGGAAAAATCGATTTCGGTGGTGAGCAGTGTTCCCCGAAAAGTTACCGAATCGCGGGGGTATTGCGGAAAGTATTGTTGTGTTGGATAATATTCCTGAAGGTTAAAACTGTTTGCTGTTATCCGGCCTGTTCCCTCTGAATTGTCTCTCCATAAAACATCCCGGCTATCGGTTTTAAAATACGTAACTTCGTAATTCTGAACCGTTTTTGAATGGAAATGATGGCTGCCTGCAATCCCGTACCAGGTATCGTCGGGCAGGCCGTTTTGGTTTTCATCCTGCATCACCCAAACCACGCCGGGTTCCGATGAACCGGAAAAGGCATTCCCGAAAAGGGTAAAATCAATCCCGTAAGGATTATCCGGATGATTGATGCAGGCTTCTTCAAATCCCAAAATTAAATAACCGCCAAAACTGCCCAGTGAAACCAGACTGCTGAAGTTTTCAGTCATTCTTTGAGCGGCCTGCGGAGTTCCAATATTTTCGATATTGATGTGCTGACCCGGTGCAGGGCTGAATTCCCACAGTTTTGAGGCTGAATTTTGCGCAAGGCAAACCAACCCTAAAAGTACGAATACGGATAAAATCGTAATTTTTTTCATTCCCCTTTGTTTTTAAACTGAACACGGGGAAATAAAACGTCAGGTAATGAAACCGTCGCTTTTATTCCCGAAAGCATTTTTGAAAATGGCAGGTCTTCTGGCTTGCCCCAATTGTCGGCTGCCTTCCCGTCCCGCTCCCGATAGTTATCGGGACGGAACAGTGGCAAAGGTTGCCGCCAACATGAAAGGCTTACAGCTGCGGGTACAGCTCCGGAATTCCCCGATAGCTATCGGGGTCACCGGATTCCCTTTTGTTGTGAACCATTTTCGATGCAAAGGTAATAATTTGGAAACAATTTTTTATTTAGAATGTTTCTAAATAAAAAATTCTATATTTGGATCTTAAAAATAGAGCTAAAAATGAAAATCAGAAATATTGTTTTAACAGTTTTATTCCTTTCCTTTCTGTCCACTGCATTTCCCCAGGATCACACCGATGCAGTAATCATTGGTCACGTGGTGTCAAGAGGTGAGCATATTCCTTTTGTAAATATTTATCTTGAAGATACAAACTTCGGAACAACAACCGATGTTACCGGACACTACATGATGGTGGATTTACCGGAAGGTGAATATGTGCTGGTAGCCCGCATGGTCGGATTCAAAATCAATAAAAAGCCTGTTACTTTGAAAGCAGGAGAAACCATTGAAGTTAAGTTTGAACTGGAAGAAGACGTGCAACGTGTTGGTGAAGTGGTGGTTACCGGCACCAAAACATTTAAAAGACAAACCGAAAGTGCAGTGATTGTAAATGTTCTCGATTCGAAAACCATTAAAAATGTAGCTGCGCAAACTGTTTCAGAAACACTGAATTTCCAGCCGGGGTTGCGCATGGAAGTAGATTGCCAAACCTGCAACTACACCCAATTGCGGATGAACGGACTGGGTGGCGCTTACAGCCAGATTCTCGTGAACAGCCGGGCGGTTTTTAGTCCGCTAACCGGGCTTTATGGTCTGGAGCAACTGCCATCTGAAATGGTTGAACGCATTGAGGTAGTTCGGGGCGGAGCTTCTGCATTATACGGTTCCAGCGCCATTGGCGGAACAGTAAATATCATCACAAAAATGCCGGAACGAAACTCGTATGAAATAACTTCCAACAATTCAGTAATTGGAGGCGGTTCTGCCGATTATAACCTGAACGGGACCCTTACTGCCCTTTCGCAAAAACGCAATGCCGGGATGGCGCTTTACACCTCACACAGGCAACGCGATTTGTACGATCACAACGGAGATAATTTTTCTGAAATGCCCGCGCTGACAAATAACTCTTTCGGTTTGAATTCATTTTTCAAACTAAATGAAAACCAACAGCTTCAGGCTAATTTTTCCAGCATGCACGAGTACCGGTATGGCGGTGAAATGGTGGATGGTCCTGCATTTCTTGCCCGGCAGTCGGAAGAACGCACCCATGATGTACTGATGGGCGGCGCCGATTATGAAATTTCAAGTGAAGATTATCGTACATCTTTTGTTTTTTACACTGCTGGCCAATACACCAAAAGAAAACACTTTACCGGGATTGTGCCCGATGATCCGGCTGAATTGCAGGAATACAACAACAATCCGCCCTACGGCAATTCAGAAAATTATACCATGCAGGTTGGAGCACAACTGAACCATACAATGCTTGATTTTATACAAGGAAACAACACTTTCACGTTTGGGACGGAATATGTTGTGGACGACGTTTACGACGTAATTGAAGCATACGATTATTTAATTGATCAAAATTCAAGAAATATTGGTGCATTTATACAAAGCGACTGGGAAATTACCCGGAAAACAACATTGCTCGCCGGATTCAGGGCCGACAAGCACAATTTTGTTGACAATCTTATTGTAAATCCCAGGATTTCCCTGCTTTTTAAACCTGGTTTAAACACACAACTGCGCGCATCCTGGTCAACCGGATTCCGGGCGCCCCAGGCTTTTGATGCCGATATGCACATTGCTTTTTCAGGTGGTGGTATTCAGACCATAAGCCTTTCAGACGATTTAAAAGAAGAACGTTCACAAAGTGCAAGTGTTTCCATGAACTGGGACAAACCCACAGAAAAACACATTTACGGCTTTACCCTCGAAGGTTTTTACACCCGGCTAAACGATGCTTTTATATTGGAAGAAGTTGGCAGAGATGCCGATGGAAATTCGCTGCTGGAAAAACGAAATGGCGGATTGAGTAATGTATATGGCGCCACATTTGAAGCACGGGCTAACTATAACCGGATTTTCCAGGTGGAAGGCGGGCTAACCCTGCAAAAAAGTTTATATGAGAATCCTGTTGCCTGGTCGGAACAAATTCCCGGCACCACTGAATATCTGCGTACTCCGGACGCTTACGGATATTACACCTTAACTTTTTCACCCGGAAACCGGTTTAGCGCTTCCATGTCGGGAATTTACACCGGCAGCATGTTGGTGCCGCATTACGGACTGGCCGGAGATGCAGGTACACCCGAACAGGATGTCTTGTTCAAATCGCCTGAATTTATGGAAATGACCTTAAAGCTGGGGTATATTTTTAATGTAAACCGACTTGATTCTTCCATTGAATTATTCAGCGGAATCAGCAACATACTAAACCATTACCAAAATGATTTTGATACCGGTAAAAACCGCGACAGTGCTTACATTTACGGGCCGGCAAAACCACGGACTTTTTTTATTGGGCTGAAAATTTTTAATTAATGGGTGGAGCGAATTCCGATTCGCTCATCCTTGATATTGTGCATTTTCTGCGTCTATCATTTCGCTGATTTGTCTATTCCTTCTTTTATGGAATGTGCGGTTCGGAAACCGCGCCACCCTAAGGTTTATTAATACTGATGCAGTGAAATCCGCCACTAAAACGGTTTAAATCATAAGCCGGAACCGGAATAATTTCTTTTGAGGGAAAAACTTCCTGGAATATTCGAATCACTTCATTTTCCTTGGCCTGAAATGCTTCTCTATTCGAATCAACTGCAACATCCATATAAGAAGGAAGGATTACCAGTGAATTGGTAACAATGAAATTCATGTAGCTGGTAACAGCCGCCGTTTTTCTCTTTCCCTGCGGAGTGCGTTGTTCGAATAGTAATAATGGAGCAAAAGGTACCTGTATCACATTTAGTTTAGTTCCATCCTGGTCGGTTGACTCCATAAGAATCCGGTAATTTTCGTCGAGCCGTTTTTTTGCTTCGGCCAAAATGGGGTGCGACGCGGCTTCCGCATCTGAAACACTGCTAATTAAAACAGTTTGCGCATCTACAAACCGACAAAATTCGTCCACATGTCCGTTCACTCCATTGGGATAAATGTCTTGATAAATCGGCCCGGCAAACTGGCCGTCATCCTGTGGAATTCCCTGTTTCAGCCAAATAATTTTTTCCAGATGTAGGGCGTTTTTTAGTTCAGCCTCAATCACCTCCTTTGATTTTGGTTTATTCTCCAGCAACTCATGCGACTCAACAAGAATGGCTGTACCCTTCCCGTTTATTTCCCGCGAGCCTCCTGTGCTGTTTAGCGAGACTTGGGTCAGTGGAATATTTTGTTTTTCAGCTATCTGATCAACAAATTTTAGCCGGCTCCTGAAATACAAAAAATTGACCAGTTTCTTATTTCCCTGGTCACTCACCAGGTACACCGGACCAAAATCCCTAAGCCAGGCATTTGCAGGTATCCATTTCAACGGAACAAAATCAATATTTCCAAGGTTACTTTCGTATTTATTAAGAATGAGTTGAATATTCTTCCTGTCGGCATTTTCTTTGACGAAAAGTGAAACCTTGTCTTTTTGTGAAATGATTCCCGCAAGTTTTGGAACAATTTCATAAAAATCGGTGGTCCATATAAAACAGATTGAAGCAGAAGGATCAAAATCGGCCGGATGATAAAACGATTCAGCCTTTTTTGCTGTTGAGCAGGAAAAAAACACAAAGCCCAACATGAAGATTGCAGTTGTCAGGAATAAAATATTGCGTATTTTATTCATTGAGAAAACATTCAAATTGGTTTTTTATACTTCTTTTCGGGCAATTGTAAAGCTCGTACAACTAAAAATATTCCTGCCAAAACAAACGGCACACTCAGCCACTGGCCCATGTTCAGTGCCATGCCTGCTTCGAAAGCCTCCTGGTCTTCTTTTATATACTCGATGAAAAAGCGTGCGGCAAAAATCAGAATAAAAAACACACCCGTTAGCATGCCCTCTTTGTTTTTGGAACGGGTGCGCCAATACATATACATCAGTATTCCGAAAGAAATAAAATAGGCCAGCGCTTCATAAATCTGTGTGGGATGTTTGGGAACCGTTTCTCCGTTACGCTCGAAAATGAATCCCCAGGGAAGCGATGTTTCAATGCCATAAATCTCAGAATTCATCAGGTTCCCCAGTCGAATAAAAGCCCCAACCAGTGCAGTGGGGACAACGATGCGGTCGATGGTCCACAAAACATTTCGTTTGGTTATTAGTTTTGAATGAATTAATAGTGCAATGATGATTCCGAGCGCGCCGCCGTGACTGGCCAGACCGCCATGCCAAACTTTAAAAATTTCGGACGGGTTTTGTGAATAATACTCCCATCCGTAAAAGAAAACATGCCCCAAACGGGCGCCAACTATGGTTGCAATTATAATGTAGAAAAACAGGGAATCAATCCATTTTTGCGGTACATTTTCCGATTTGAGCATTTTTTCGCCAATGGAATAGCCGATTAAAAAACCGGAGGCAAACAACAGGCCATACCAGCGAACTGACAACGGACCTAAATTAAATAACTCAGGATTGGCATTCCAGTGGATAAAGTTTAACAGATGTATCATATTCTATTTTTTTACGCACCTCTTCCGTGGCACTGTTTGTATTTTTTACCGCTACCACACGGGCAGGGATCGTTTCTGCCCACTTTCTTCTCTACCCTCACTGGCTGTGGCTTGCTGCGTTCTCCGGTTTGAGTATTTGCTCCCTGCATTGGATTTTCCACTCCGGGCATATCCGATTTCTGGGTTTTGTACCGGCTCATATCGGTTCGTTTGCGCTCCTCAGCCTGCCGCACCTGGTCGGGACTCTGAATCGGAATATGTCCTTTCATCAGGGTACTTACCACATCCTTGTTCACTTTGCTGATCATCATTTTGAACAGATTGAACGACTCGAATTTGTAAATCAAAAGCGGGTCTTTCTGTTCGTAGGTGGCATTCTGAACCGACTGCTTCAAATCGTCCATTTCACGAAGCTGCTCTTTCCAGGCTTCGTCAATAGTATTCAATACTACCTGTTTTTGGTAAGATTTCACCAGTTCTTTTCCTTTATTCAGGTAGGCTTTCTCGAGGTTGCAGATAATCTGAAAAATCCGTTTCCCGTCGGAAATGGGAACAACTATATTTTTATAAACCTGCGATTTGGTTTCGTACACATTTTTAATAACCGGAAATGCCTGTTTTGAAATAGATTCAACCTTCCGGTTGTAACCATCTATCATCTTTTGGAAAATCCGTTCTGTGATTTCACTGACAGAAAGTTGTTTAAATTCCGCATCCGAAACCGGCGATTCGATAGAAAGCAACCGCAGCAACTCCATATTGAAATCTTCAAACTGGTCAGAACCGTAATATTCATTGATGAGCTCCTCCACTGAATCATACATCATATTCAGCAGGTCCACATCGAGCCGTTCTCCGAACAAGGCATGTTTTCGGCGCTTGTAAATTACCTCTCGTTGCGAGTTCATCACATCGTCGTATTCCAGCAGCCGCTTACGAATACCGAAGTTGTTTTCCTCTACCTTCCGTTGTGCCCGCTCGATTGATTTGGAGATCATGGAGTGCTGAATCACTTCGCCTTCTTTCAGACCAAGCCGATCCATTACGCCCGAAATACGGTCGGAACCGAACAGGCGCATTAAATCATCCTCGAGCGAAACGTAAAACTGCGACGAACCGGGGTCTCCCTGACGACCGGCACGACCACGTAACTGGCGGTCAACGCGTCGGGAATCGTGCCGCTCGGTACCTACAATGGCCAGCCCTCCTGCCTTTTTCACTTCGGGTGCAAGTTTAATGTCGGTTCCACGGCCAGCCATGTTGGTGGCAATGGTTACACCGCCCGAACGACCTGCTTCTGCAACAATTTCTGCTTCGCGGGCATGCAGTTTGGCATTCAGTACATTGTGTTTTATCCCCTTGATTTTGAGCATCCGGCTCAGCAGTTCCGAAATTTCAACAGAAGTGGTACCTACCAAAACCGGACGTCCGACTTTATTCAGTTCCACAATTTCATCGATAACTGCATTGTATTTTTCACGTTTGGTTTTATACACCAGGTCTTCCCTGTCGTCGCGCACAATGGGTCGATTGGTGGGAATAACAACCACTTCCAGTTTATAAATGTCCCAGAATTCGCCGGCTTCCGTTTCGGCGGTTCCTGTCATACCGGCCAGCTTGTGGTACATGCGGAAATAATTCTGCAGGGTAATGGTAGCAAAGGTTTGGGTGGCCGCTTCTACTTTCACCCGTTCCTTGGCCTCGATGGCCTGGTGCAGCCCGTCGGAATACCGGCGTCCTTCCATAATACGTCCGGTCTGTTCGTCCACAATTTTCACCTTGTTGTCAATCACTACATACTCCACATCCTTTTCAAACATGGTGTAGGCTTTCAGCAACTGGTTGATCGTGTGTACCCTTTCCGATTTCACGGCATAGTCCTGCAGCAGTTTATCTTTCTTTTCAATCAGTTCTTCATGCTTCAGACCGGAATTTTCCAACTCTGCCATGGCTGTTCCCATGTCGGGCATCACAAAAAAGTCGGCATCGTCAAAACCTTCCGAAATCAGGTCGATACCCTTATCGGTAAGTTCCACCGAGTTTTGTTTTTCCTCAATCACAAAAAAGAGCGGGTCGGTTACAATGTGCATGTTTTTGTTGTTATCCTGCATGTAAAAGTTCTCTGTTTTTGTCATGAGGTTTTTCATGCCTTCCTCGCTCAGGAATTTTATAATCGATTTGTTTTTGGGAAGTCCTTTATGTGCACGCAGCAACAACAAACCACCCTCTTTTCTTTCTTCGTCGGTTGCCTTCTCTTTGGTAAGCAACTTTTTGGCATCGATAAATATGCGGTTTACCAAATCGCGCTGGGCTTTGTACAGTTTTTCCACATACCCTTTCAACTCTTCAAACTGTTGGTTTTCGCCTTTGGGCACCGGCCCGGAAATAATCAATGGCGTACGTGCATCGTCAATCAAAACCGAGTCCACCTCATCCACAATAGCATAGTGGTGTTTGCGTTGCACCAAATCTTCAGGGTTAATAGACATATTGTCGCGCAGGTAATCGAAACCGAATTCGTTGTTGGTTCCGTAGGTAATATCGGCATTGTAGGCTTTCCGTCGCGCTTCGGAGTTGGGCTGGTGTTTGTCAATGCAATCCACAGTCAGGCCATGGAATTCGAAAATGGGCCCCATCCATTCGGCATCGCGTTTCGACAGGTAATCGTTTACGGTAACCAAATGCACACCGCGACCGGCAAGGGCATTCAGAAACACCGGCAAGGTAGCCACCAGCGTTTTTCCCTCTCCGGTTGCCATCTCGGCAATTTTTCCCTGGTGAAGCACAACCCCGCCAATGAGCTGCACGTCGTAATGCACCATATCCCAGGTAATTTCGCTACCTCCTGCCATCCAGCGGTTTTTCCACAGGGCTTTTTCGCCCTGCACCGAAATACTGGCACGTGTGGAGGCCAGGTCTTTATCGTAATCCCTGGCGGTAACTTCAACCGTTTCGTTTTCGAAAAAACGGCGGGCGGTTTCTTTCACAATAGAAAAAGCAACCGGAAGAATTTCATCTAAAACCTGTTCTATTTTTTCATCTATGGTTTCTTCCAGTTTGTCAATCTGCTTGTAAATTTCTTCGCTATCCTGAATATCAGCGTCTTCGGCTTTCTCTTTTAATGCGCCAATCTCCTCTTCTTCAGGCTTTATCCGCTCCCGAATAATCGCGCGTAATTTATCGGTTTCGTTTCGCAGTTCGTCATTCGACAGCTCTTTGATCCGCTGGTATTCCTGTTTGATTTGCTCCACTACCGGATTGATCTCCTTAATATCTCTTTCCGATTTACTGCCAAGTATTTTCCCGAGTATTTTGGTTACAAATGCCATGATTTCAGTAATTAAAACATATATAATAAAACAAGTGCAAATTTAGTCAATTGAACAGGGTAAAAAAACGATTGAAATCTTTTTCATGAATTTTCTTTGAAAACCTGCTTAAAAAAATACAAAACAGGATTGTATTCATTGAAAATCACACAAATTATGAACCAATGTTTATTTTTAAGCAAATATTCATCAAAAAACTATATCAATTTTAATTCCTGTTACAAGAACACCAAACAAATTGTCATTAAAACAGAGTGACTTACGACAAACCAGATGCTGTTCTATCCGTTTCAATAAAAAAAGTCAATAAAAACCGACAATTACAAATACAAAAAAAAAGGAAGAATCGAAGAAAACATTCATATCTTAAGAAAAGCGTACAAAATACAATTATGCATGATTTATTACATTCATGTATGATTTCTTGCATTTTTAGTAAATGGAAAACAATCGCTTGTCGTAAATAATTTGGATATTTGTTACCGAAACAAATAATAGAAAATTAACATTTAAAATTTAAGTACTATGAGATTAAAACTTTTACTTCTATCCTTATTGTTAACCGGTATGCTGAACGCACAGGAGCCTTACCGCAACCTAATTATTTCTGAAGCACGAATGGATGGTCAACGAAGTGCCCATGTGGAATTAACAAACATGGGTAGTAAGGACATCAACCTCAACGAGTTCAAGTTTGCATTGATGCGGCCCTGGATTCCCGAGCCTATACTTGATGTATGGAACGACCCATGGGTACCCGAAGGTAACCGGATGTTTATGTTACCCGACAAGGTGTTAAAACCCGGAGAATCTTTTGTTCTAACTACCGCAGTAGATTTTGAACCCAAGCAGTACTACAACCGTGTTGATGGCTTTGAAGGAGGACAACGTCCGAAACAAATCGACATTTACGATTTGGCAGATTTCCTGATTCACATAGCAGAACCCAAAGGAATAAGAAATGTTAACGACAGCGTGACTGTATCAGACAGGTATGATGATAATTACCAATGGGTATTTGAAACCTGGAACGGCCGTGGATGCTTTATGATTGAGCACCATTTTGCTGAAGGTGACTCGGCTGTAGTTGACCAGGTTGGCGGTGTTTTTGACAACGATGGCGTCAACTTTGCAAATTCTTACGATGTTGCAGGAGTTACAGGAGCAACAAACAATTCGCTTCTTGTGCGTAAATACAGTGTAAAAACCGGAAACCTCGACTTTGCCAATGCCCGTGGTGTAGGCACAGAAGACTCTGAATGGATGGTTGTAGAGCGTCCTGATGATGGATATAATGCATGGCGTGATTTATGGTGGACAGTTGGCAACCATGGTGCCTACGTGCTGGATGAAAATACTCTTGAATCAGACATTATTGATGTAGATTTTGCCAACAAAACCCTGACAGTTCCGTGGGGGATTCGAAGACTTGACGATATTATGCGACACATGGTGAAAAAACCGGGAATTGCCTGGAACTATCATTTTAATCCAAGTATAGAAGACTCCCTTTTCTTTTCTGCCCGAACAGGAGACAATTTAACAGTTTATGTTCTGGGAAATACGCTTCAAACTGCTACATTCGACATTGTAGTTGATGAACCTGCATCCGATGCCAATATCGTTGTTCCAAAAGCAAGAATAAACATTGGATCAGTTTGGGAAGGAGGACCTATCAGAACAAATACACAGTCTGGAATAAGAGGAATCGACTGGCCAAGAGTTACTACCCATGCCAGCGGAGTAGATACCATTACCGGGACATGGCATGGATTACCTTTTGCCATGAGAGCCGATACACTTATGAAATACCTCGAAAAACCGGCCAATGCAGAATGGGAAATTGTATTCTCTGATGGAGTTGAAAAGCCGGATTTGAAAAATGGTGATAAGCTGAAAGTTACTGCACAAAACGGTTCAGAAAAAGAGTATTTTATCCAGATGAGACCTTATGGCGTTAGTCATAATGCAAACCTTGCCTCCATTACATGGCCAGATATTCCTGAACATCACAAGCCTTATTATACTGTGCTGGGATGGAAAGGTGATACAATTGCAGGGTTCAATGCAACAACTCCTAACTACAGGATGCCTGTACCTGCTGATTATTCCGGAGTACCTGCTTTGGTTGCCAAAACACAAGACGAAAACGCCATTGTGAAAGTAAAAAGAGCTGTCTCGCTGGATGGAACTACTAAGGATCGAACTGTTACGTTTACTGTAACAGCTGAGGACGACAGCCTTACCAACACATATAATGTTGAACTGGTTAAGGACAAAGACCTGACAAAAATTCAGCCTTACGAAGCCGAACCCTTTATTTCAGAATATATATACTGGGAACAGTGGGATAATAGTTATTTGGAAATAGTAAACCCAGGCAATGCACCTTTGGATTTAAGCGATTACATGATTGCCATGGCTGGAACCACCAACCCGGCTGAACTTATTACATGGTACATGGAGGACGACGCATGGGGAAGCCGTTTCCGGAAATATATTCCCGGCTATAAATGGGTTGACGAAACACAATGGGCAGTTACTCCTGGTGTTGTAGTCCAGGATTTGGGCGTGAATTCGATTATACAACCTGGTGATGTTTTCTGTTTAGGAGCAATTGCCACAGACGGACAACTTCCTACCTGGTTGCCGGACTATGTTTGGCCTGTTCCTGCACAGCTAGATGTTCAGTTTTTAAACACCGAAGGTAATTATACATATAAAAATCCCTGGGATGAAGAGGTTAACCGTGACCATACACCTATCCGTCACTGGCAAAACAACAGCCTTTATATCTGGAAAATCCTGAACGATTCCATTAAACTTGGACTAAAACCGGCCAATGACCCTGACGACTTTGAGCTGATTGAAACCTGGAGTATGGAAGATGGTTCAGACTGGGTTGTGGGTGGCCTGGTGGCTGATATGATTACCAACTGGATGCGTAAGCCTCATATTTACCAGGGAAACACAGGCTTTGGAGAAGCAGGTTCCTTTGGCACTAATCAGGATGACACAGAATGGACCTGGACCAACTGGCCTTACTGGCAAACACAAAATGTAGGATGGCCCCAGGAGATATTGTTTATTGGCAATGATCTTGGACAACACTTTATGTATGAACCCACCCATTACAAATCTACTGTTACATCACCGGTTTACAAAGTAAGCGATGGATTTTCCATGGAAGAAGAAATCAGAGGTGTTACAACAGGAACTACTGTTGGAGCTTTCCTGAGCAACCTGAACAAAGCTGATGAAGGACAGTCGCTTACAGTAAAATCGGGTGATGCCGATTTAGCTGCCGATGACCTACTAAGTCAGGATGATGTGCTGGTTGTTCTTTCGGCCGACAGCACAAATACCTCTCAGTATTTCCTTCAGGTAAGCGAGGAAGGGTTGAGCTCCGACGCTGTTCTTACTTCTGCTCTATATGAGATTGAAATTGAAATCCAACCCAAAAGTGCTTCTGCTGATGCCGAAGCCGGCGAAGGATACATTACCGGATTTGAATACGGTACCCAGTTGCGCACGGTTTTGAACAATGTTACAGTACCTTTAGGAGCTACCCTGAGCATTATTGACGGGGAAGGAGCTTATGTACCTCTGCGAAAACTGAACTTCGATACGACTTATGTGAACGTGACAGTAAATGCAAACACCTTTTTCGATGTAGTTGCCGAAAACGGTGTGACGCGTATCGTTTACCAGCTGCAACCACGTTCGTCTGAAAACGATGCATTCATTCTTTCTGATGTATATACAGTTTCCCAGGGTGAAAACCTGGTTAACTTTATACCGCGCGGAACAAATGTGAATACCTTCCTTGCTAATATTGTGCCTTCTTTGGGTGCAACAGTTAAACTGGTTGATAAAATGGGATTTGAAAGAACGGAAGGTACGCTATATGAGGACGACAAGGTAGTGGTTACTTCTCCCAACGGGCTGACCACAAGAGTTTATCACCTCTCGATGTTACGTACACAATACATACTCGAAACCACTTATCTGGCTTATGTATTGTCGAACGTATATGCAGTTGACCAGGTAGATTATACCATTACAGGACCAACTGGCAGTACCCTGCTTAGTGATTTCTACGCAAGGATTACTCCTTCGTTGGGTGCAACTGCCGTAGTGGTGGATGCCGATGGAAATGAAAAAACATCGGGTGACCTCGATGACGGAGATATGCTGAAAGTGACTTCTGCCGATGGTAAAATTGTGGTTATGTACGAACTGAAACTCGATTTGACTTCTGTTGATTTGACCGGAGTATCGCAAATCGAAATTTACCCGAACCCAACCAGCGGCAAACTGAATATTCGCGGAGCAGAACCAGGTAACCGCATTCAGGTATTTAATGCCAGCGGAGCAATGGTTCGAGACATGAAAGTTCAGAATAGTATTGAAGTGCTTTCACTCGAAGGCCAGCCTGCTGGTATGTTCCTGATTGTAATCAGTAACGACAGTAAGGTACTGGGTCGATATAAAGCAATTAAAAATTGAAACTTTTTATTATTTAAACACTACAACAAGAGCCTGTTACAACAGGCTCTTGCTTTTTAAAATAAACCAGAATGATCCGGCTTTTTTTCATCTTTTTTACCTTGTTTCTTTTTTTTAATTTTGGAATTTCCAGGTCCGGAATTGCACAGATTTCTCCCCAGGAAGCCATTGCCCAAATGAAGAAAGGCATCAACCTGGGCAACACTCATGAACCGCCCACTGAGGCGGGTTGGAATAATCCGCGGGCACAGGAGTATTATTTTGATTTGTACAAAGAAGCCGGTTTCGACGTGGTTCGGATTCCCGTTCGCTGGGATGGCTACACCAGTAAAACACCTCCGTATAAAATCACCGACTACTGGCTCAACCGGATCGAACAGGTAGCCGACTGGGGGCTCGATCGCGGACTGTTCATCGTTATTAACACACACCATGAAGAATGGATAAAAGAAGACTACAATGAAGCAAATAAGACACGGTTCGACAGCATCTGG
>Ga0334892_1001676_pt1 | contig 17898 bp, 16 predicted proteins | sample GraSluR3_MG_4_FD_207213 | JGI IMG/M metagenome (GOLD analysis project Ga0334892, IMG submission 207213) | Sludge microbial communities from methane-producing bioreactor in Wageningen University, Netherlands - Granular Sludge_15_04-R3 | ecosystem: Engineered > Bioreactor > Anaerobic >...
TTACTTTATTGCAGCCTGTGATGCTAACGTACTTTATGAAAAGCTGCTTAAAGGGCAATGCCCCGACCCGGAATTTCAAAAGAGATTTAACGACCCGGATACCTACCCCCTGGCTTCAAATATTTATGTCGGAATCGGGTATGAAGGCAGTATGCAGGCAATTCCCCGGACCCTAAAATTCCCTGTTGATTCATTGGCGATAGAACAGAACAGGAAGCCTACAGAATATTTACAGATGACTCATTACGGTTATGAGCCGGATTTTGCCCCAAAAGACCATACTGCGATTACCATTGCTATTAATCAGTTTCAGCCGGAACTCGAAAAGTGGGAAGAGCTGGCACTGGACAAAAACGCCTACAAGGAAGAAAAAAATCGTATCGGTCTGGAGGTAATCATAGCTATGGAAACGCGTTTTCCGGAAATGACCGGTAAGCTCACCTTGCTTGATGTAGCAACCCCGCAAACCTATGAGCGTTACTGTAATGCTTATCGCGGCGCTTTTATGGCTTTCTGGCCAACACTGAAAGGTAAACAGTTGGCCCACAGCGGCCAAATCAGGGGGCTTGACAACCTGGTTTTAAGCGGCCAGTGGCTACAGCCACCCGGGGGTTTGCCTGTTGCGCTGCTTACCGGTAAAGATACAATCATGCGACTTTGCAAGAGAATTAATAAGGAATTTACCATGTTATAATAAAGACTGGCATACTACTAAAAACTATTTTATAGGGGCAGGTTTTGCAATGTAATGAAACGTTTAGGCTTAATTATACTGGTGCTGTTTGTTTTTATATATGTGAACAACACTTCATAATTTATAAAACCGGTTGGGGAAAAGCCTTTGCTTCTGGCACGGAAAAACTTATCCCTTCCGGGGAAAAGGAGTAGGCATGATGCCATCGCTGGATGCACAGGTTTAACCTGGGGATGTAGGAAAGGAAGTTGTTTCTTGACAATAATCGGGATAGTTGTTTTATTTTTCATTGCATCCATAGTCATATTATTGATTGCTTCTACAATTAATCATACGTATAAGTTGAGCAGAGAGTTCGGGATATACCCTCCATCGGGTGTTGTGGTTGAAGTGGATAGCAAGAAGCTGCATGTTTATACAGAAGGTGAGGGAGAAGATACACTAGTTTTCATGGCCGGGCATGGCACTAACTGTCCAACACTGGACTTTAAACCATTATGGATGAGAATGACAGATGATTACAGGATTGCAGTAGTCGAAAGATCCGGTTATGGTTGGAGCGATAGGTCGAATACTGCAAGAGATATCGATACTATGCTAGAAGAAACCCGCAAAGCACTTTCACTTGCGGGGAATAAAGGTCCGTTCGTTCTTTTTCCTCACTCTATGTCTGGCTTGGAAGCCATATATTGGGCTCAAAAATATCCGGATGAAATAAAGGCAGTAATCGGCTTGGACGCTGCAACTCCTGCAGCAGTTGAAAAGCTGCCTGATGCCATAGGGTTACAGCTCTACGCCATGTATTTTATAGCAAGAACAGGATTAACCAGATTCATGCCGGATGAAGATATTAAGAAAAACTTTCCTCTGTTAAAGTCAGATGACCTCTCCCGGGAAGAGAGACAAAAGTATTTGGCTCTCTTTTATAGAAGTGCTTTTAGCAGAGATATGTTAAACGAAATTAAACACCTGCATCGTAACGCAGAAATGGTGTCGATCGGTGAAATGCCTTCAAAGACACCGATGTACTTTTTTATATCTGATGATCAAGAAGCAAACTTCGCCGGCTGGGAAGAAGATTTGACCAGCTTTCTGTCAACAATTGAAGTTGGCAGGTATATGAAGCTCGATACCGGCCACTATGTTCATTATGATCAAGCAGAAGTAATTGCCGCTGAAGCCAGATCATTTCTTTTGAAGAGACGAAAGCAGAGATGAAGAAACGTTTCATGAAAAAGATACTTGCAGCGCAAGAGAAGGGTGAAATCCGCAAGGATATTGCTCCCAGCCCTTTGTGTTCCCTGCAAAACCTGACCCATATAGTATTAAAGTGGCTGGCAACCGGGGCAGAAGTATACGCTTCCACCAAGATAAGCTTCTTTGACTATAATGGTTTCACAAACCGGGCATTTTGAACCAACAGTATTTTTACTCATCAAGGTGCGGTAGCCTCCTCGCTGGCCAAAAAGGTCAATATCGGTATCTCTTCCGCCCTGCTCGGTCATCTGTCGCAGTACAATTTTCACTGAATTATAAAGAGCTTGCTTTTGCTCGCCGGTTAAACAGCCCAGTTTTGCCCGGGGATTAATTTTTGCTGTATAAAGAATATCCTGCAGCACTCCATTACCCAGGCCTGGAGTTGTCAGGAGGACGGGGTTATTGACAACTTTTTTATGGTTGCTGCCATTTTATTTGTGAGCTGTTATATCGCGGAAGCTCAATTTATACCTGCCGTGACCAAATGGAATAGGGCATTATTCAGTCGAAGGGTAAGGTTAAAATAGTTACCAGTACTTCAAAACTAAATAAATCGTTTGATATAATAGAACGCGAGGGGGAGGTCTGAATATGGAAAACCATGATCATGCAAAAAGTGAACATCACCAGCATAGCGAACATAAAGGCCATCAAGGTGCTGATCATGACAAACATGCTGGACATTCTCCTGCCATGTTCCGCCGGAAGTTCTGGCTTTCACTGGTTCTGACCATTCCTGTTTTAGTCTATAGTCATCATATCCAGCAGTGGTTTAACTTCCAGCCTCCCGCATTTCCGGGGCATCACTATCTTCCTGCTCTGCTAAGTACGATAATATTTTTCTATGGCGGGACAGTTTTTATAAAAAGCGCTTATCATGAAATAATGGATCGCCGTCCCGGGATGATGACCCTGATCAGCCTGGCTATTTCTGTTGCCTTTATCTACAGCATTCTGGTAACCCTGGGCTTGCCCGGAGAAGATATTTTCTGGGAACTCGCTACGCTTGTTACAATTATGCTTCTTGGTCACTGGATTGAAATGAACGCAGTTTCCAGTGCCCGTGGCGCTTTGCAGGAACTGGCAAAACTAATTCCGGATAAAGCCCTGCTGATTAGCGAAGAAGGGGAAAAAGAGGTTCCGGTCAGCACTCTTAAACCGGGGGATGTAGTCTTGGTTCGCCCGGGAAGCCGTTTACCGGCAGACGGTAAGGTAGCAAGGGGTGAATCTTTTGTAAACGAAGCAGTTATTACAGGAGAAGCGGAGCCAGTGCCCAAAAAGCCAGGAGATAAAGTAATTGCCGGTTCCTTAAACGAGGACGGTTCTTTGCGGGTTGAAGTAGAAGTGGCAGAGGGTGATACTGTCTTAGCCGGAATTATGCGCTTGGTGGAAGAGGCGCAAACATCACGTTCCCGCACCCAGGTTTTGGCTGACAAGGCAGCTTTTTATCTGACCATCATTGCTCTGTTCTCTGCAGTTGGTACTGCCCTGGTGTGGACATACTTTAATGCCGGAACAGTATTTGTTATGGAGCGGGTGGTAACTGTACTTGTTATTGCCTGCCCTCATGCTCTTGGGCTGGCCATACCGCTGGTAATAGCTATTTCCACTACCATAGCTGCCCGCAGCGGTCTTCTGGTAAAAGACCGATTAGCCCTGGAAAATGCCCGCCATATTGATTGTGTTGTCTTTGACAAAACCGGCACTCTGACCAGTGGGAAACTGAGTTTAACCGAAATAAGGTCATTGACCGGTAAACTGAGCGAAAACGAGCTGCTGCAGCTGGCTGCAGCTGCGGAAAAAGATTCCGAACACAGTATTGCCCGCGCAATAGTAGAAATGGCTGAGGAGCGCAACCTTGAGCTTTCAGAAGTAGATACATTTGAAGCGCTGCCAGGGCGGGGGATCAGAGCAGAAATAAGTGGGCAGACAATCTTTGTAGGCGGCCCTAACCTGCTTGAGCAGCTTAAAAGTGAAGGGCAGCTGGCAGATGATAATATTATTAAAGGCGACGATATAAAGAGCGGGCACGGGTTAGCTTATGTTGTATTAGATAAAGAAATAGTCGGCTACCTTGTTTTCAGCGATACTGTTCGTGATGAATCGCTTGCAGCGGTAAAGCATCTTCAGGGCGGGAGTATTAAGATCGTGATGCTTACCGGTGACAGCCGGGCAGCGGCAGAAAATGCGGCCAGCCAGCTTAATATAGATGAAGTTTATGCAGAAGTGCTGCCTGAGAATAAGGCCGAAATTATTAAAAAATTACAGGGCCAGGGTTACCGGGTGGCAATGGTTGGCGATGGTGTAAATGATGCGCCAGCCCTTGTTTTAGCTGATATAGGCCTGGCTATCGGAGCTGGAACAGATGTGGCAGTTGAATCGGCCGGGATAATCCTGGTTAAAAACGACCCCCGTGACGTTGTCCGGTTAATTGAACTATCCCGAAAAGTTTACAGTAAAATGGTGCAAAACTTAATCTGGGCAACCGGTTACAATTTGTTGGCCATACCCCTGGCGGCAGGAATTCTTGCACCAATTGGTTTTGTAATGCCGATGGCTGTTGGAGCTGTTGTTATGTCTGCCAGTACGGTTATAGTTGCCCTAAATGCCCAATTATTGCGCCGTGTAAATCTGGCAAGATAAAAATCATAATACTGATTAGAAGATGATTTAAGGTTTCATCTCATAGAGGTCTTTTAGGGTCAGCACCTGCTCGTTCCATACTTTTCCGAACCGGACGTTATCCACGGCCGGTTTTTTAATCATCTTAAACAGGTAATCCATCTGGGTATCACTGGTGCTCGGCTTACCATAAAGGGTTAGTGCAAAACCGGAAAAATCGCGGACCATGAAATCAAATATCTGGTCCACAAGTGACTCCTCAAGGTTATAGATTCTGGCATTTTCCAGGATCAACTGCCCATATACAACCAAGGTAAACATTTCCCCCAGGGAAAGCAAAAAATCAGTGTTCCTCTGCTGTTCAGCATCCGGTGTGGCTGCGGCTAAAAACTCTTTCAAACAGGTTATCTGTTCTTTAAATATTTCAATGTTTGGCAGTTCATAAAGGTTGTAGGCTAAGCTGTAATCATGGAATTTGATCTTGCCCAAACCCCTGGTTGGCCCCTGGTTAAAGAGGAAGCTGTCATCAACAGGTTGGTCCTGCGTGCCAAGGGGTGGATATTGTTGCGGGTTAAAGAAATAATTAGCCATGAACTTTACAATCAGGGCTATATTAACATGTACTGTTCCTTCAAGCTTGGGCAGGGCCCTAATATCCCTGGCAGCCATTTCAAAGTAGGTATCCATTTCAAAACCCTTTGCTGCTATTACATTCCAGAGAAGATTAATCACTTCTTCCCCCTGAGTGGTTACCTTCATTTTAACTGTCGGGTTATAAAGCAGGTAGCGCCTGTCGTCCGGTGATGCAGCTCGCATGTAATCTGAAGCGCGCAGGGCAAATAGTTTCATTGCTGTCAGGCGGCTGTAAGCATCTACAAACATCTGACTGACATGGGGGAAGTCGGTAATCCTCATTCCATATAGAACACGGTTGGCTGCATGGTTTATCGCCTCATAAAATGCATGGGTGCAGATACCGATGGAGGCCCATCCAAGATTATACTTACCCACGTTAATCGTATTCAGTGCAGAGTCCCAGGCATCCTGCCCCCGGGATAGTATCTCGTTTTCAGTAACCGGGTAATCCCGAAGAATAAAATCGGCTACATAAGACTGAGAGTTAACAACATTTTTAACCAGCTCATAATTCTTGTGGCTGTAATTGGCGCTGAAAAATACGTAGTCGCCGTTGTCGGACATCTTGCCAAAAGTAGAAACCATCTCGGCTTTATTGCCATTTCCAATGTAGTATTTTTCGCCGTTGGCCAGGTAGGTTCCGTCAGGTTGTGGTGTAAGTGACATTTCAGTGGAATAAACATCTGCGCCATGCTCCCGCTCTGATAAACCGAAGGCAAAAACATGGCCTTCTTTTAAAAGTTTTGCCGCCCTTTGTTTTTCTCCTATATTATGACTCATCCAGATAGGGCCTAAGCCCAGTATAGATACCTGCCATGTATACCAGTAATGCAAACCGTAAAAAGCTAAGATTTCATTAAATTCACAGTTACGCCAAGTATCCCAGCGGCAACCTTTTTCCCCATAATCAGATGGTGTTAGCAGTTCATAAAACAGCTTGTTTTCTTTTACAAATTCCAGAAAATCATCGTACCATACCCTGTTTCTATCATCTTCCTTGAGTTTAACCTTACCTTTATTCTCAAAGAATTTAATTGTTTTTATCATAATTTCCCGGGAGCGTTTATCACTGTAGTGCCTTTCATGTTTGTTCGGATCAAGTAATAACATACCTACTCCTCCGTTTCGGGATATTTTAAGGCAATCCAGCTTTCAAGTGACTGTGCCGAATTATTCGACGCTAACAGATTTAAATCCTTTACCTAAACTGTGTTGAAAAAATCTGCTTCCAGCTCATTAACATAGCGTATTGGAACCCCGGCAAAATAAAGCTCAACCCCACCATCGGCCGGAGAAGCAGGCCAGATTACCACCTGATCCTGCAGGTTGTGAGGAATCACCTTAACAGGGCTCCCTGCTCCGAAGGCAATGTCATAAATATGCAGCTTGGTAAAGTTATTTATGTAAATTATGGTCGGCTTTTTGGCATGCATGCCCATCACATCAAAGGGGGCAAGCGGCAGCTTATGCTTTATTGAGTATAAGTTAAGTTCCATCAGGTGTTGTAGTTCAGCCGAAGGAGAGATACGGACTTTCTCAAGAGCCTGATCAATCGCTAAAGTAATCTCATCCATACTTGCAGCAGCTGAAAATAGAGAGGAGGCGATGCTCAGGGATGAATTGCCGACATAATTAGCTGGAATAGTGGCAAGCCGTTTTCTCGTATTAATAACTGTAACCACGGTGCACTGCGTATTGGCGGGGTGCTTAAAAAGTTCCATAAATCTCTTTGTGATTAACCCCGATAAAACAACATTTGAGCTGAATGCCCTGCCATCTGTGTCCGGCAGTTGTTCTTTTAAACGTTCAATCGTTCCGGCAGCAACATGGAAAGGACGGGAGCGTTTTCTGAGCAAACCGGATATAAGTAATGGCAGCAGCTTGAATAAGGAAAAAATAGACATCTTTTTCCATCCCGCCGCTAAAGCGATTTTCCTGGCTTCTGCCTCTGAATTGAATGCGGGAACCTGTAGCAGCGACTGATTAAGAACGGGCTGTTCTATAGCTTCGCCTCGGCACATGCGGCTCCAGTTATAGATCATGGTATAGAAACTTTCTCCATCCATGCAGGCGTGCGAGCATTGTACACCAAGCACTGTGCCGTTTTTCAACCTGGTAATCTTTACACTCAAAGGCGCATCAAGGCCCTTATGAAGCCGGCCAGGTTTTATTTCAAGTGAGAACTCTTTTATATTAACCATGTCATCTCTTTTGAGCAGATCCTCTAAGAGTAAGTCAGGTTCGTCTGCAACCAGGAAAGGAACACCGCTATTATTCAAAGCAATACCGTTTTTTTCTTCCATCCTGCCGGCCAGGTGAGGATAATAACTGAGAAGCTTCTGTAATGTCTTTTTCATAAGATCAGGATCTAGCGTAGCATCAAAAAACCAGGTGCCCCGGATCACCATTCTAAAGCAAGCCCAGTCCAGTGGTGTAAATTCCCATACGTTAAAAGGCAGGTTGTATTCCCCGGCCTTTATTATTTCGCAGGTTTCATCTTTATGCATGGTTCAAATACCTCCTGTACTTTGACTGATCTTACTATGTTGGCCTTTCAATATTACCTGTTTTTCAGAACCTTAACCAGGAAGACAAGATTAAAGATAGTTAAGCTGAAAACATTATTACAATTGGACTATATTCATTTTATCAGCCGGCAGGCATAGATAGCAATAACCAGTCAACACAAGTGCACCGTCTCCCAGGTTCGCAGCTACACATTCAAAAATTAATATAGAATACATTATATTAATACATTGACAATAGAGTGTGATACACAGTATAATGTTTTCGAGGTGATCTTGTTGAATAATTTGGACGAGCTTCTAGATAGCCTGGTTCTCGAAATGCGTCGGGGTGTAATAATCTTAGCAGTCATGAGCAGGCTTGGTGATTCCCAGTACGGCTATTCGCTGGTGCAGATACTTAGCGATCAAGGTATGTCTGTCGAACCGGGAACACTTTACCCCTTGTTAAGACGCCTGGAAAGGCAGGGTTTACTTGAAAGCAATTGGGATACAAGCGAGAACCGGCCGCGTAAATATTATAGAGTAAGTCAGCAAGGTGAAGTAATCTACAAGCGCCTTCTGGAAGAGTGGGGAATCTTATCAAAGAGCATAAAAAGCCTGACTGAAAGCGGGGAGGAGTTATAAATGGTTGAAAAAGTGGAAAGATATATTTATGCAGTTACCAGAAAGTTACCTGAAAAGCAGCGGAAGGACATAGAGCAGGAACTGCGCAGCTCAATCGAGGATATGCTGACAGACCGTACCGGAGAAGAAAAGCCCTCAGTAGCAGATATTGAAGCGGTTCTTAACGAACTTGGCGATCCATCTCTCCTGGCAGACGGCTACCGGATGAGTAAAAAATATCTGATCGGCCCTCAAAACTACGACACATACTTTTTTGTATTAAAGATAGTTATTGCTGCAGTTGTTTTTGGGATAACCCTTGCTTTAACTATCGGTTTTATCGTAGAGCCTCCCCAAAGCCTGGGCGATCTCTTCGGTAGTTATATGGGCTCAACCTTTGGCGCTGTCTTTCAGGCCTTTGCCTGGGTAACAATTATATTTGCCCTGATTGAACGAAAGGAAGTATCTCTTGATAGGGAATTTGTTGATGGAGAAAAATGGAGTACAGATAAGTTGCCAGCTTTGCCCGGGAAAGAAAGTCTGATTAAACCGGCTGAGGCAATTGCAGGATTGCTGTTTGCCATTCTTGCGGTAGTTCTATTTAACTATGCGGATCACTTGATCGGCATCTATATCATGAATGAGGAGGGGATTACCAGAATAACTCCCCTCTTTAATCACGTTACTTTTCGCTCTCTTCTACCAATAGTAAATATAATGCTGGCAGTCGGAGTTTTTAAAGAACTACTTAAGCTGGCTGTAGGCCGTTGGACTGTGGGGCTCGCTTTCGCCAACCTCTTTTTTAATGCAGCATCCTTCGGGTTGTTCTTCTTTTTTATTCGCAGCGCCGGGCTCTGGAATGAGAACTTCTTAGCCTTTTGGGCCGAAAAAGGTTTTTTACCTGTAGGTAGTGATCCCCTGATTCTTTGGAACCAGTTCATTGTCGGATTAATTGCTGTTGTCGCTTTTGCCATGCTGCTGGATAGCTTAGTTAACCTGGTTAAAGCTTATAAAAACAGGGTATATCGTTAAGGTCACTCCCAGCCGCTATTAACACACATGACTATAATATGAACCGACATGCGTGCAGGGAATCAAATAACTCAAATTAGTATTATTGGCGGGGTAGAAATAATTCCTGCAAAACAGACAGCGGTAATAGAGCTTGTTAATCTGTAGGCGTTCAATTTATTTCCCGTTTGAGCTTGCCAAAACCAAGTTTCACAAAAGATCACATCGACACCAGCATTGCCAACGGGAAAGCGGTGGAGAAGGCCCTGAAGCGTTACAATTCAAAAGAATGTAGCGTGGCAGAAATCACCGAAATGACCGGGGTTTCGAAGGCGACGCTTTACCGGCGGCGGAAAGAGCTTTGCTCTTGATTTGGTGTTGAGCGTGTTGAAACCTTTAACTCATCAAATAGGACTTTAAGACAGCATTATGGCGTGGTTTTACCTTGGTTGTTTATCTTGCATTCTGTTCAAATATTTATAAAATCCATTTACGGTTCACGTTATAAATACTGTATGCAAACAGGAAAACACTAAAAAAAAGAAGCGCAACAAAACTCAAAGGAACAGGAATGACGCCGTTTTGGTTAATGGCAGTTTTCAGGATGTCTGCACCGTAGGTCAGTGGCAGAGCATAAGAGACCGGTCTTAAAAAGGAAGGCAGGTCTGCTAAGGGTATAAAAAGCCCGCAAAGAAAGAGCATTGGAAAGCGGAAGAAGTTTGAAAAGGTTTGAGCCTCAAAAACCTGGCTGACAGAAACAGCAATAAACAGCCCCAGAAAGGTTGAGGTTATGGCAATTAGTACTACACTGCCGAGAATCATGAGCCAGTTGATTCCGGATAAATTAGTCAAAAAACTTGCAAATACAACAGGGACAAAAGCATTAACTACTCCAAACATGATCGCTCCGGAGGTTTTAGCCAGCATCAGCAAATTAAGGCTGATTGGGGCCAGTAATAGTCTTTCGAAAGAACGGCTTTTTCTTTCAAACGTTATGGTTACTGCCAGCATAGAAGTAGTGCCGAACAGAATTGACAAGGCCATCACACCGGGAAGAAGGTCACGAACTTCTACCGCCACAGGAGAACGCAAGAAGAACATCAGCGTCCAGGCAATAGGGAAAATCAAACCCCAGCTGATGTTGGGTGGCTTTAAATAATAACTGCGCATATCTTTCATCAGAATGCTGGAAAATGCTATCCAGGTTTTCATAATCGTGAACCTCCTCCTTTCTGGCCTTTCTTACCTTTCTGGTTTTGCTCGCTTTGCATTTTTTGTAACTCTATGCCGGTGACCTTGACAAAGACTTCTTCCAATGAGGGGCGAATAATCTTTGCTTCAAAAACCGGGAAGCCTCTTACTTCAAAAAATTGGACAAAAGGAAATAAAGTGAAGGTAGAAGGAGAATGGATACTAACTCCACTGTTCTTAACCATCTTCAAATTAAAATTGGGAAAATGACTTCTAAACTCTTCTTCGATTTTGGTGAAGTCATCTGCTAATGTGAAGTCTTTCCCTAGGGTGAAGTTAACGATATTTTCTTCCTGGATTTCTTTCATCATCTCTTCGACCGTACCCTCGCGAACAATTTTCCCCTGGACGATAAAAGCCAGACGTTCACAAAGGCGTTCTGCTTCTTCAATATAGTGAGTAGTCAGGAAAATAGTTGTGCCATTACTGTGCAGATCTACGATTAAGTTACGAATTTGCCGGGCAAAAGCCACATCAATGCCGGTAGTAGGCTCATCGAGAAATAAGATTTCTGGCTGATGTATAATTCCCGCTGCTATAGCCAGCTTTCTCTTCATGCCCTTGGAGTAAGCTTTAAAAGACTTACTCGCTGCTTCTTCCAGGCCAAATTCTTTTAACAGTTGGGTGGCTCTCTCTTCACGCAGCATTTTCTTCATTCCGTAAAGAGCCCCGCAGAAAACTAAATTTTCCCATCCGCTTAACTCTTCGTAAAGATTACTCTCGTCTGGAACTATGCCCATCATAGCCTGGGCTTTATTTGCATTACCAGTGTAATCTTCTCCCATCAGTTTTACTTTACCTGCGGTGATTTTTGCCATTCCGGTGAGCATATTGATGGTTGTGGTTTTCCCGGCCCCGTTCGGGCCAAGAAAACCAAAAATTTCACCCTGGTTAATATAAAAATTTACTCCATCTACAGCAGTAAAGTCATTGAAGTTTTTCTTTAAATTCTCTACCTCGATTATCTTCAATTGTTCAATTCACCTTCCAGTCTCAAACTGACATACCGGCTATGGCTAGCAGCGACTTCAAATCCTACAAATTTTCGACAAATTATTTTGATTTAACAAGGATGTTTTTTAGTATCACCATGGCACTCTTTAATTTGCTCCGGCGTACATTCTGAAGGCTTGGTTTTCAGTTTGTCTGGCTGTTCACACCCGCTTTCGCATGAGTGTTCCTTTTTGTCACCATGGCATTCCTTAATCTGTTCCGGTGTACACTCTTCAGGTACGGTTTTCAGTTTCTCCGGTTGTTCACAACAGTTTTTACACATCTCTAAAGTTCTCCTTTCTTGACCAGTTTTATTATCTTCCTTCCGTAAACATATAAATTCATTAATGCCGTTAGCATCAAGTTGTGGGTTAATTAGTTTCTGCAGGTAGTGAGAAGCCTCTTGAATAAGTTCTTTTTCTACCCGGTAATGGGTCCAGTAACCGAGTTTTTCACCCCGAACCAGTCCTGCTTCTCTTAGCACCTTCAAATGCTGCGAAACAGCCGGCTTTGATATGTTTAATATGCGGGCCAGAGCGCCTACGCAGAGATCATTTTTTAAGAGCAGCCTTATAATTTGAATCCGGTTTTCTTCACCAACGGTCTTTAATATCTTTACGATATGGCTGGATTTATTAGAGCCTGACAGTTCAATATTCATATAATCATATCCTTAATCATTTAATAGAATCATTATATGGATTATAAGCTAAACAACTGCATTACGCAAGAACTATATTGTTTCTAATCACCGAGCAAACAGCGATAGTTTGTTTAGCGTATTGACAAATATATCAGTAGTGATATAATATCATTAGTGGTAAGTTGATTATAGCTGAGAGGTGAAATTGATGTGTGAGGTAAATCAATGCGATTATGAAAGTCAGGGTTTAAAAATTGAAGGTTTTATCGTTCCCTGTATTCTGTTTTTACTGAGCGAAAAACCATCGCATGGTTATGAGATTATGGAAAAGCTTGGCGACCTCGATTTCGTAGATATTACCCCTGACCCCAGTGTGGTTTACCGCCACCTGCGGAGAATGGAGGCTGAAGGCAAGGTTAACTCACAACTGGAGCCAGGCAGCGGAGGCCCGGCCCGTAAGGTATATTCTCTTACTACCGAAGGTGAAGATTACCTGCACATGTGGGCAATGAAAATTCGCCGGCGCAAGGCTGCTTTAGAAAAGTTTATTGTTGCTTATGAAGAGGCTTATGCAAAAAAAGTGAACAAAACTAACTAAGTTTGGTTTCAAAGTAATGGAGGTGCCTTAATGCAACACTTAGATATGAATAAACTTAAAGAGTTCTCTGCAGCAGGTTTTGTCAAAAACGAGCTGGTGGTTACCGATAATTTTAAGTTGCTTATGATTTGTTTTGAACCTGGTCAGTCGGTGGAGCTTTGCGTAATGAGCCGCAGTACTGCCTTTTATATTGTGGAAGGCACAGGTGAGGTTATAGAAGCAGGTGAAGCAGTTCAGGTTTCTGATGGTTCACTGGTATTGATTAAACCAGAGTTAGAAAGACAAATAAAAGCTAAGAGCAAAATGGTTGTTTTGGCCATCCAATACTGCTGAAATGACCTGCCCGGAAAGAAGGAAATACAATGACAACTATTATTGTTATTTACGGTCTTTTGGCCATTTGCCTGGTCTGGTCATTGCTGAAAAGCCTGCAGAAGACGATACAGTCATTTAAAGTTGCCGCCAGGGCGCTCTGGAAGATGGCCCCGGGCTTGTTGGCTATAGTTGGGGTGGTAGGGTTAATCTTAGGAGTGCTTCCGCCTGAAACTATCACTACACTTGTCGGTGAAGAGGCCGGGTTTCTGGCCACAGCTACCGCTGCTGTTCTGGGAGCCGTTACTTTAATACCGGCTTTGATCTCGTTTCCCCTGGCAGCATCGCTGCTTAGATCAGGGGCAACGGTGGCTACTATAGCCGCCTTTATCACCACCCTGGTAATGGTTGGCTTTGTTACAGCGCCAATGGAAATAAAAGCCCTGGGCAAAAAGTTTACTTTACTGCGAAATAGTTTAAGTTTTGTTGCCGCTCTGATTATAGCCGGGCTGATGGGAGTGATTTTAAGGTGAACCTGATTAAAAAGTTCAAGGCGCCTTTGCTGTTGGTTCTGGTTTACCTGGCCCTGGCGATCTGGTGGCCTGATATTTCCGGGCGTTCTAATAAAGTTGCTTTTGACTATCTAAGGGAGATGATTTTGATCATTCCCCCGGTTTTTGTTCTGATGGGTCTGCTCGAGGTATGGGTGCCCAAGGAACAAATCAAAAAGTTGATCGGTGCAGGTTCCGGCTTAAAAGGGTTTTTCTTTTCCTTTTTGATGGGCACTTTACCCACCGGTCCGCTCTACGTTGCTTTTCCCATGGCAGGAACTTTGCTGCAAAAAGGAGCAAAGGTTTCAAATATTGTAATCTTCCTGGGCGCCTGGGCGGCAATAAAAATTCCCCAGCTATTAGTGGAAGCAGAATTTCTTGGTCTTCCTTTCACTGCGCTGCGTTTCACATTAACATTGACAGCAGTAATTATAATTGGCCTTGTTTTGGAAAAGTTTATTAAGCCGGAAGATATACCGCAATGAAGGTCCGCAACTTGCATTCTGATACCCTGGAATTAATTGTAGCCAATGTCCACGCTTGAAAGGAGGCTTAAATACATATTGCTTATAAAACTTTAAAACTGTGTTACTCACACCCCTGATAAAAATCGTTATCCAGCATCCTGGTATAATGGAATCCAAGATATTTTTAAAAGCGATGGCGATATTTCCAGCCAAAGTAAGTGATGCTTATGACCGCAGAATAGCTGAAAGTGGTATTAAATACAAGACAGCATTAAATGAAGGGTTGGCTCGTGTGCCTGGTAAACCGCACCACTTTAGCTGTTTTTGCTGCTGTTACAGGTCTTATTCTCATCTTTAGGACTGCTACAAGTCCTCTATCCCTTGTTAAGCGTACTGGTAATGATAGTCGGAATTTTATAAGAGGCGCAATTTAGCTCTCTTTTTCGTGGCGCAAAGCGGATTACTTAATATCTTTTACTGCTCGAAAGCTTAGATAACCCTGGTTATCTATTTTTCTTCTGTCATATACACCGCCATGATATACAAAAATATATGCCCGTTCCTCGTCTTGAATGGATGTTTCTGATGTCCAATAGTATATAACTTTTGAATGGAGATCCCATAATGGAGTTTCTTTATCTGGTGTAAGTTCATAAGTGGCTTTTTCCTCTTCCGGATCCCAGACTCCACCTGCATTATCCCCATGAAGCATCATGGAACGAACCGCTTCGTCCACAGTGGGTAATCTCCAAATATTTTGTTCTGCACCCATTATGGTCATTCCATCTTCTGATAAATAGCGGCAGATATTTTGTGCTTCATTCCAGGAAACGCCCTTATCCGGCCACCCAGGACCTCTTGGAGCCCAAGCTAAAACAACATCGTTGCCTTCGACAATCCTTATTCCAAAATTATTATCATTGATTCTTTGGGAAACCTTTATGCCCTGTGGAATAGTAATAGAAAGGATAATTATTAGCGGAAGAAAAATAATAAGTCTATAGGCCCATTTCTTTGGTTTTGGGTCCCCATAATAATATAATAATCCGATTCCGACGATCGGCATAACAATCATTAATCCAAGAACACTGAAACTGGCGCCTGAAAAGAACCAAACACTGAAAGCAGCTGTAATAAAGTGTAGAGCTAGTCCGATTTTCTTCCATTTTAATATGATAAGAGCTAAAGTTACAAATACTATAGTAAACAGCAAGTATTGAAAAAAGAGCATGAATAGATTTTTCCAAAGTGATGTAGAATACCAGCCTTCATGGAAATTCTCAATTGCTCCCCAATACGCCCAGATACTCGAAAATATTAAGGTAATGAAGACACCAATCCAGCCAATTATTATCTTCCGGTCTTTTTTCACAATGCCACCTTCAACAACTTATAAGGCATAATATAACTTAAATTTTGTACAAATTATACATCTGAAATCTTTTAAAATATATAATGAGTAATCAAGTGGACGGGGTTGTTGACAACTTTTTGAGCGCTATGGATCAGTATTCTGTTATTTGAGGGTTTTACGAAGAATATTAGTAATGAAGATTTCTTTAAACAGACATTAAAGTTTAGCAAAATTAAGGACTTGATCGACCCCCAGTTAAGCGAATATTTTCTGCTTCCAGGAATTATTTTCTCTTTTCAATACATTGCATATTTTAACATGCTGAATATGACATCTGTATGTCATGTTTGTTGTTGTTACAACTCTAAATTATGCCGTTACTGCATATTATGAGATGGCAGGCAAGTAGTTTTTCCTTAATGATGTAGGAATTAAGGTCGCTTGGGTAGAAGTATATATTGATGTCGCATAAGATCATGATCATAACCACCACAGGGCAGATGAGGGCAGCGCTAAACGGCAGCATAACTGCAGACCTGATCTAGTAAGCACTGCCGTTTAGTGCTGCTGTAAGCACTTGGGGCGATGAAATTTACTTTACCATGTAAAAGGCAGGGAGGTTAAGATAGTTAATCACATAAAAGACTGTAAAGCGTGCCTGGTCACACTGCCAGGTGGAACGCTGATTAACTACTATTCAGGTGGCTCTGAAACCGGTCAACCTGTAGTGCTTTTACACGGAGGCGGCACAGATCATGCCATGCTATCATGGCGTGACACTCTTCCTGCACTTATAAATTCCGGTTATCGGACATACGCGCCGGATTATCCCGGTTATGGCAATAGCCCACCTGATAGTAATAAAAAGTTTACAACTGATAGCCTGATTCATTATCTTGAAGGGTTGATAGATTACTGGGGTTTAAAGCAGGTTGTTTTAATCGGTATTTCCATGGGTGGTTCACTGGCCCTGGGATATACATTAAAAAACCCGAAACAGGTAAAGCGCTTGGTTTTAATAAGCTCATACGGCCTTCAGGATAAAGCCCCATCCCACCAACTCAGCTATTTATACCTGAAAATGCCCTGGTTAAATGATTTAACGTGGCTTATGACACGCAAACTCAGACTGGCAGCTAAGTATGGGGTCAATTATATTATCCGTAACCCGCAATCAAGAACTGAATCCCTGATAGACGAGGTTATGGAAGCAATGCGCAATAAAGATGCACAGATAGCATTTAATCAATGGCAAAAGGATGAGATTCGCCGGGACCACTTAAAAACCAACTATACCAGCCGTTTATCCGAAATCGAAGTGCCGGTTTTACTCATCCATGGCACTCATGATTTTTTAGTACCGTTAAAATACGCAAGGCGGGCCGCCCTTTTGTTCCGGAACGCCCGACTTGAGGTATTTAATAATGCAGGTCACTGGACTCATCGTGATTACCCGGAACAATTTAACAAGCTGCTGATAGAATTTCTTGAGCAATGAGGCATGCTGTCTTTTTTAAGACACAGCTGAAGGTAATTTTATGTTGCGATTGCATACACATTCGGTTAGTTGGAGTAAGCTCATGGTAACCTATAAAGAATATAAATCGATTCTCTCCAGTAAAAATAACATGAATATTTATCGCGGTTGTACCCACGGTTGCATATATTGCGATTCCAGAAGTGAGATATATGGGATGACCAATAACTTTGAAAATGTTGAAGTGAAGACAAATGCATTGGAATTACTAGGTGAAGCATTATCTAAAAAGCGTAATAAATGCATGATAACAACCGGTGCAATGACCGACCCATACATACCACTCGAAAAGGAACTAAAGAACACAAGAAGATGCCTCGAAGTTATAGAGAGACATGGTTTTGGGGTATCTTTACTGACTAAATCTGATTTAATATTACGGGATTTGGATATTCTCAAAAGGATTAATCAGAAAACTAAGTGTGTGGTACAAATGACCCTGACAACCTTCGATGAAGAGCTGTGTAAAATATTAGAACCCAATGTTTGCTCAACTAAAAGGCGTTATGAAGTTTTAATGGAAATGCATCAGGCCGGTATATCAACTGTTGTTTGGCTAACACCAATATTGCCATTCATAAATGATAATGAAGAAAATATTCTGGGATTACTCGATTATTGTCAAAAGGCAAACGTGAAGGCTTTGCTATCCTTTGGGGTAGGAATGACCTTGCGTGATGGGAATAGAGAGTATTTTTACAAAAAGTTAGATGAACATTTTCCTGAGTTGAAGAAGGAATATATGAAAAGATATGGTTTGTCTTATGGAATTTTAAGCCCGAACAGTAATAAACTAACCAGGATAATTAACAGTTTTTGTAGTGAAAATAATGTAATTCAT
>Ga0334892_1001677_pt1 | contig 17892 bp, 12 predicted proteins | sample GraSluR3_MG_4_FD_207213 | JGI IMG/M metagenome (GOLD analysis project Ga0334892, IMG submission 207213) | Sludge microbial communities from methane-producing bioreactor in Wageningen University, Netherlands - Granular Sludge_15_04-R3 | ecosystem: Engineered > Bioreactor > Anaerobic >...
GAAATCCGTGGATGCTGTCATTCTGTCGCATGCCCATATTGATCACAGCGGCAACCTGCCCAATCTGGTCAAATCCGGGTTCAGGGGACCGATCTACAGCACGGACGCCACACGGGACCTGGCGGACGTCATGCTGAAGGATTCCGGCCATATCCATGAATACGATGTTCAATATCTGAACAGAAAGCGCAGGAAGAAAGGTCTGCCGCCGGTTGAACCGCTGTACACCCTGCAGGATGCTGCCCAAACCATGCCCTTTTTCCGGCAAATCCCCTATGAAGAGACCTTTGAGCCCATCCCGGGTGTCACCGCACGGTTTTTTGATGCCGGCCACATCCTCGGCTCCGCAGCCGTGATGCTAGATCTGGAAGAAAAGGGAAACAAGCGGCGGCTGTGGTTTTCCGGCGATATCGGCCGGCCGGAAATGCCGCTTTTGCGGGATCCGGTCCTGCCGGGCGGGCATGACGTGGACTATCTTTTGATGGAATGTACCTATGGCGACCGGCCGCATGACAACATCAATCCAGCCTTTGATGAATTCAGGGATGTGGTTGAACGCACGGTGACGCGCGGGGGAAAGGTGATCATCCCCGCCTTTTCTGTTGGGCGCACGCAAACTCTGGTCTATATCCTGAATGAACTGATGACCTCTGGCGCGCTGGCGCCGGTGCCCGTCATTGTGGACAGCCCGCTGGCTGTGTCCGCTTCTGATATCTACCGCCGCCACCCGGAATGTTATGACCGGGAGACCTGGCAGTTCATCTCTGAACACCGGCACACCGCCCTTGATTTCGACCAGCTCACGTACACTCGTTCGGTCGACGAATCGATCGCGTTGAACCACCGCGATGAACCGATGATCATCATCAGCGCTTCGGGGATGGTCGAGGCCGGGCGGATCCTGCATCATGTGAAGAACAACATCCATGACGAACGCAATACGATCCTGATCGTCTCCTGGCAGGCACCATACACCCTAGGCCGCCGGCTGGCGGATCGGGAGCGGGAAATCCGGATCTTTGGAGAATCCTATTACCGCCGGGCGCAGGTTGAGACGATCAACGGCCTCTCCGCTCATGCCGGACAGGGATTGCTGGTCGATTATGCCCGCTCCGTCTCGGGGCGCGCCAAGGGCATAATCCTCGTGCATGGGGAGGAAAAAGCGGCCAACGGCCTCAAAAAGAAACTGAGCTCGGACCCGGATCTCCCTCCGGTCCATTATCCCAAACGGACGGAATCGTTCACCTTATAGCCTGAATAATCTGCGGATCTGAGAACAGCAGGCCTTAATTGATCGGTGTTAAGCCATAAAACCACCTCTCCGTATTTAAATATTTAACTTATAATAAAACAGGTTGGGTGCCTGTTGGCAGTGCAACAAAATAATTATTCTTCTCTGTATTGTTTATTAAAGGAGCATTGATATGAGTGAGACCTGTCGTAAGTGCCGGAAGACCCATAAGGCCGGCAAGCTGTACACGTTTTATTACGGGCAGCTGGTAAATTCCTATTCGTATGATAAAACTCGCTATTCCGGAAGCAAAATGATCACAACGACCCACTCCGGCGCGAGTTATGACATGAGGGGAGACAAGCAGGAATACCTCTGTAACGGCTGTGTGATCAAGAGCACTCTTCGCGAGGAATTTATCTTATATGGCGTCGGGGTTTTTCTCATTGCCCTCCTGGGGATGGTACTGGAAATGGTCTTCTTTTCACGCAATCCCACCATTGCCAGCCTGTCTCTTGCAGGAATTTTTCTGATCTTTGCGGTGGTGCAAGTCCTCCTCCTTCTGCGAGCCGCCAACAGCAGCGACCCGGCAAAACAGGAGAAATATCTCAAAGACCAGGCCGATTCGGAAACGGGCAGCAAGCTGGCCATCCGCCTCAACCGGAAGGAGGTCAAATACACCGTTTATTATGATGAAAAGACCGTCTTCTTCACCCCCTCCGAATATTACAAGCTGAAGCGCCGTTATTGACCAACATCAAGAAGCAGGCGGCTTATTGGCGTTTTCATGGCCTGCGTGCTATGAGGTGGTACTTAAGCCACGCTGTAAATTCGAGTATAATGGATGCCTGCTGATCGGAGAGGTGCCAGAGTGGACGATTGGGGCGGTCTCGAAAACCGCTGTAGCCTTTGGGCTACCGAGGGTTCGAATCCCTCCCTCTCCGCTGCAGGTCAGTGAATTTGGATCTGGGGGAAACTGGGGATGAAATCCGGTGAAAAATTTTGTATAATGGCAACAGATCTTTCACCAGAATATGTTACCGTCAATTAAATATCCCTTAAGGATTTTGTTACCTGCTTTAGAAACGAGGTGGCTATGAGAGTCCGTTACTATTTTCTCCCAGTGCTTGCTGTTCTGTTCATTCTGTCTGGCTGCAGTATTCTGGAGAATATTGCGCTGCCCCCAGACTCCACGACCCCTCAAACCACGGCTGGCGAAGCGGCTGCGCCTTCTCCGGAGCCCACCCTGGGTGACCCGGAATTCATCGGCGCGGTCTATTGCTGGGAATCCCATATTGACGAGGGCGAATTCAACCTGATCCGGTTCTTTCCCTCGGGCAACCTGATTGACATCTACGCCCAACCCTTCGCGAGCTGCGAGGATGCCTGGAACAGCCTGGGTGAGTATCTGGTGGAGGAAAGTCTGATGCAGTTCAACCACGGCACCTATCACCTGTCCGGCGAGTGGATCGTGTTCAACCTTGCGCCGCCGAATTCAGACCAGGTCGCCGGCGAGGTCAGGGGGGAATATGCCGTTCAGAGTATGCACCTGTTCCGAGCCGGGGCGGATGAACCCCGGGAATATATCCTCATCTACACGGGAGAGTGATATGTCTGAGAAACCTGATAAAAACGCGTCTGTAAAGGAAGCCCCTCCCCAGCCGGAGAAGGGTAAACAAAAGTCGAAAACGCTTCTCATCATCCTGTCGGTCCTGTTCGTGCTGGCCACGCTGCTGGCGGTAGTTGGCTATGACGTCTGGCGGGTGGCCTTCAACCCGCCGCTGGTCAAGCAGATGCTGGAGGATGAGTTCGTCGAATCGCCGTTGATCACCCGGGTGCTGGAGGATATCTCCCTCCGGCGCGCCCAGGAACGGATCACCAAAGGGGAGAGCCTGAGCGGGGTGAACGAGCCGGATATTGTCCTGCTGATCTCGTTTGTGGATTATGAGCAGTGGGATGTGATTAAGGACCTGGTCGTCACGGACGATTTCGTCCTCCATCTGATCTCCGTGAGCGTGGACGGGCTATACACCTGGCTGGATTCGCCCGACCCGGCGCCGACCTTTGTCTGGGAGATGGCCCCCCTCAAGGGCCGGCTGGTTGGGCAGGAAGGGGGGCAGGCCATCCTGGTCGCCTATGGCACGCTGCCGGAATGCACCGACCAGGAGATCGCTGACTTCCAGAGCCGTCTGGCGGCCATGCCGCCGGGCGTGGAGGTGCTCTATAACCTGTGCCAGTTCCCCGAACCCTGGCAGACCGACCAGCTTGACGATTATGTCCACGCGCTGGTGGATGTCAACCAGAATGTCCCCGCCGCATACGACTTCAACCGGATGCTGGGCGGGACGGCCGTCGCCTCGGCGGCAACGGGACTGGTGAAGGTCGGCCTGCGCGGGGTCCGCACCCTGGGCCCGTTCCTCTGGGTTGCGCCGCTTGTGCTGCTGGCCCTGATAGCGGCGGTTGGCGTCCGCTGCGCGATGCCGGCCGCTGGCTTGGGATTCCACTGGCGGTCAGCGGCGGGCTGGTGGTCGGCGGGATGTTCCTGACCCGCGCGCTGCTCCTGAACCTGCTGATCCGCCGGATCGGCGCGGAGACGTCCACGCTGTTACGGGCCGAGGTGACACGGAGTTTCACCCGCCTTTCGGGCTATGTCTGCGACCCGATGCTGATCCAGGGGTTGATCCTGCTGGGGGCGGGTGCGCTGCTGATCATTGCCTGGCTGGTTTGGGGAAGGAAGCGGAAGGTGGGAAATAACGTCCCTGAGCTTCAATAAAAACAATCCCTGATCCGGTTCCTGATGAACTGGCCGGATCAGGGATTATTCGGGTCCCATAGCTGCGGTCAAAGCGGGTTCCCCCTCCCTGACCGCAGGAGGTTATTCGGTCTCGGCGAGGTCTTCGAAAACGAATTCTTCTTCGACGGCGTTGGGGGAGAGGGTCTGCAAAATCCAGCCCGCCATGAAAAGAACCACGGCGAACAGGACATACTGGGCATAAGTTGTCATATGGTAACTGATGATTTCAAACTCGTTCCCCGCAAACGTGAGCTGGTTTTGCGCGTAGAGCATGGAAATCGTGTTGGCGCAATAGAACGCAGCCCAAACGGAATAAACTAAAAGCACGCCTGCAAGACAATAGACGATTATGCTGAAAACCGGAATCCTGTTTTTCTTCATGAAATAAGCCCTTCTGTGGCATTTGTAGTGGTCCAGCTTTTGAGAACCACGATGATTTGAATGACCTGATTATACATGATAACAGGGAAGTTGAGGCCGGGAGGTGATGGGGGGTGGCTCAGGCGTGGGGGAGGTAGGTTGGGAAGCCGTCAGGATAGCTCCTTTCCCTCACTCTTTGGCGATCAACCCCAGGCTACACACAATATGGGCATCAATAGGGGTGTTAACATCCACACTCCCGTTCCTTTTCAGACGGTCTACCAAGCCATAGCGATCTACTAAACGTTCGATTGTTTCAACTAAATGGCGGCCTTCAAGTCTGGCATTCTGGATTTGATATAACTCCTGACGCAGGAAACTGGTTGGCGGTTGTTTAATGTATTCAGCCAACATACTAATATGAGCGAGATCATTCTCATTATGAAGAGAATGGCTAAAAATGAGTAATTTTTCAATAATATAATTCTGGGCATTAGAAAGGGGACGTGATATCTTTCGCTCTGCCTGCATAGCTTTTACTTCGTCCTTAAAAGTCTTTAATATATCAATGACTAAAGAGTTATGATATGCAGGAATATCTCTTTTCTCTCTTTCGGGTTCGCACTTTAAAATTGCTAATGTCTGTGCTAAATTACGATGAATAATCTCTCCGTTTTCATCAACAAGGAAAAGTTGTTGATATTGACCCGACTTACAGTGCACGATTGCGCCAGCGAAATTTTCCACTCTGGATGAACGAATACCATCGCTGAGTTGAGAAATACGTTCAAAGAGGTCAGGATCCGTGTCTTGAATTTGGCGGATCAATTCCTCAGCTTCAACTAAGTCCACCAGATCGTCCGTATCCACCTCTTCAAACCGCTCAATATTTTCTCCACGATAAATCGCAATAAATGCTTCGGTTTGGAATTGCTCTTTTGGACTTAATATGGCTGAGTCACTACCCAAAATTGCATTAATTTCACTGATTCTGTGGGAGAGTACCTCTGTTAGACCAAGACCGGCTTCCAGTCTTGCTTCCGGCAGGAAGTTGTAGCCCCGAATGATGTCATGACGACTGCCAATCCTATCTATCCGGCCAAAACGCTGGATCAAACGCACGGGATTCCAATGCAGATCGTAGTTGATGACCCGATCACAATCCTGCAAATTCAGGCCTTCACTCATGACATCTGTCGCAATGAGTAAATCAATCTCTGATTGGTTCGAAGGAATATGCACCTGTGGGTTTGAATGTGGAGAAAAACGCGCTGCGACTAACATCTTACTTTTCCCGGTGCCAGAAATTACCTCAAAGCGCGTTCCTTCAACTGAATGCATATTATCATAAAGATACTGGGCTGTATCAGCATATTGGGTAAAAATCAGACATTTTCCGGTTGCTAATGGATTATCACCCATGAACAGCTTAGCTCTTAGTGTTTGTAACTTGTCATCCTGTTCCGCTGTAATAGGCGCCACCAAAGCAAGCATCTGCGACAGAATACTGATGTCCTGTTCAAGGTCCTGGCGAAGCCGATCCAAATCAAAATCTTCTGCCTTGTAACGCCCCGTCAACCCATCCAAAATCTCAACGAGATCAATCTCATCATCCTGATCTGATGCCTCAAGGATATCCACCGCCTTTTCACCGGCCGGGATAAGGTTTTGATCAATTGCCCGCAGAAATGCCTGGTGTGTAGCTAACATTCGCTTCACCGATTTACGAAAGGCGAAAACGCTTGATTCCAAACGCTTAAAAAGAGCCACCCGGATCAAACCACGCAGATTCATCCCCGCCCGTTCCAATTCATCATAGGGCGACTGGTATTGTTTTTGTGGACGAACATAATGCCACAACCCATACCTGGCGTAGGTCAAATGATCATCGCTGACAAATCCCTCATCTGAACTCTGACCCAAAAACCCACGCAGGCGGTCATAAAGCCCTTCATAGGTCTCATCAATATTATATGAGATGGTCTGAAGCTCGCGTTTTGGGAAATAGTGCTGTTCACCACCCACCAGAATAAAAGCACGTTTTTGCCCCGCTCGGTAAGGGTTGAAATCAAAAGGATCCAACCTTTCCCCGGTTTCCTCATCAAACCCATACCAGCGTAAAACGTCCATGCGGGTTCGACGTACCATAATCTGGCTCAGGATCTCTGCCATTCTGCGGTCTCCGGCCTCAACCAATCTAAAGAAATTTCTAAGCGATGGCGGATCAATGGGGATTTGGGTCCCTTCTGAAAGGTGGAACAGTTTAATCTGATGATAGATATCCCAGACACTGCGGTTATAGGGGGTAGCCGTCAATAGAACACATTTTTTATTCAAAGATGTCAGATACTGCTGCAAGACACGATACCTCTGCGTGCCCTGATTGCGGAAGTTGTGGCTTTCATCGATGAGGATAAAGTCCCGATCCCGGAAACGCCCATCATCAAGAAGAAAGTTGGCGTTTGGATCATCCTCATCAACCCGCAGTAGATTAATTGAAACGACCCGGGCATCCAACTGGTAAGCTTCGTTATAATGCTCCCACATCTCCTCCAATGCGGCCGGGCAGAGGATCAGCGGCCTGGCATGCTCATAGCGTTGAAAATGCTTGATGATGGCCGCCCCGATGTAACTTTTACCAAGGCCGACCACATCGGAGACAAACGCACCGCCAAACTCGTTGATAATCTGGACCGCACGGCTGACCGCGTTCTTCTGGAAATCCGTCAGAACAGTCATGATCTCTGACTGCCAAAACGGATCGAGTAAATCCTCGTTTTCCAGTCGATGGCGGACCAATTCGTAAAGCGATTTGAGATAAACCTCATAAGGTGTAACCGACTCTTTGGCCCAGGAATGGGTTAGCGCATGCATCAGGTTGGGATTGAAATCCTCCCCCTGATCCCAGAGCGGATCAAACCAATCCAGGAGCGCTTGATGGTTGTCATTTCCATGCACCACAACGTTCAACTCAGTATTGGTGGATAAGCCGGCAAGGGTCAGGTTGCTGGACCCCACCACACCAATCCCCTTTTCAAAACGCCCCGGCAGGTAATCAAAGATATAGGCTTTGGCGTGTAAACGGCCGCGGGTGAAGACCCGGACTTTTAAGCGTTCTTCCTGTAAAAGGCGGACCAGCAAATCAATCAGGGCTTCATTTGGGTTCGCCTGGTCCATACGAGCTATGCTCATCTCAACTGAGGACTGCGCTGCTGTCTGGCGGCGGGTGATCTCAAGCTGTGGTGGATAGGTCTCGCCATCCAGCGCGGAACAGGCTTCTTCCAGATTTTGAGTCGCCTCAACCAACTGCTCAATCGTGCGGCGGTTGCTGGTATCGCCAATCAGGAGACGCCACTCCCGAATATTTTCCAGGGAATCAGCGACTGCCTCCAAACCGGAAATGAAAAAATATCCTACTGCCATATGCGTTTGGCGGCTGTCTGATAAGAATTGCCGGACGACTTCGGTTAAATTAGCTTTTTGGTTGTCAATGATATCTGGCATATTATCTGCTTTCAGCTTTTGATATTCGTTTTTGAACTAGATTAAGTGTAGCGTCATAGACCATAGAAATTTCCGAATCATTCAGTTCAAGTACTTCAAAAATAATTTTGTCCAAAGCCTTTTTATCTTCTTGTAAAACTTCATCGAATATTTGTAAGACAGGTCTTTGTGACACTGTATCTAATTTTTCCACCAACTCATCCTTATATCTAATTAGTAGTTCTGGAGAAATTAGTGGGAGAATTTTTATCTCAGGTCCATAAAGAGTAAGCAAACCATCACCTAAATTTACTCTACCAAATACTTCACTCATAAAGACTTGCAGAGTTGAGTTAAGAATAGCATTTCCTACCTCAACCAAAACCCTATTGAAATATTTACCAACGAAGACTACATCACCTATGAGTAAATTTTGATTAATTAGTGGTGTCCAGTTACGTTTATCACGAAATCTCAACACGATAAAGTCATTTTCCGCTTGTGTTCCTAAATCATACCAATTTCTTCTACCTTGGCATGAAGGACGTAAATTGAAACCAATCTCTTCTCCCCATTCTATGTATCGAAGCGCATTTGTTCCTGATAAACCACTTTTTGGTTTATGACAAATGAATATTTTATAATTAGTAAGAGATTCATTAATGTATATTGATTCAATTTCCCTTGTGGATCGTAATACTGGTTTTAAATATTCCTCTTCTATTCCCCATTGAGCGATTTTCTCCTCATCCAAATAGAAGAAATCATTGGCACCTGTCTTAATACCAAAACGCACATCAGCAATATCCCCCAAACGGACTAATTTATCTCCGGCTTTCTCAATAATTTTCCAATAAATCTCAGGCGAGCGGAGATATTTCCCTCCCCACTTGTCTGCCGCATAATCCCCAGTTTCTCTATCCAAACCATTTTGATAGAGGGTTTGCTGTTCCTGAACGATCAGGCGGTATTCCTCCATTGTGCAGCGACCTGGCCCTTTTTCCACCAGTTCCTGCCAGATCACCGGACTGAGAACACGTTCAAAGGGGACTTTGAACATCACAAAACGGGCCCGAGAATTAAGACTTTCCCTTCTTGTGGCGGGTGAATCTTTTGCCGGCCCGAGAAGCACAATCACGGTATTGACATCCGCCCGGCCAAAGGACCGCTGGATTTGGTTGTCAATAATGAAATGAACTTTTCCTCGGGTGAGGAGGAATTTCTGAAAATCCTTTCCATATTCGACATCCAGCCAGGAATTGGAGGTGATAAAACAGAAACTACCGGATTCATTCAAAAGCGACAAGCCGTGAAAGTAGAAATAGATATAATAATCGCTCTTGCGGTTCAAAGCCCAGGCCACGCTGGCATCGCGTGGATCATAACCAAAAGTCTTAGGCCAGGCTGCATAGACGGAAGCGGCTAATTTGCTTTTATATTCCCTTTTCTGGTCTGTGGTAACGACAGCCCCATCCATGGTGGGGTCGTGGATTTCTTCCTGGCGTAAATAAGGCGGGTTGCCGATCACCAAATCAAAACCGCGTTTTGGACCCTCAAAAATCTCCACAAAGGCAATATCCCAAACAAACGGAACCTGTGTGGTTCGATCCAGTTCTTCTTTAGCTGCATGCAGTTGAGCGAGTTCTTCAGTTAATTGATGTACTTCCTGTTCTGCCTGAGGACGGTCCAGGGTCAATTGCGGCCTGACCACTTCGCCAAATAGATTTGTGGGATCTTCCAGTTGGATGGCTAATTGCGTACGCTCGTTTTCTTTACTATGGATCTGGGCTATTAATAAATCCCTGAATAATCTACGTTCCTCATGCCAGATTAGTTCCGCAGTTTGGTATCGCCGGGTGGGATCGTTATGAAAAAACTTTAGTTTTTCAGCTTTTAATTGGTTAAGACGCCCCCCCAACTCCGGGACGTACTGTCCGCGGGCGCGGTTGAGATTGAGGTCAATGCCGCCAATCTGCTGCACCAAACTGTCGCCAGCTCGAATCTTAAAGGATAGGTTGGGTAATAAGGCATTTAGTTGCCGTTCATGGAATGGCAATTCCGTCTCAACAACCAATTGCAACCAGAGCCTCAGCTCACTGATATGAGCAGCCCAGGTCTTAATATCCACGCCGTAAAGGCTGTTAGCAATAATGGCCTTCTTCCGCTGATAGGGAGTCCGGCTAATTCCCAGGTTATTATCGGCCCGGTTCAATAAATCATTAAGAATATAGAGCATCCCGACCAAGAAGGACCCCGAGCCGCAGGCTGGATCCAGGACGGTGACCGATTCCAAGAGTTCCTGCATCAGAGGCCATAAATTGAGGTTTTGGACCTCAAGATCGGCTGTGGATTTATCCTCGGGCGTGAAAGCAAAGACCCATTGATACAACAGGTTATTTTTATCTTCACCCAGGTAATTCTTTAGCCAATCCACCAGGGCTAAACGACCCATCAGATCAATTTCAATCCGAGGCGTGTAATAAATGCCCGCATCACTCTGTTCGGAAGTGTCATCAGAGATATTCACCAGGGATTCATAGACCCGGCCAATCATCTCGGGATCAACCGCGACTTCCTGATCCAATGGCGTATCCTCGCTGATAGTGAAGTTGTATGATTCGAGAAAGTTGAACAACTTTCGGAAGGCATCATCAGAGATATCAACGTGGTAATCATGGTCCAATTCATTTTCCGCAAACAAGCCGCCATTAAGAAAAGGCGCTTCGGCCAGGGCTTGATTAATCTCATCAGGGAAGTAGGGTTTCACAAAGTAACTGTGATTAAACGCCTCAAAGAACATAACCTGCAACCATTGGCTGACGAAGGTGTTCGGCGGTTGTTTTGAATCCTGATAAGCATGCCAGAAAGAGAAAAGGAATTCAGGGATCTCCCCCAGCCAGCGCTTTCGTTGAATATAGTATAGGAAAAGCAATCGGTTCAGGAACTGTAAAGCATAATCATGCGCCCAAACTTTATCATGGGTCTGGGATTCCAACATGTCCTGAAATTCACGAAAGATTATTGTGTACTTTTTAAAGAAATCATCCGTAACTTTCTCGACATCAAAGGCAGTATCATGGACTTGCTGGATATAAAGCGCACCCGGCATTTCAGGAAATTGACCACTTCCGATGACCTGTAAATCCAGGATGGCGATCCGCTCGGATGCTGTGCGAAGCCGTTCATCTGGTGAAATTGTTATCCGGCGGAATATTCGTCGGCGAGTATGATCGCGGCCATCATCCAATTTGACATTGACAAAATGCCAATGCGTCTGGGCTTGGTTAGAAAAGATGAACAATCCAAACTGATAAGTCTGGAGCATTTTCATGACCAATTGGCGTTCTATCGTCAACCTAAGGTCACCGCTCAATTGGGCATAGATAATACCGAATTGATGATCAAATCCAGCTGTCGCAAAAACAACAGGCGTAGTATCACAAAGTGCTAATAATTCCTCTGACCAATCTCGTGTGGGAAAAGACGTATTCTGGCGATTGTAGCTTAATCGAGACCAAAAAAGTTCCTTTAGGGCATCAAGTTTATCAGTTGATAGACGCTCAAGCAGATCCTTGATGGGCTGTTGGTGCTGAACAGTTGCCATATTTACCCTCCATGGTCAATTAATGAGATGGTCCCAAGGTTATTTTAACATAGAAGGGCATTGAAATATAAAACTCGCTCCTTTCACCAACTCATAGGGATTGATAATCCGTAGATTGCTTTGCTTCGCTCGCAATGACAACCAAACATAAAAACCCGCGTCACCCGGCGCGGGTTTTTATGTTTATTTCATAGGGAGGGGAATGCCTTGATTATTCGTGAATTTTGATATAGAATTGATTATATCACTAATCCAATTGGTTATATCACCAACTAAATTAGTGAACAAGGATTTACAATGTTACTTGACGCATTATTTGGGTCGGAGAATCGAGAGCGTGTCCTCATCTTCATCGAAGCGCGCCAGGAAGGTTATCCCAGCGAGATAGCCCAGTTTTTTAGTGTTGACCTTTATGGCATTCAGGACCAGTGTGAGAGACTGGAAGCTGGTGGTGTGATCGTCAGCCGGCAGGTTGGCCGCACCGTGGTTTATCAGTTCAACCCGAGATACGCCCTGTTAGATGAGCTAAGAGCGCTTTTAGCCAGGGCGCTTTCTTTTTACCCTGACGATATACGTGAGAGATTGCTGTATAACCGAAGACGACCACGGAGAAGGGGTAAACCGGAATGAAACCCAGAAAAGCAAAAAACACCCTGTTGCAAGGGTGTTTTTTCTATAGTTACCTCAGCGGGGAGGGGGGGATTCGAACCCCCGGTTGAGCTTTCACCCAACAACCACTTAGCAGGCGGCCCCAATCAACCACTCTGGCACCTCCCCAGTCTTGACTTGTAGAATAGCCCTCCTGTTTTCAGGCGGAGGGAGAGGGATTCGAACCCACGGTGGGCTTGCACCCACACCTGTTTTCAAGACAGGCGCCATAGTCCACTCGGCCATCCCTCCAGAGAGTAGAATTCTAACATTAATCCGGAGGAGAGACAAGAGAAGGTGCGGGATGGCGGCGTCCCAGCCCCCGGGTTTATTCGTGATGGTAGACCTTCACCCCGTCCCCATAATCGTAGATCAGAATGTCCCTGGGCCTGCGGAGCAGCCAGTAGGCGGTGGCAAAGTCGCTGACCGCCAGGGCGAAATTGAGCGAGACCAGCAGCATTACGCCCGGGACGAAGTTGAGCGGGACGACCGTCACGGCGGCGATCCCGAGGAGGGTGATGACGGCCAGCGGGGTGAACGCGAACCAGAGATAGCCGCGGCGGGGGATATACCACCCCTGCGCGGCGGCATAGGCGTACATGCCCCGCACGCCGAGTTTTGGGAGCCGTTTGGTGAGGCACCACAGAACCAGCCCGTGGACGCCCTCGCGCAGGAGGATGACCAGCACGACGGAGACCACCAGCAGGAGCAGGCCGCGCCAGAACTCGCGCATGCCGTGGATGATCAGGATGTTCTCGCTGGCGACATACGCCGGCCGGAGCCAGACGAGTGCTTCCAGAAAGAGCGCACCCACGCCAAACAGCAATCCCACCCCGGTCAGGTTCAGGATCATCGCCAGGCCGCGGTTCTGGTTCAGGTCAAACTGGTCGGTCTGATGATAATTTTCCGGTAATTCCTGGGTTGCTTCGGGTATCTTCATGTGCACCTCATACAATGGATAAATCTTCTATTCGGGTACTTCTCCGGGGAGGGGACCCTTTGTTGCCCGCTCAGGGTGACAGCGTATCCGTTGGCCAGGGGGTGATGGTCGGGCCCGGTTCGCCCGCATCTTCGGAAAGGGTCGGCGAGAGGGCCGGCGCGGTCGTGAGGGTGGTGGTCGGGGCACCGGGGGTGGCCTCAATCGGACGGGTCTCGGCGGGGATCGGGGTGTCAGTCGGGCGGCTGCGCCCGGCCCACCAGCGAACCCCCAGCAATGCCGCCGTGAGCATGATGCTGGCAAGTGCCAGGACAACCAGACAGCCGATCAGCCAGCGTTTCTTTTTGGAGAGTCTCCCCTTTGCACTGGACGGGACTTGAAGCAGGACGATGGTGGTGTTGTCGTGGCCGCCGCGGGTGTTTGCCATCTCGATCAGGAGACCGGGTGCGGCGGCGAGGTCATTTTTCTCCAGGACCGTGCGGATATCCTCGTCGGAGACCAGGTCCGTGAGACCGTCGCTGGTGAGCAGGACGATATCGCCGGGCTGGAGCGGCAGGCCCTGATTCTGGCGGGCGGCCTCATCGTCCTCACCCTCAAAGAACCAGAGGCGGAAGTCGGGTTCAGGGGGACCCTGAGAGCCGAGATAGCGGCGGATGACGTGCGCGTTGGGGTGCCCGCCGCCTTCTTCATCGTTGATGATCCCGGCATCCAGGGCTTCCTGGATCCAGGTGTGGTCGGTGGTGAGCTGAACGATGTGCCCCTCCCGGAGGAGGTAGATGCGGGAGTCGCCTAGGTTGGCGGTGTATAACCGGTCGCCGATGACCCAGGCGCAGGCACAGGTCGCGCCCATGCCGGCACGGCCGCGGTCAGCCTGGGAGGCTTCATAGACCGCCGCGCTGGCGAGGGTGATCGCCTTTTCAAGCGTTTCGAGGGGCTGGCTTTCATCTCCCGCCGCGACCTGATCTGTGATGATCGCAACGCCCATCTCAGCGGCGACTTCGCCGGCGCGGTGGCCGCCCACGCCGTCGCAAAGCACCGCCAGGATGGACGGTACGGGGTCAGCGCCGGATGACAGGAAAGCGGTCACACGGTAGCGGTCTTCGTTTTGCTTGCCGGTTATGCCGGGATGGGTGGCGGCGGCAAGTGCGAGATGGGCCTGGTCGGTTTTTATCATAGGATCGGCTCGTAGCGGGTCACGGTTGCTTTACGGGCGGTGGGGTCTTCTCCAATTGTAAACCGAAATCCGGATTTCCCAAAATGGATCAGGTCGCCCTGTTTGAGCTCAACTTCTTTCCGGCTGACTTTTTGATAGTTGACCCAGATCGAGTGCGTATCATCCAGAGAACGGAGCCGGAAGAGGCCGTTTCTCAGGGTTAGTTCGGCCTGGCAGTGCCTGGGATGGGCATCCGGGAGAACCAGGTCCGATTGAGCGGGGTCGGTTCCCAAACGCAGGTGTTTGCTCCGGATGGGGATCCCGTTGGGGTTCTCAGGGTCATACACCTGGTTGAGGGGGAGCAGGACGGCGTATATCCGGGTTTCACCGGCCTTTTCCGCAGGAGGCGGGCTGGAGTTCGAAGTCAACCGGCTTTGCAGGAGCCTGACCGCAGGGGAGCGCCAGAGGCGGCGGAGCAGCCAGCCGGCCAGGAGGATCAGGGCTGCGGCGGTGACCGCAAGTACGGCGAATAACCCGATCCGCGCCAGAGAAATCCGGTCGAGAAGAGACGGTTCGATGATCTCGACCGTGACAGGGGTCAGCAGGGTTGCCCCTATCAGCCCCAGTTCATCCTCGATTTCGACCTGGATCGTGTGAGAGCCGGATTTTGCGGATTGGGAGAATTTCCACTCAAAGGTATCAAACGGGGGCGAGGAGTTCAGGTCAACGACAACCCCGTCCACGAGCAGGCGGCTCTCGGTGATCGCCCTGGGATGGTGGTCCGGAAATTCGATCAGGATGCCCAGCGTGACCGTGACATCGTTCTCGGGCTCACCCTCCCCCAGGTCGGCGCGGTTGATCGTGACGACGGGGGGCGGGGAGAGCAGGATGGGTTTGGGCGGGAGGATCTCAAGATAAAAGGGCTGGCTTTCCCCGGAAATTTCAAGGTCATCCAGATTTACCCGGATCTCCAATGGGTAAGCACCGGTTTGGGTGAGGCGGGAGCGATAGGTTAAGTGATGGACATCTCCCAGACCTTCCAGGGCGGTGAGAGGGTTTGGGAGTGTTTCAGTCCCCGTGAAGTTAAAGAACTGTCCGCCGGTGGCGGTTGCCAGTTTGATCAACGCTTTTCCCTGGTCGTTTTCAAGGAAGGTTGCCGGCCCGACCATCCAGACATCCACCCGGATTCCGGCAGCCTGTGCTTTTGCTGTCAGCACGACGATCTGAGCGATCTGGTCAGGCGAGGGCGGCGGTGTCAGGTAGAGCAGGACCTTATCCACACCAAAAGGAGTCACCCGGTCTTCAAGGAGGCGAAGTGCGCCTTCAATGCTTGAAAGGTCGCCAGTGAGCTGGCGGAAATCAGGCGGGTCAGCCTCCAGAGCGCTGATCCATTGCTGACTCTCAGCCGAACTCCGGAGGGTGATATCGCCGTTGGTCACCAACGCCCAGGCGTCGGCGCCGGTCATCGTGCGGTTCAGGGCGCTTGTTTTAAGGGCATCCAAAAGCTTCTCATAGCGGGAGACGCCAGCCGAATCGCGCAGGTCCAGCTCCCGGTCACCGTTGATGGCCAGCCCGAAATAGACCCCTCTGTATTCGCTTGTGAGCGAAGTGGGACGGATGGCGGCTTGATTCTCAATGACGGTGAGCTGCCCCAACTGCAGGTCAGTGATGGGCTGGCCGCTGCCGCTGGGGAGCTTGAAGGCCACCGAGAGGGTTGGAAACCCATCGGTTTCAGGGGGTTGGACAACCAGCTGAGAGGACTCCTGCGCGCTTACGAATTGAAAGGATGTCAGTAACAGGGCTATCAGGCCAATTACAGCCAGCCATATTTGGGGGATGTGTCTGAATATAGAAATACCAGGGGCAGGTACCTGTCCCTGGTATTTGACTGTATCAGGAATGTGTGCGTGTCGCTGCATGGCTGTCTGAAATCACAAATCAATAATGCTTGCCCGTCTGATCTCTCCAGCGTTAAGGACCTCAGGATGAATGTTGGCGGCTAGCCTGCGAAAGGTCAGCGTCCAGCTTGCGAGGACATAGGCTTTGAGAACGCCGCCGAGAAAAATGACCAGGGGCATGAAGGCCAGCAGGAAAATCAAGGTCAGGACCAGGCCGACTGTGAAGGATTGGAACCCTGTGACAACAAGGTTGATGATCAGCGGCAGCGGGATGATAAGAATGGGCAGGCTGATCAGGAGGCCGATGATGAGCTGGCCGATCCCCAGAATCAGGAACATCAGGATCACATTGCCAAGGTTACGGATGATGATCTGCCAGGCCCGGCCGATGGCTGGAAATATTCCCAGGTCTTCATCGATGATGGCGATGGTGGTGAAATTTACCATCAGGTCAACCAACCAGCCGAGCGGGATGAGCAGCAGCAGGCCGACGAAGCAGGTGCACACTGTGAAGAGGACGATGGGGAGCGCGAAGATCAGGCCGAGGATCAGACTAGCGATGATGAACCCGAGGGTAAACAGGAGCACTTTCCAATAGTAGGGCTTGACGGCCTTGAAGACAGCCCCGAGAGACAGCGGTTTTTCATCTTCTGCGGCTTCATCCGCCATGGCGGTGCCCTTGATCACGCCTGTTGTCCCCAGAACACCCAGCATGAACCCGCCGATTGAGAGGACGATGACCGTGATGATCACGAGGATGCCAACAACTATCCAGACCCAGACGGGAATATTACTGATCCAGCGGCCAAAGTCCTCCAGGGCGCGCTGCGTGGAAGGGGCCAGGAAAGAGGGCCCGTTACCGAAGCTGTTTGGTGATCCGCTGTAGGTTGCCTGGGCGCCGCTGCCGCCACCGCCACCGCCGCTACCAGCAGCACCGCAGCCGGCCAGAACCCCGAAAAGCCACAGGATCTTATGCTTCCAGATGGTCTTCCAGGCTTTTGAAAGAATTTCTCCAAAATCCATGTTAATCTCCTTTATATTGTCTTACCTGTTGATTAAATGGGGTTTTCCCCATATCTATTATATAAGCAAATTGTCCTGAGGACAAAAACCTTGGAGACAGCTTTCCGGTTATTCCCATTCAATGGTAGCAGGGGGCTTTCCGGTGATGTCATATACCACCCGGTTGATTCCGGGGACCTCGTTCACAATCCGGCTGGCGACCCGCGCCAGCACCTCATAGGGCAGGCGGGCCCAGTCCGCGGTCATGAAATCCTCGGTTGTCACCGCGCGCAGGGCGATGACCTCTTCATAGGTGCGCTGGTCTCCCATGACCCCGACGGCTTTGACGGGAAGCAGGACGGCAAAGGCCTGTGATGTGCCGGTTTTATCATCTTTGATCCTCAATAATCCGTTAAGGGTGAGTTCTTCGGTGAAGACCGCGTCAGCCGCCCTCAGTTTCTCGATCCGCGGCAGGGTCAGCGGCCCTAGGCAGCGAACCGCCAGGCCGGGGCCGGGGAAGGGCTGCCGCCAGACGAGTTCGGCTGGCAGGCCGAGGGCTTCACCCACGATCCGTACCTCATCTTTGAAGAGGTAACGGAGCGGTTCAACAAGCTTGAAGTCCATTTCCTCAGGAAGCCCGCCGACATTGTGGTGGGTTTTGATGCGATGGGCATGGTTTCGTTCAGGTGCGCGCGATTCGACCACGTCGGGGTAGATCGTGCCCTGCACCAGGAAGGGAGGCCGGCCTAGTTCCTGGGCTTTGGATTCAAAGATCCGGATGA
>Ga0334892_1001678_pt1 | contig 17881 bp, 11 predicted proteins | sample GraSluR3_MG_4_FD_207213 | JGI IMG/M metagenome (GOLD analysis project Ga0334892, IMG submission 207213) | Sludge microbial communities from methane-producing bioreactor in Wageningen University, Netherlands - Granular Sludge_15_04-R3 | ecosystem: Engineered > Bioreactor > Anaerobic >...
CTGATAAACGGCTGTCCTGCAGAGCAGGAAGGCCGTCTGAGGCAGATGGGCCATATAGCCCGGATCCCCGCTGGATATAATGAATCCACAGGGCCTTTGGGGCCCCTGGGACTCCTTCGTGTTCTGTCGGACAGGGATACACTGGTAAAGCTCCCGGCATCCAGGATTTTTACTACAGAAAAGGGCACAATAGCAGCAGTCTTTTACGAGGTTCCCACTCCGGGAAATATTTTTATGCGCCCGGGGCTGATGTTCCCCGTCCTGGCAAAGAAAGGCGAGCCTTCATTCACTACCCTGCTCAACAGGCTAAACTTCATTTCCCTTATGCTTGCATTGTTCCTGGGCACTTCGGCACTGCCCCATATCCTCATAAGGTATTATACGGTACCGAGCGCCGAGGCGGCCAGAAAATCAACTATAGTGGCAATAGCCGGGATAGGCCTTTTCTACATCCTTACCCTTTATCTCGGGGTCGGAGCCCTCACAGGCAGGGCAGTCAGCCCGGAGACCAGCAATATGAGCGCCCCCCTGCTTGCCAGAAGCTTCGGAGAAGTTCTTTTCGCCTTTATTTCAGGAATAGCTTTTACCACGGTACTTGCCACGGTATCCGGCCTGATCATGGCTGCTTCGGGAGCTGTGGCCCATGATCTTATGGTCAATTTGACAAAAAGGAAGATCTCCGACAGCGCCAAGGTTCTCACGGGGAGAATCGTAGCTGTGCTGGTGGGAATAACCGGAATAATACTTGGAATAGCCTTCAGGGGCATGAATGTGTCTTTTCTGGTGGGCTGGGCTTTTGCCATAGCGGCCTCGGCCAATCTGCCTTCCCTGCTTTTAATGCTGTTCTGGAAAAAAACTACTGCCAGCGGGATTATAGCATCCATCCTCACCGGCATTATTGCTTCGGTAGGCCTGATACTTATATGCCCCGATATGTGGGCGACCTACGGGCTGAACCCTGCTGATGCGCCCATGCCTCTGAACCAGCCCGGGATCATCTCCATACCTTTGAGCTTTATGGTGCTTATACTTGTTTCCCTGGCAACGGGCAGGAAAAGGGAAAGAACCCAGTCAACGGCATAGCCTCCGGTCCTGCTTTATGCTGATCCGGGGATATGTTATGGTTTCCGCTTCAGTTCTCAGCATGGAACTCGAAGGATACCCTTTTCTGAATGACAGATATCTGGGAAAGGCAGTTCTTCAGCATTGATTCCTGGATCTGGGTCAGACCGGCAGGATCAATGGAGTTATCCGCTTCATTGCCCTCTTTTATCATTTTTATCTGGTGGGCGAAACGTATCTGCATAAGACTGCTGTATGCCTGCCTTACAGACCTGTAGCTGTCCTCCTGGAGAATGCCTGCATTATAAAGCCTTTCCAGGCGCTCGAAGGTGTTCAGCTCCTCAATCCCATGCATAAAGGAGTAAAGCCTTGCAAAATTAACCAGGGGCAGCATGGCCTCCTTAATATTCATTGATTTCTCATTCTCATCTCCCATTCCTGTAATTATGCGTCCGAACAGGCCGAGGGGAAGCTTGTATTTAAGGGTATTTAAGGCCATATACGACAGGAAAGCGGGGTGTTTCTCCTTCTGCACGGCTATATGCTTCCGGATATCGTTTAAGAGCGCGGAATTACCATAAACACACCTCTGGTCAAAGAATACATTGCATAGTGCTATGGCTTCTTCATCCGGCTCCTTTATCCACTGGCTGTAATATTTTTTCCATTGGGAAAGAGGCTGGTTCCATCTCTTATTGCTGGCCATATTGCCCCCTCTGCAGTAATTGTAGCCTGCGGTATCCAGGCCGTCGCAGAGCTTTCTGCCGAATTCCAGGAAATAGTCGGACACCACATTGTCATCGGTGTCTTCATACACCAGGGCATTGTCCTGGTCCGTGGCAAGGGTCTGTTCCTTCCTCGCCTCGCTTCCGAGGACCAGAACGGCAAAGCGGGCGGGAGGAGTACCCAGTTCCCTGATAACCATATCTATTATCCGGAGGGTAATATTGTCAGATACTGTGCTGGCTATCTGGCATATATTATGGGACAGCGCCCCTGAATCCAGGAGCGAGCCTATAAGGGCAGGCAGATTACTGCGGCATTCCCTGAGTTCCTCAAGGGAACCTGATGCACGGATTCGGTGCGTCAGCACCACCGGGGAATATTTATCAGGCCTTAAAAGCTTACTGCTGTCGATTATTCCAGCCAGCCTGCCGGATGAATCCGTAACAGCAAGGTGATTGATGTTTTTCTCCTGCTCAAGCATTATGGCTTCAAAGACAGGAGTGTTCCTGTTTACCGTTACCACAGGAGCGCTCATAATTCTTGAGACAGGTTCGCCGGTATCAAGGTCCGCTCCGACTACCCTCATGCGTATATCATGGTCAGTAACAATGCCTAACAGCTCATTGTCCGGGCCGGTAACAGCTATCACTCCTGACTTTTTCCTGTTCATTACGTTCACTGCATTGGCTATGGTACTGTCAAGCCGGCAGGATACAGGCGGGCCCATGGACTGCGAGACCGGCTCCGTAAGGTAAAGCAGGGATGTCTGAAGGCGGGACATGAGCCTGTCCTTTTCCATGCTGGTCTGTCTGGCCTGGTGCCGGGTTATGTCCTGGATGCTTAGAAGCAGAACGGGCTTACCCGAAAGGAGGACGGTATTGGCTGAGATGAGTGCAGGCAATGACTCCCCGTTCTTGCGCCTGAGGTTTACCTCGACAGTATCCGATGAGTCCGCTGAACTGGCCAGAGCCTCCACTGCCGGCAGGCCCCCATCGACAGCCATGATATCGTCAAAATCCAGGAAAGAGGCCTCCTTTGATGAATAGCCCAGAATACCCTGGATGGTGCTGTTTGCATAAATACAGCGGCCCCGGTATAAAAGCAGTATTCCGGTAGAGGAGCTTTCCACAAGGGCCCTGTAGCGCTCATGGGACACCCTGAGCTCCTCTTCCGCCTGGCTCCTGCGCCTTTCAATCTTCAGGCTCTGCAGGGCTACTGCCAGCATAAGAAAAGCCGTAACAAGAACAACGATGAAGGATAGATCAATAATCCTTTTTGTGAGCTGGTCAATCTGGTTTTTTACATCATCAACATACAGCCCCGTTCCTATAATCCAGCCCCACTGCTCGAAGCCCATGACAAAGGATTCCTTTGCCTCCATCCTTTCAGGGTCATCCTGCCACTGCCAGATATAGCTTACGAAACCCATGGAATGCTCTTTAACCTTTCTGACAAATTCCTCAAAAAGCAGTACTCCGTTAGGGTCTGTGTATCCGCTCATGTCAACGCCTTCAAGGTCTATACGGTACGGGTGCATTATCATCCGGCATTCCATATCCGTTATCCAGAAATAGTCCTTTGATTCAGGGCCGTAGCGCATGTGCCTTATACGTTCAACAGCAGACATCTTCGCCTCATCATGGGATATAATTCCCGATTCCGCCTGCTGATAGTAATCCTGGACTATACTCCATGCAGAATGGGCCAGGTCGGCGGTCTCCTCTTTCCTTCTGTCCAGCATGAGTTTCTCCATGCCGGGGATGAGGACGGCAAAGGTAAGGCCGATAAATAACAGCATTACCAGCACAGAGGGCATTATTATCCTCATGAGGAACCAGTTCCAGTTGATGCGGACTTCCGTCTCCGGCTTTTTCCCGGAGGGCGAGGTGTTTCTGGAAGGTATTCCCCTGCGCGCATGTTCCCCGAGTTTTTCCCTGAATACCTTCCAGCGGGCAACAGGCATCTTAATCCCGGGCTTCTCTGAGCCATTGTGCGAACCGTGGAAATCACTGCCTCCGCTGCATACCAGATTGAGGCTGTCTGCAAGGTTTATAATCTTTTTCTTCTGTTCCTCCGTGTATGCCCTGTAATAAGCCTCTATGCCATCCAGGCCCTTTTTTGCAAGGTCCCTGACCGCTGCTGAAAGCTCATCATGGCTCCAGCCGTAATTCAGGGGGTGGGCAAGGACTGCAAGGCCTCCTGCATTATGGATGCATTCAATTATTTCAGAGGCATTGAAGCCTGCGGAAAAGCACCTGTGGATATCCCCGCTTTCCGGTTCAAAACCGTAAGCAAGAATGTGAAGTTCCCTGTCATCATAACTTCCGTGAAGCTCAGCGCCGGAGAAAGCTGTAATACCCTGCTTTTCTGCGCATTCATAAAACAGGTACAGCCCTGCTATGGTATTGTGGTCAGTCAAAACAGCGTAATCAATACCTTCCCGGGCCATTATATCCGCAAGAGCCTGGGGTGAATACATGCCGTCACTGGCATCGGAATGGCAATGCATGTCAATGCTGACATGAGAATAAGAGGCTTTTTTAAGGTTCTCTCCGTTCACATTTCAATAATATACCATTTTGCCATGGAATGCAATTTTATTTATCCGGTATATTTAATGGAGCGCAGAACAAGGACTTATGTCCCTTAACCTGTCAGAACAGGGAATGGGAAATGTGAAAAATCCTCTTTGCATATTCAACCATAAAGGGATAGAGGGCCAGAAAGGCGCCGTTCAGGATAATGCTCCGCCCCCTGTTTTTCAGATAATCAGGGCATCCGGCCATGAACCAGGGCTCCAGGATATCAACAGCCCTCATGGGGAGATAGATTATCATGAATATCAGCACTATTGCAGGCGCCAGAAAGATCCAGAGCCATAAGGGCATATTATCCACACCCTCTATTCTCAGTATTACATCCCAGTAGACGGTGAATGATACGGCCTGGAAAAAAAAGACAAAGATATTGCCCAGTATAATCTTGAATAAGGGGGGCTCTTTTTTTACCTCCCGCTTTGCCGCTACGATCCACCAGAAAAAGAACTCCCTGAAGAACATAGCTGTAAAGAGAAGAATACCGGCCAGCGAGAACTCATTGTTATCAGCCATCAGGCCGAACATTTCCATTGCAAATAACAGAAGGAAATAGGATAAAAGCACATGGCTTATAACAAGGCCGGAACCGAGCTTCATGGACATCCCCGCTGCATGGGACTCACCGCCCCTGGCTCTCCATAGGGATGAGAGCCATCCCATTCCCAGTGTCTCCAGAAAAAAGAGGATAATTATCAGCCATCCCCCCCACTGGGCGTCTCCTTTGCTGTCCATGGCATTCCTGAGCAGGGGAATGATCGCAGGGGCCACAAAGAGGGCATAGAGGTTAAACATGCCTTTTTTGAGAAGGGCTTCAGGGTTTGCCTTATTGATAAACATGTCTTTATTTTAGTTTTTCTGGAGGATTTTAGCAAGCAAATATTCATTTTCGGGCAGACAGGAGTGGTAAAGAAAATCATTGATATGGACCAAAATAGGATTATCATATAAAAAACATGCAAGGATGTAATTTTATGAAGAAATCTGATTTGAATCTTTCCTTAAGAGAGATCACATGGGATACCCTTATCCAGATTATGAAGCTCAGCAACACTCTGACTGATTCCCAGAGGCAATGCGTGGCTGACAATGCCAAATCCATAGCGCAGGCTTATTTTGCCGGTTCAGCATGGTTTCGTGCTGTATATCTTGATGATGTACCGATAGGGTTTGTGATGGTTGACACCCATAACCCTGACCTCCCCTGTGAAGATCATCCCTCAGCCTTCCTGTGGAGGTATATGATAGGCCGGGACTGGCAGAACATGGGCTATGGCAGGCATGTTATGGACATGCTGGTGGATTATTTCAGGGCCCGGGGTTTTTGCACCATGTATACATCCACGGTAATGAAGGAAGAGGAAAGCCCCTACGGTTTCTACATAAAATACGGCTTTACCGATACAGGCAAAGAAGAAAGCGGTGAGCAGGTCCTGCGCTATGCATTCCCGGATACAAAAACGGGGTGCGCTGAAATTCTGCCCGTGATTCCCAGGATCAGCCTCATAACCGTATGGTGCAGTCATGTTGAGAAAATGAAGGCCTTTTACAGGGATGTTCTGGGTTTCATGGTGAAGATTGACCGGGGTGATTATACGGAGTTTGAGAATAATGGAGTGAGGTTTGCCCTTTGCCGGCGCGGCATCATGCAGAATACCAGCCCGGATTTTTTTGAAAGTGTTCAGGGGCAGAGGTTTGAGCTGGCTTTTGAATGCGAAAAGCCCGGGGATGTAGATAAAAGCTATAAAATGCTTATTGAAAAGGGTGCTGTTTCTGTTGCGCCTCCCTCGGATATGCCCTGGAACCAGCGCACTGCCTTTTTTAAGGATCCCGAGGGGAATATACACGAAATATTTGCAGATATAAAATAAAATATGCCAGAACCATACAGGACTGATTATCTCAATATACACAACAACCGTTACAAAATACTGAAAAACCAGAATAAAACTGGGTGGGACGGGGATGAAACCCGCAAGGTTCTGCAGGACACCCTCGGCATAATAGAGAGGGCAGTACAGAGATATGGGGTAAAAATCCCTTCAAGACTCCTGGAGCTCGGGTGCGGCAACGGGTGCCTTACCATTGAACTGAGCAGGAAAGGCTTTGAATGCCGGGGGATTGATATTGCGCCTTCGGCCATAGAATGGGCAGGGGAAACAGCACTAAAAGAAAAACAGAATATTGATTACAGAGTTGGAAATGTACTGAATCTCCCCTTCCCGGATGATTTCTTTGACATAATTATAGACGGGCACTGCTTTCACTGCATCATTGATGAGGACAGAAAGATCTTTCTTTCCGAGGCATGCCGTGTGCTTAAAGACAGCGGCATCTTTATTATTATGACCATGTGCGGAGAGCCGTCAAAAAGCATCCTTGAAAGATTTGAATACCGGAATGGAAACCTGATTGCCGGAGGTATCGCAGGAAGGCACATAGGCATGCCTGAATCCATATTAGAGGAGATAAGACTGTCAGGACTGCATATTATAGAATGGTATATCATAAAAGGCCCTCAGGACATGCTTGCCGTCATCGCAAAAAGACAGCGCCATGCTTTATTGCCCAGGAAAAAAGAACAGTAAAGAATTAATTATCTATTTTGGGCTTTGGTAAAATGGCCAGCCCCATGATAAAGTATATACTTAAATTCGATATTTATTAAAGTTCTGCTTATCATATATTATCATCCATTAATGTAGTTTTTTCTTCGTGGGCTTTATTTATAGATATCTCATGTGCATTCTCATAGGCTTTTATCCCTTCAGTCACATAGCCGGCGGTCAGTATGATGTCAGCACCGCTCATTCCGATAATATCAAAGGATAATTCCGATACAAGGTGGTCAATTATATCGGTAAGGGTCCTTGCGCCGAATTCTTTTGTGACTGCATATTGTGCAATTATCCTGTAAACATCATCATTTTCTATTACCAGCTTTATGCCGCAGGCATTCAAGTATTCCCTGTAAGGGATAAAAGGGCTTGAGACACTGCTTTTCAGGATGCGCATAAAGTCATTGCATTCAAGGGGGGCCAGGCCTGCAAAGGCATTGACCCTTGCAAGGAGCTGGCGCTGGAATCCGTAGTTTATGATGTCATTTTTGGTAATCTGGGAATAGAGCCTGCGTTTATCCTGCGTTTCCGGACCGTCCCCCTGGGTTTTGAAACCCAGGCGGTTTTGCAGGTTAAGCCTTTTGGAAATAAGGTCTTCAATGCCTTCAAAAGCACCCCCCAGAACAAAAAACAGGCCCGATGTGTCAAACATCTCTTTTTCTTCCCCGACAGGCACCTCTGCGCCTTCCATGATCCTCAGAAGCTCATTCTGGACTGATTCCCCGTAATAATTGGAGAATGCATTGCTCTGATTCCTGATATACAGCTTGTCAATCTCGTCAATGAACAGTATTCCCTTCTCTGTGTTATCCGGTGTCTGGACTGATTGTTCTGCAAGTATGCCAAGGCAGTCGTATATTGTACTTCCCACTATTCCCGACTGAACAAGGGAGGATGCATCCGCATGGGCAAAGGGCAGGCCCAGTATATCTGCCAGCACCTTCATGATATAGGTTTTTCCGCATCCTGTGGGGCCGGCCAGAAGGAATACCTCAGGCTTCAGCCCTGATATTCTGAAGATGCTTCTGCTTTTTATGCAGTGCCTGTGGGCGGATAATGCAATCTTTTTCAGTGCTCTGCTGTGGGCAGACACCCTCTTTTGAAGCTCATTGTATATGGTTGTGGGGTTGTCTTTTTGAAGGTCGCCTATCTCTGAATTTATTGAACGGTTATTCAGTATGACTGTCCCGGGGTATTTCGGCTTAAAATCGTCTTTAAACGTTTGTGCATTATCACGCCTTTTTTTTCTGGCTTTTCGGCGTTTTTCCAGAACGGGTGTATAATCGGGAGCTTCAGGTTCCTCTTCCTGAAAGCTGGAATGTACAGTATCACCATGAAGCATTATATTAAGGCAGACTAAAAAATGTGTGGAAAGGTACGGCAATGCACATAATATACTCTTTTTTTCCAGTTCAGTAAGCAGGTCATTTCCGGCGAGGAGGCTTATAAATTTATCCGGAGCTAAAAAGGATTGCCTCAGATGATGTGTCAGATCTGTTTCATTCCAGTCTTCAGGATCATGCATGGAGATGCTTATAAGGCCTGTATGCTTTTTTACTATCTTCCTGTCAAGTATGCAGGGCAGAAACCTTGAAAGGGTCTCCATTCCTTCTGCGGCCTTCTCCAGGTATATACGCTCATCCTCCCTGTAATTTATAAAATGTATAAGGGACTGGTCTTTCCTGATTGAGGATGCATCGGGTCTTTTGTCAAGGGGCCTGCATTCATCAATAATAAATTTCGGTATATAAAGCCCGTTATTACCTGCAGGTTTGAGATAGTAGCGGTGTATCTGGCTGATCATAAGATCTGGAGTGCTGTTAGCATGGCATTCTGTATCGGACAGCAGTACATATTTTTTTGTAACCTTCTGCAGTCTTCCCAGTACCTGAAAATTATCCAGATACTTGCATGATGGATCAAGATTGATAGTGATTTTTACAAAACGCCCCTTAAGCTCTTTAAAATTCATGTACTCTCCCCCATTGTAATATGAATTTTTAAATATAGGACACAGCAGATATTTTTCAAGAGCAGGGCTAAAAAAATTTCAAATAAATGAAAAAACCTCTTATTCCTTAAGAACCGCGAACTTTTAACAGCAGAAATGAACAGGACAAATAAATATTTTCCTTGCATATGCCTATTGACTTGACTCATATAGCCGGGTATAATAAGACGGGGAGGCAGAATGCACAGGTGATGGAATCGGGTGAATATAAGAGGAAAAAGGGCTGTCAGAAGGCCAATATTACCAGGCATGGTATGTTTACGGGGGTACTTGCAGGGGCTTTATACTGGATTGCAGAATCCTTCATACATTACTTTCACTTTCCCGGACAGGGCCTCATGGCGCACATTATCCCTGATCAGCCCCATGTGTGCACCGCCCGCCTTTTTTTTGCCTTTATATTTATGCTGTTTGGCATATTTATCCAGTATCTTCTGTCAGGACGCAAAAACATTGAAAAAGCCCTTGATGACAGTGAGGTCAGATACAGGGCTCTTGTCGAGGCATTAAACGATATTGTATTTATCCTGGATACAAAGGGAAGATTTATTTACCTTAACCCGGAGGCTGAAAAGGATTTAGGCTACAAGAGAGATGATCTTATTAACAGGCATTTCCAGGAGATATTGTCTCCTGAATGCAGGAAAAGCGCTCTTGATAATTTCCAAAGGGGTCTATCGGGGGAAAAACTCCCGCCATATGAGGTGGATATCATAAGCAGAAAGGGAGATAAATTTCGATTTGAGGTCAAGGTAGTCACCATGTTCGATGATACAGGCAATCCCGCCGGGAGATTGGGGATAGCAAGAAATATCACAAGACGCAAGGAAGTTGAGACAGCCTTGAGGGAGAGCGAGGAGAAATTCAGGGTGCTCGCAGATTCAACCCCTACTGCCATCATGCTTTATCAGGATGACAAATGGATCTATGCAAACCCTGCGGCGGAAGCCATCAGCGGATATCCCCAGGATGAACTGGTTAAAATGAACTTCTGGGATATAGTGCATCCCGACTATAAAGACCTGATAAAGCAGAGGGGGGAAAGCAGGCAGAAGGGCAAACCTGCAGAAAGGAGGTATGAGTTTAAGATTATTACCAGACATGGGCAGGAGAAATGGGTTGACCTGTCAGGTGCTTCGACGGTGCTTGACGGCAAGCCTGCAGGAATTATATCAGTAATTGATATAACGGAGAGGAAGAACTCTGAAGAAGCTATGCGCCTAAGTGAGGAAAAATACCGTACTATACTTGAAAATATAGAAGATATTTATTTTGAGCTTGATCTGGCCGGTTATGTTGTGTTTTTTAATGATCAGCTATGCAGAATATCCGGTTATACCAGAGAAGAGCTTGCCGGGATGAATTTCTCCCAGTTTACAAAAGCAGGCTGGCAGAAATACCTCTATGAAAGATTTAAGGATATATATAAAACAGGCAAACCGATAAAACAGCTTGAATGGGAAGCTGTAACCAAAAGTGGAGACTGCGTTTATATTGAAATATCCGTTACCCTGAAAAAGAACCAGGAAGGAAAATCAGTCGGATTCCACGGCATAGCCCGCGATATAACTGAAAGAAAAAGGCTTGAAGCACAGCTTGTTCAGGCAAAGAGGATGGAATCCCTGGGTACCCTGGCCGGCGGGATCGCCCATGATTTCAATAACCTTCTCATGGCCATCCAGGGTAATACTGCATTGATGTATTCCGACATCAGCACTGCCCATCCCTGCAACAGACATCTGCAGAATATTGAAAAATGCATACAGAGCGGGGCAAAACTGACCCAACAGCTCCTTGGCTTTGCAAGAGGGGGCAAATATGAGGTGAAAGCCATCGACATTAATTCCTTGATAGAAAAGACCTCCGGTATGTTCAGCCACACAAAAAAGGAGATGGTCATACATAAAATATATGAAAGCCGGAACTGCATAGTGGACGCTGACCAGGGCCAGTTAGAGCAGGTACTGCTGAATCTTTACGTAAATGCCTGGCAGGCAATGCCCTCGGGAGGAGATTTGTTTATATCAAGCAGAATTGTCTTTCTGGATGAAGATTTTGCGGAGCCCCACCACGTCCCGGCAGGCAGATATGTAATGGTCGCCGTGAGGGATACCGGGATAGGCATTGATGAGAATATTAAACACCGTCTGTTTGAACCTTTTTTTACCACGAAGAATATGGCCCGCGCTTCAGGGCTTGGCCTTGCATCAGCTTACGGGATAATCCAGAACCATAACGGTTTTATAACTGTGGCCAGCGAGAAGGGCAAGGGTTCCACATTCTCTATCTATCTTCCGCTGTCAGAAAAGAATGCTGATGAAGAAACAGCGCCTGAAAAGGGTGAGGTGCTCTCCGGAACAGAAACTATACTGCTCATTGATGATGAAAAAATGATAACCGAAGTGGGGACCAGCATCCTTAAATACCTTGGTTACAAGGTTTTTACAGCAAATAATGGCCAGGAGGCCATTGACATATTTAAAGCTCATCAAAATGAGATAGATGCTGTCATACTAGATATGATAATGCCCGGTATGGGCGGGAGCGATGTGTTTGACCGTCTGAAGGCTATCAGAAATGATATAAGGGTAATACTGTCAAGCGGATACAGCCTGGACGGAGAGGCAGAGCGTATATTTAAGCGGGGCTGCAGGGGGTTCATACAGAAACCGTTCAATATAAAGACACTGTCTATAAAGATCCGGGAAGCCCTGGATAATTAACGGTATTTATTATCTTCCCACGCGGATGATGCGCAGGATTTCAGATGTCGGTTATACCTTATAAAGGCGAATGAGAATTGCGCAAGATTTGCATAAAAACAGGGTAAATGTATAAGGCTTATCAGGAATTACTTACTGAATTTAAGTATTAGTATTTCCAAGCTCATTTATTCTTGCCCTGTATTCATATTTTGGTGTTTTTTTCAGTAATTTTCTGTATATTTCTATTGCAGCCCTGCGGTATTGCTCCTCCTGAGAAATTTTATATAGATTGTAGTTGATTACAGCTTTTTGCTCTTTCTCGAGCTTATTATTCCTGAGCATCTCCAGGAGTTTTTTACTGTCTTTATCAAGCACGCAGGATAGAATTTCAGCATTAAATACAATGTCGCTTCTGCCTGCTTTCACAGCAATCTGCAGGGCTTCCCTGTTCAGGCCCCGTGCGCCTTTTTTGCCTGCAAGATATAGCAATTCAGCTTTTTCATAGAGATAACTGCAGAGATAGAATTTTATATTGATTTCCCTGGCAATCTTTATTGCCCTGTCATAATATTGAGCCCCGCTGTCATAGTCACCCTGCAGTTTGTAAACCGAGGCTATATTGCTGAGAGCAACACTCTTCCCATCCTGATTTCCGAGTTTATCATCCAGGGTCATGGCTCTGCTGTAGCATTCCAGTGCAGAACGGTAGTCACCCTGGTGCTTATGGAGAAGCCCGATATTATTGACAGCAGCGCTAATGCCGGCAATATTGCCTGTCTCCTCGCTTATCGCAAGTAATCTGCTGAAATATGCCAGGGCTTTGGTGTATTGCCCCTGTTTGGCATAGACAATCCCGATATTGCCTGCATTCCTGGCTATGCTTCTTTTGTCCATAAGCTCTTCACTGATGCAGAGGGCTCTGGTAAAGTACCGCATAGCGGAGGCATAGTCACCCTTCTGGTCATAAAGGCTCCCGATATTTCCCAGGGTTATGCCTATTCCCGGTTTATTGCCGATCTCCTTTTTTACCTCCAGGCTTCTTTGAAAACAATCCATTGATTTTTGAAAATCCCCCCGAAACCGGTAAATAATCCCCATATTGCCAAGTACTCGGCTTATCCCGTGCCTGTCTCCCAGCTCTTCGCGTATATCAAGTTCTTTCTGGTAATATTCCATGGACTTCCGATAATCCCCAAGTTGCTCATATACAGTAGCCATATTTCCAAGATTCGCGGCCATTCCGCTTTTGAAGCCCCTATCCATGTCAATGCGGAGGGATTTTGAGCAGTACTCCAGTGCTTTTTCATGGTTGCCCTGACAGCTGAATATAATGGCCATATTCCCGGTAATTCTTGAAATACCGTTGCTGTCTCCTATTTTTTCAGCTATTATCATAGCCTCGCTGTAGCACTTCAGAGCATTCTCATAATCTCCCTGAAAATTATAAACATCACCGATATAACTTAGGATTATTCCAGTCTCAGGGATAAATCCTTCCTTGCGGGCAATCAGAAGTGCATCTTTCTGTATGATCACAGCCTTTTTTATATCTCCCATAAGCCTGTGAATATATCCTATATTATACATGCATCTTATCCTGGTATCCCGCTGATTCAACTTTACTGAAAGCCTCATCGCTCTCTGGAATGCCTGGATAGACTGTTTCCACTGGCTCAGGGTTATCATGACAATGCCTTTCCTGATCAGTGCAGACAGAAGCTTTTCAGCATGTTTATGCTCATCAAGCAGACCTGTAAGGCGGCTGTAACAGCTCAGTGCCTTTTGATTCTGATAGTTATCCTGGGCCTGAATCCCTGCCTTCTCCAGGTAAACCACCGCCTTTTCGATGTTTTGTGCTTTGTAATAGTGGTCAGCCAGCTCTTCGAAATGGCTTTTTATATTATTTTCGTAAATCTCCTCAATTATTTCTCCTGCCATATTATGCAGCCTCCTCAGCCTCTCTTTTAGCTGAATCTCATATACTGCATCACGGATAAGGGCATGCTGGAAGATGTATATCAGCTCTGAAACTGCATTCCATATCTTCTCTTTACAGCCTTTTTCAAGATATCCTCTGAAGGATTTCTCATCCTGGACAGATTTATCCTGATAAAGCATCCTCTTTAGAATATCCAGGGCAAATTCCCTGCCGAGGATAGAGGCTGTCCCAATGATCTCTTTAATATCCGATGACAGCCGGTCTATTCTTGCCAGAATAATCCGGTTAATTCCTGGCGGTAAATCATAAGAGATTTTTTTCAGCCTGTTTTTCTTGTCCAGAATACCGTTTTCAATGAGATAAAGCGCCAGCTGTTCAGCAAAGAAAGGATTGCCTTCACTTTTTTCCATAATAAAATTCCCGGTTGAAGGGGGAACATTTTTTCCCGGGAGCTTCTCCAGGAGGAATCCGGATATATCATTTTTATCAAAGGGCTTGATTTCCACTCTGCTGATGCTGGTATCCCCCGATTTCACGTGGTCGTAAAGGCTTCCGTCATCCCTGTATCTGCATACCAGGATTAATGCCAGGGGAAACTCTTCTATATTGCGCACAAGGGTCCTGATTAATTCCAGGCTGTCATCATCTATCCAGTGGCAGTCTTCCATGACCAGCACGACAGGTTTTACCAAGCTGAGAGCTTTGAAAAAGCTTTTTACTGCATACAGGGTATTCTCATAGCGTTTCTGAGGGTCAAGCCGAAGATACAGGCTGTTTTCCCCCTCAAGGCCCATGAAAGCACCGATCAACGATATATCGCGTATAAGTTCCTTTTGAAGTGATTGGATTTTTGTATTATTTACAAGCTTCATGTACTTATTTTCAAAATTCACCCTGTTTTTTTCCAGGTTCAGGGATTCATCCTGGTCAAAATACTCATCGAAAAAACGCGAGAAGGGATTGAATGGTTTTTTAAGTATCCCGTCACAGGGTAGGTAGAAAAATCTACAGCCGTTAAAAGATCTGCAAAAATTATCAATAAACCTGGATTTGCCGATGCCTGCCGGGCCGTCAATATAAACGACCCCGGCAGACCTTCCCTCTAAAACAGGACTGATAAGGCCTGCAAGCATATCTGTCTCCTCTTTCCTTCCGATAAAGGACCCTGAGTAGGTTATTGGTTCATTCGAGCGGATCTTTGATTCCAGGCTGAAGACCTGTATTTTTTTTGTAAATCCCTTAAAACAATGCAGGCCGAGGATATCTGTAAGATATTCCGAAGGCAGAGCTTTTGCGGTATTCTCATCCATAACTATAGTACCCGGGTCAGCACTTGTCATAAGCCTTGCAGACAGGTTTACAGCACCTCCGATGGCTGTATACTCCCTTCGTCTCTCAGACCCTATGAATCCGGCATATGTTATGCCGGATGCTATGCCGGTCCTGCATTCAAAACCCTGGATATTCCTCAGGGCAAGAGCAAAATCCGCTGACCGGATGCCGGGGTCTTCCCTTCCGGTGGGAGCACCGAATAAAACAAGCATCGAAGGACCCTTGTCTCCGAAATCAATACGGTTCATGTATCCGCCATAGGCATGGCATTTTTGTATAACCTGCCTCAGGGATGATAAAAGCCGCTGATGAGTCTTAAAGGAAATAAAGCAGGAAACAACCTCCCTGAATTCGCCTGTTTCTTTTAATTTCATGACTGCTTCAGGAACAAAGAGTTTTTGAGCATAAACAGGCAATATTTCCTTTTTTATCATTTTATCAGGAAGTATAAAGGATTGGGGTGTTAAAACAAAATAGTCATCTGACAGGCGTTTTTTTTTAATACTGCAATAAAGGCTTTCAATGAAGGGTTTGTCAGCAACTATCTGCATGCTTTCTGCATGATGTTCTGACTCCGCGCACTTATCAACGGCTATTCCGCAAAAATAATAGGCATGCTGGACGCCGGCATCAATAATTTCATAGCTGACATTACCTGCCGATAAGCCAGTCTTGACAGAAATCGGGTATCTGCCGAATTTCGTCTGAACTGATTTTTTCCTCATAATTATATTATTTATGGCAAAGGCAGATTGAAGGACATATTCAGCCTTTTTTAGCCTGAATATGGCAGTAAAGGCATCACCGGCAAAAGAGGATACAAATCCGCTGTTTTTATAGATCTCTTCTATAAAGGGGGTAAAGATATCATTGATGATGCCTGACATTATCTCAGCACCCTCTTTGCCATGGGCCATAAGGGACTGGGTCATGGAGGTAAAGCCTGAGATATCAACAAACATGGTGAAGGCCTTAAAACTGCCGGAAAACCTTTTTTTTCTAAATTTATCAAGGATAAATCCAGGGACCATGCCAGACATAACACTAACCCTCTGTAAACAATTATAGCATTTTTTTAGCAGATTACCATAATTTTAGGATTTTTCACCAGACCCGGGATCAGATTTTACTGCCCACACCATGAAAGCTGATCATAAATAGCGGAACAGGCAGTCTGAAGGCAGAGTCATATCCTGCTATTCCCACCCCAGAATATCCTTCATCTCCTGCATCTCCTCTTCAAGATCATCATCGCCTGAAAGTTGGCCATCCTCATCATCCCAGCAGTATTCTTTCCCCAGGACTTTATAAAGGCTTGAAGTGATTATGAAGTTGCAGTCCGGGTTAATTCTGCTGTGTTTTGCACATTCAGAGCTTTCAGGCCCGGATTCCTCATACCAGCATGCCTCTGCAGGGGATATCTCTATAAATTCATCGTCGCGTCCGAAGTACCCCTGGTCCAGGCAGGGATCTATCATATCATAATAATCAAGCCCCTCGTTCTCATCCCAGAAGCTCTTAATAATATTTGCAAGTATCTGTACTTTCAGCATGCTTTTGTCAATATCTGATAGCCTTTCCATCCTTAATACCTCCTCAGTTTAAGCTCACGGACTGAAGGCTCACGCAGTCCAGAATGTTTCCCGCCCTATCACTGATTTCTAATACCATAATGCTGGAATTCATGTATCTTTTCAGCTTCCAGGACTCCTGATCCCCCCAGGGTATTTCATTTCTGAAGTATTCCCTGTTATTCCTCAGGCAATAATGAATGAAGATGTCTATAATATCTGAATCCATCATACTGGCGTCAATATGCATTGCCATTATCTCCTCTTTCCGGGATGTCTTTACCACATAGTACATGGATGCCTCCTGGTGTTAATAGAATGAGCCTTAACCTTTCTTCTGCTTATTGCCGGCCTGGCAAAAGGCAGAGATGAGATTAACAGCAGGATGCTTATTCTAAGACGGCATACAGGTACCGGGTATATATATCTCTTTTTCATTTTCTTCTCCCTCCTTTTAATAAAAATAATTTGCCTCATACCCGCACAGATAAAATGCAATAAATATGCCATACGACTTAGTATCGTATTTTATCGTGGATTTCATTCTTCATGCGGAAGAAAATTACGAACCGTACGACTATTATGACGGACTGCTTTTAGTTGCTTGACATGGGTTAATGCAGTGAATATAATTAATTTGGCCTGTAAATAAAATAAAAAGGGGGTCCCGGGATGACCGTAAAGGGTGTGTTTATAATCATGTTCTTTATCGCTGTTGCCAATGGCTTTTTTTCTTATTTCAGGATAAAAAGCTTTTTATCAGGCGCAAAAATGATAGCAACCCGTCAGGATCTGGAAAAGTTCAAGGATATGGCAAGAACCCAGATGAAGATGGCCCTGGCTCAGATAGGCATCCAGAGTATTATGCTGATTGCCGGGCTGTACGGTCTTATCATGGGTAGTATCAGCCTGCTTTTGATACTGCTGTTAAACGGGATTATCATAGTCCTTTCCCTGTTTTTCAAAAAGGGCGAAAAATTGGCTCAGTCCCTGAAAACCGGCAGTGAAGAGCTTGAACGAGGTTACCGGGATGTATGCACTTCATGGATGAAAAAGCCTTTGGCTGATTTTTAAACCTTTTCAGAATATATCTGTAACTGCATTAACAAAAATTCTTATAATAATCAAAAGCACCGTCCCTTTTGTTTCCGTGGAAAACCCTATAAATGCTTAATTCGAATGTATGTGAAGCAAAAAGAACCGTCCCTTTTGCTTTGCTTTTGGCAGGCTATTTAAGCCAGTCAAACCAGATCTTCTGGTTTATAAAGGGTACTTTGTTCTGCCGGCACATAAACATCGTATGGCCGGTACCGCCGGACATTT
>Ga0334892_1001681_pt1 | contig 17846 bp, 21 predicted proteins | sample GraSluR3_MG_4_FD_207213 | JGI IMG/M metagenome (GOLD analysis project Ga0334892, IMG submission 207213) | Sludge microbial communities from methane-producing bioreactor in Wageningen University, Netherlands - Granular Sludge_15_04-R3 | ecosystem: Engineered > Bioreactor > Anaerobic >...
AAGGAACAACATCATCCGCTGGCAAAAGTATGACTGCAATGGCATTATGCAGGATTTTCACTGAGGATGGCTACAATGTGTATCCCTTCAAGTCCCAGAATATGTCCAGGGAATACAGCTTCACACCGGATGGCAAGAAGATAAGTGTAGCCCAGGCCATACAGGCTATAGCAGCTGGGAAAAAGCCTCAGGTGAACATGAATCCAATACTTCTTGTACCGGATACAAATACTGGGTCCCAGGTTATTGTACATGGGCAGGAAATGGGTCTTATGGAGGCCAGGGAGTATTTTCAGTATAGGAAAACACTCAAGAAAAGTATTATGGACACATATGAAAAGATTCAGAATGAGAATGACGTCGTAGTGATAGAAGGTGCAGGAAGCCCCGCTGAAATTAACCTTCGACAGGATGATATAGTCAACATGGGAATGGCTGAAATTGCTGATGCGCCTGTGCTTCTAGTCACAGACATAGACAGGGGAGGAGCCTTTGCAGCCCTATATGGCACTGTCATGCTTCTTGAGCCTGAGGAAAGAAACAGGATAAAGGGAATGATAATAAACAAGTTCAGGGGGGACAAGACCCTGCTTGACCCGGGAATCGAAATGATCCAGGAAAAGTTGGGTATTCCTGTGGTTGGGGTTGTTCCATATACAAAAATTGACATTGCTGATGAGGATTCAATAACAGAGAGAAAAGAAAAAAGTGAGTTTGACATAGAAGATATTGAGAGATTGGAATCTGAGATTGATAGATTCAGTCAGGTGGTAAGGGAGAGCCTCCAAATGGACTACATATATTCACTTGTAGGTGTGGACAATGGTTGATATCCTAGCCGCTGTATTTCTGGATCTTGTCATTGGAGACCCAAAGTGGATGCCACATCCTGTAAGACTTATGGGCAGGATAATATCCTGGGAGGAGAGGATCATTAGAAGAATCACGGGCTCCAGGACAGGACTTAAGACTGCAGGACTTCTTATGGTGATCCTTAACATCCTGCTTGCAGCCAGTGTACCAATCATTTTGCTTAAGGCGCTTGATGGCTTTCCAATTGTCCAGAGGATTATCCGGATATATCTGATCTATACCTGCATTGCCGCCAGGAATCTCAGGGATGAGGCATTGAAGGTTTCAAGTGAACTTGACAGGAGTCTGGAAGATGGAAGGAAAAGACTATCTTACATTGTGGGGAGGGATACAAGGAACCTTTCGCAGGAGGAGGTTGTAAGAGCTACAGTGGAAACTGTCTCTGAAAACACCTCTGATGGAGTGATAGCTCCTCTCATGTATGTGATGATTTTTGGAATCCCTGGAGGGATGATTTATAAGTTTGTCAATACCATGGATTCCATGGTAGGGTATAAGGATGAAAAGTATGGTGAACTAGGCTATTTTCCAGCAAAGACAGATGATTTGCTTAATCTAGTCCCATCAAGGCTGACTGCACTACTGATGATAATTTCGGCTCCCTTTGGTTCAGACAGAAGAAAAGCCTTCCAAATAGTGGGAAGAGATGGCAGAAACCATAGAAGTCCCAATAGCGGTTATCCCGAGAGTGCTGCTGCAGGATTGCTTTCAGTCCAGCTTGGAGGCAGCAACAGCTACAATGGGATGGTGGTCCACAAGCCTACGTTAGGGGATCCTGATAAGGCCCTCCGTCAAAGCCACATAGAAGACTCAATTCGATTGATGTTTGGAGCAGAGCTTTTGCTAGTCTTTATTTTTGTAGTTGTAAAATTGTTTTAGCTGTGGTAGCATTTAGGTGACAACAGAATATTTGTATTCAGGTTTATATGATTAAAAGGGAAATGGGTTAGAATCCCATGCAGCCCCCGCTACTGTAAATGACGATGAAATCAGCTAATGCCACTGGGTTTTCTGGGAAGGCGCTGAGAGTAGTATGAGTCATAAGCCAGGAGACCTGCCTGTGATACTTGAAGTAACCTTCGGAGGGAAGGATATGCTGTTTCCTATAGTTTATCCCTGTCTTTGGACTTGGGATTTTTTGTTGCCCGGACCTGGATAGTGATTTATGGATAATTTTAACATAAGGCTTCCCTTGACAATGATTTGTTATGGGAAGCTATTTTAGTTTTTGGAGGTTGAGTGATGAGGAAAATTTATTTTACAGGAACAGGCCCCGGAGACCCGGAGCTATTGACCAGAAAAGCAGTCAGGGTAATAAAGGAAGCGGATGTCCTGTTTGTACCCGGAAACAAGGGGAAGAACATGGCCATGGATACAATCGAAGAATTCCTTGAAGGAAAGAGGACGGTAAGGCTGGAATTTCCAATGGGCAGTGTAACCAATGAGGACTACAAAAAAGCCGCCCAGGTTATTCTTGAAGATATTCCGGAAGGAGGCAGCGGTGTGTTTGTGACAATAGGGGACCCCATGATATACAGCACGGCGATCTATATTATGGAGAGACTTAAGGAGATGGATATCCAGATGGAGGTTGTTCCCGGAATTCCTTCCTTTGTGGCTGCAGCCGGCAGGGCTCTTGTGCCTCTTGCAACAAAGGGCGAAGTGATCTGCATCTGCGATGAGTTCAGGGAGTCTGCCATTGAGAAGGCTGACACCGTGGCCATACTTAAGACCAGTGGCAACAAGGAGGAAGTCCTTGATTTTTTAAAGAGGCAGAGTTTTCAGGCTACATATGCTAGGAAGGCAACCCTTGAAGATGAGTTCATAACCTGGGACAGGGAAGAGATGCTGGGTGAGGATGAATACATGTCGATTATAATTGGCAACAGAAGGGAAGGGGGATGGAGATGAACATAAGGAATAGGCTATTTTTAATGATGATTATGCTGATGGTCTCCCTGGGAATAGCAGGATGCTCAACGGATGCCCCTGAAGGTTCCGCGGAGTCAGAAGCTCCAGTTGAGCTTGGAGAAGATGTGGGAGTCGAGGAAGCCATAGAGGACAGGTACATGATAGAGGACTTGGGGGACAGGATCAGTTTTGTTGACGGCAGGGGGCAGCTTCTGGAGATTTCTAAAAAGCCTGGAAGGGTTGTGGTTCTCATGAATTCCTTTGTTGATATTTGGGTTGAGAATGGCGGAGAAATGGTTGGGATGATTGAGGACCCCTACAATGTGGTCCCAGGAACCGAGAATGTCGAAACCGTAGGAAGATTTGGGGGTATCAGCCTTGAAAAGATAATTTCCCTGGAGCCGGACCTTGTTATACTCAGTTCAAACTCCAGGTCATCATCGGAGCTGATAGAGCCTCTCCAGGAGAGTGGCATAAACATACTGCCCCTTACATACGAGTTTAAGGAAGACTACTTCAAGATTTCGGAGATTTTCGCAAGGTTAAACGATAGGATGGACATGTACGAGGAGAATGCCGCCCAGGTAAAGCAGGATATTGAGGACATTGTACAGAGAATCCCCAACGAGGACAATCCTTCAGTGCTGATACTCTTTGCAACATCCAAGTCCGTCACGGCAAGGGGTTCACTTTCAACCCTGGGTGAGATGTTCAAGGACCTGAAGGTTAACAACATAGCCGAGAATGGTGCCTTGATGGAAACGGCCCAGTTCAGCATGGAGCAGGTTATTGCAGATGATCCGGACTTCATATTTGTCCAGGCAATGGGCTCTGACATGGAAGCGGTGAATGAAAGGCTTGTATCCGAGGTGGAGTCAAATCCAGCATGGAACCAGCTGTCTGCCGTAAAGGACGGGAAGTATGTAATTCTCTCAAAGGACCTGTATACATATAAGGCCAACAGCAGGTATGGAGAAGCATACAGAGGACTTGCAGAAATGCTCTATCCTGAAATATTCCAATAAGAGATAGGTAAAATGGATTTTTTGAGAAATGCTAAAAAAACAACAGTATTATGGGTAATGGCGGTGACTTTTATTATCACCATACTGGTAAGTCTGGGGAAGGGAGCAGTGCAGGTAGGTGTGTCTGAGATAATAGATGCATTGTTTTTGGAGGAGGTCACAACAAATAGTCAGATCATATGGAATGTCAGGCTTCCCAGGACTGTGGCGGCCATCCTTGTGGGTGTTGCACTCTCCCTGTCGGGTGCCATACTTCAAGGAGTCATGAGAAACCCCCTTGCCGGTCCCAACATAATTGGAGTATCGGCAGGAGGAGGCTTCTTCGGTCTTCTTATACTTATCATATTCCCCAACTATTTTTTTCTAGTCCCTGTGGGAGCCTTTATCGGGGCACTTTCCGCCACCACGATCATCTACCTTCTGGCGTGGAAGGAAGGGGTGATGCCTTCAAGGCTCATTCTGGCAGGAGTGGCAATATCCTCGATTTTTGGAGCGGGGAACAATGCCCTGATGATTTTCTATCCTGAAAGGGTGTCCGGGGTACTGGGTTTTATGGTAGGAGGACTGTCTGCAATAACCTGGAGGGATGTAAGCATGGTCTACCCCTTTATTCTTACTGGAATTGCCGTGGCGCTTCTTTTGCCTGGGAAGCTCAATATACTTCTTTTGGGGGATGAAGTGGCCACTGGACTTGGCATGAGGGTTGAGAGAACAAGGCTGTTTGCAATAGTAATCTCGTCCCTTCTGGCTGGAGCGGCAGTATCGGTGGTTGGAATGCTCGGGTTTGTAGGACTTATGGTTCCCCATATAACAAGACTTTTTCTGGGATCTGACTACAGGTATCTGATTCCGGGATCCATGCTTATGGGAGGAACCATACTCCTCCTTTGTGATACCATAGCCAGGGTCTTGTTTGCACCCATGGAAATACCGGTGGGGATAATCATGTCAGCCCTGGGGGCACCGTTTTTTCTGTATCTACTGAGAAAGGGAAAGGGGCATCATCATGGAGCTTAAGGTTAGTGGACTGGAGGTCCAATACGGAAATAGGATAATCCTCCAGGATATTCATATGGAGGTAAATAAAGGTGAGATTGTCTCCCTGATCGGTCCCAACGGATCGGGGAAATCCACGCTGGTGAAGACGGTTTCAAGGCTTGTAAAGCCACTTAAGGGCGAGATCAGCTACTCAGGGAGGAGCATCAGTTCAATCCCCACAAGGGAGCTTGCAAAGATAATTGCGGTGCTCCCCCAGGAAAAGAGGCTAAATGTTGACCTTACCGTGGAGCAGCTGGTTTCATATGGAAGGCATCCCCATCTTGGCTTCGGAAAGAGGTATGGAAAAGGTGACAAGGACATAGTAATGGAGGCCTTAAGCCTGACTGGAATGGAGGAGCACAGGGAAAAGAGCATGTACAGTCTTTCGGGAGGAGAACGACAGAGGGCATGGATTTCCATGGCCCTTGCCCAGCAGCCAAGCTTCCTGATTCTTGACGAACCGACAACATATCTTGACATCTCATATCAGATGGAGGTTTTGGATCTTGTGGAGGAACTCAACAAGAGATTGGGAATAACGGTCCTGATGGTTTTACACGACCTTAATCACGCCTGCAGGTATTCCCACAAGGTGTACGTTCTGAAGGAGGGATCAGTTCATGGAAGTGGGCCGCCAGGCGATGTGATCGACAGAAGGATGCTCAAGGAAGTTTTCGGAATAGATGCAAGGATATACGAGGATGAAGTCAATAACTGTAGGTTCTTCATACCTGGTAGGAGAGCAAAGGAGGGAGCTTAAAATGGAGCACGGAGGAGATATTTACACCTATGGCAAGGGACTTAAGGGAGAGCTACTGGATTTCAGCAGCAATATAAATCCTTTGGGGATGCCGGAGGGACTGTTGGACCATCTATCGGGAGGCTATGACCACCTGTTGAGATACCCTGATATCCAGTACAGGGAGCTAAGGGGTGAAATCGCTGCCTATCTGGATTGTGGAATGGAGAACACCATTGTAGGAAATGGAGCGGTTGAGATAATTGACAATTTCATAATGGATTCCAAAAGAGTTGTACTTATGGAGCCCTGTTTTTCAGAATACAGGCTCAGGGCTCAGATTCACAACAAGGAGCTTCTCCTTCTTCCATCCACCAGTGATTACGGCCTAGATCTGGATGCCTTTATTGGCAGGCTGAGAAGGGGGGACCTTGTGATACTGGGAAATCCAAACAATCCAACCGGAAAGAGGATAAAAAAGGAAGACCTGGTTAAGCTCCACAAGGAAGTCCTGTACTCAGGTGCATACCTGCTGTTGGATGAAGCCTTCTTTGAATTTGCTCCAGAGGATTATGACTCCATCGACCTGTTCAGGGAATGGGGCTACGAGTCAGTAGGAATCATTAGGGCTGCAACCAAATTCTTTGCCCTCCCAGGGATAAGGCTTGGATATTGCTGTGCAGGGGCAGTTAAAGCTGACAGGATAAGGGGTCTTCAACTGCCCTGGAGCGTAAATTCAATGGCGGACAGGGCCGGTGCCCACATTTTCAGGGACAAAGGATACATAGAAAGGACCAGGGACTATATTGCAGGTCAGAGGGAGTACCTGATGGAGTCCCTTGGTGGGATTGAAGGACTCCATCCTCATGAGTCCGGTTCAAACTTCATACTAGTAAGGCTTGAAGGGTTTACAGAGGAAGAAGTTTTCCAAAGACTCCTTCAAGAGGGGATAATGGTTAGGAAATGCAAATCCTTTAAGGTTCTTGGGGACAACCACATAAGGATTGCAGTCAAGGATGAAAACAGCAACAGGAGACTTGTTGAGGCCTTGAAAAACTTTATGTGAAAGGGGATAGTGGAATGAAAAAGAGAATGCTGTTGACAGCTTTTATTGGACTTATGCTTGTGATGACACCGGGAATCGGTCACGGGATGCACATAATGGAGGGCTTTCTTCCATTGACCCACGCCCTGGCCTGGGGTGCAATTTCCCTGCCCTTCCTTGTGGCTGGGGTAATCAGCTTAAATAAGGCAATGAAAAAGGATGCAAACGCTAAGCTCTATCTGGGCTTGGCAGGTGGGTTTGTCTTTGTGCTTTCCGCCCTAAAGATACCTTCTGTCACAGGGTCCTGTTCACATCCCACTGGGGTTGGACTTAGCGCAATAATGTTCGGTCCCTTGGCCACAACGGTAATCGGAACGGTTGTACTTCTTTTCCAGGCTGTTCTACTTGCCCATGGAGGTCTGACAACCCTTGGTGCGAACATGTTTTCAATGGCTATTGCAGGTCCCTTTGTATCCTATGGGGTATTCAAGGCCATGGATAGGCTGGGGGTAAAAAAATCTTACTCGGTATTTCTTGCAGCCTCCCTGGGCAACCTATGCACCTATGTGGTAACTGCCTTTCAGCTGGCCTTTGCATTTCCTGATGGTACAGGAGGATTTGTTGGAGCTCTTACAAAGTTCATGTCCATATTTGCTGTGACACAGATTCCACTGGCGATAATTGAGGGAATCCTAACTGCAGTAATATACGGAATGATTTTGGAATATGGATTCACAAGGGACCACACTTCCTTGACAGAGGTGATATAAGGGCTGTTAGTTCCAATTGGAGATCAAAAAGGACAAGGAGTGAATAAAATGAAGAATCAAGGAAGAAAGAATGCATATTTAATGCTGTTGATACTACTGATTGCAGTGATTCCAATACTTATGAACAATGGTGCCGAATTCGAGGGAGCTGATGGAGAGGCTGAGGAAGCGGTGCTTGAGATGAATCCCGGCTATGAGCCCTGGGCTGCACCCCTTTGGGAACCGCCAAGCGGAGAAATAGAAAGCCTTCTTTTTTCTGTGCAGGTTGCAATGGGAGCCGGAGCAATGGGTTATGTCCTGGGAATAATGAGGGAGAGGAAAAAGCTTGCTTCCAATCGATAGGCATGCATACACAAACAAACTGGCCCATCTGGATCCGGGGATAAAGATGTCCATATGTGCAGGGGCAATTGCCCTGTCCATGTTGCTTGACAACCATATGATGAATGGAGTCATTTTTCTCTCCCTATTTTTGGCAATTACCTTAATGGCTGGAATACCGTTTATGTTTTGTCTGAAGGTGTTCCTTGTTCCAACGGGCTTTCTCTTAATGGGTTTTATAGGTATAGTGCTGGGGATATCCCCCACGGACAATTTTGAGTGGTCCCTTCAGCTGGGACCATACTTTGTGGGAATTACGGGGGAGTCATTGGATAGGGGGCTTATAACAGTATCAAGGTCGGCAGCAGCCCTTTCGGCAACCATTTTCTTGGCATTGACCACATCTGCTGACAGCATGATGAGAAAGGTCTGGAAGTACCCGATTCCCAAGGTTCTACTGGAAATTGCCATTCTAACCTATAGAAGCATTTTTATTTTTCTGGAGGAGGCCCTTGCGATTCACCGTGCACAAGAAATAAGACATGGACATGACGATATTATGAAGTCCTACAGGTCCTGGTCTCTGCTGGTAAAGCAGTTGTTTGTAAGGGTTATGTCCAGATATCAACATATGGTGGTATCTATGGAATGCAGAAATTATAACGGTCAATTTAAGATGGGTGATTAGATGATAAAAGTGGATGGCTTGGTCTACATCTATGAGGATGGGACAAGGGCCTTGAATGGAATAGATATGGATCTGAGCAAGGGCAGCACCATTGGATTAATTGGGGCAAATGGGTCAGGCAAGTCAACCCTGCTGCTTACCCTAATGGGAGTATTGAAGCCAACAAAGGGAGTAATAACACTTGGGGGACTGGAGCTGAAAACCAACAAGGAGTCACTTAGGGAACATAGAAAAATTGTGAATATGGTGTTCCAGGATCCTGACCGTCAAATATTCTACTCCCGGGTGTTTGATGATGTGGCTTTTGGACCCAGAAATCTTGACATGCCTGAAGGGGATGTAAGGAGAAGGGTTGAAGGATCACTTAATCTGGTCCGTATGAGTGAACATATGGAGCGGCCTGTACATTTCCTGAGCTATGGTCAGAAAAAGAGGGTTGCGATTGCAGGGGTTCTATCAATGGATCCCCAGGTCATAATAATGGACGAGCCATCCTCGGGTCTTGACCCAGAGATGAGGGAGTCCCTCAAGGGTACAATAGACCTTTTGTCCAAGGAAAAAACGGTTTTGGTTTCAAGTCATGACATGGATTTCATATATGAGGTATGTGACTATGTCTATGTCCTGGGAAATGGAAGTATCATTGGGGAAGGAGCACCAGAAAGGGTGTTTCTGGACAGGGGACTATTGACTAGGGCCAAATTGGATATGCCCTGGCTGGCGAGGCTGCACCTGGATCTGGGGCTGCCCTTATGGAAAAACAGCGGCCAGGTTTCAAAGAAAGGAATGGAGGTATCCGAATGAAGAAGGGAATCATAGTGGCAAGTTTTGGAACAACACACAGGGACACCATGGAGAGGACAATTGAAGCCATAGAAAAACTGATTATTGGTGAGTATCCTCAATATCCCGTGGTCAGGGCCTTCACTTCAGGTGTTGTCATGAGAAGGTTGAAAGAGGATCAGGGACTGGAGGTTAGAAATCTGAAGGAGGCTCTGGAATTTCTACACTTAGATGGCGTAACTGACATATATATTCAGCCACTTCATATAATAGGAGGAATGGAGTTTGAGAAGATCATAAGGGCTGCCAGGGACTTCATGAAGTCAATCTCGGGGGTTATTGTAAGGGTTGGAGAACCCCTTTTATGGAAGGCGAAGGACTATAGACGTGTTGCCGAGAGTATAGGGAAGGAGATGGACCTGCCCTTGGTTTTGATGGCACATGGGAGCAGACACTCAGCTGACAGTTCATATGACAGGCTCATGGATAGCTTCAAGGAGCTGGGCCATGACAAGGTATTTCTGGGCTCTGTGGAAGGTGGAAAAACCCTGGAGGATGTGATGGAGAGTCTTAAGGGGAGAGAAATTCATGAGGTGGAATTGAGACCCTTTATGCTTGTGGCGGGGGACCATGCAAAGAATGACATGGCTTCGGAGGAAGATCAGGATTCATGGAAGAGTATCCTGGAAGGGGAAGGCATCCATGTAAGGGTGGACATGAAACCCCTGGGAGAGATGGATGAGATCCAGGACATGTTCCTGACGAAGCTTAAGGAGGTCCTGATATCATGAAGGCCATTATGATTACCGCACCATCCAGCAACAACGGAAAGACAACTGTTACAACGGGAATTATAAGAGCATTGGAGAACAGGGGGATGTATGTGAATCCCTACAAGACGGGACCGGATTTCATCGATGGGAAATTCCTGTCAATGGCTGCTGGAGCAAGGGCTGGGAACCTGGACCTCCACATCCAGGGCTTTGAGGGAATCAGGGAGGCCCTTTCCATGGGAGAGGGGGACATAGCTGTTATCGAGGGTGTCATGGGCTATTTTGACGGGACTTCAAACACATGGGAGAATTCATCCTACGATATCTCAAAGAGATTTGATATACCGGCTGTTCTAGTATATACACCCAAGGGCGAGATGTTTTCAGCAATACCAAAGATCAAGGGCATGGCTGAATTTGGGGATTCAAGAATCCGTGCAGTGATACTCAACAAGACCAGCAGAAGGATGTATGAGATGCTCAGGAAAGCCATAGAGCTAAACACAGATCTGGCCGTCATAGGTCATATTCCATATGATGGTGATCTTGTGATTGAAAGCGAGTCCCTGGGGCTCCTCGAACCAGGAAGGATAGCGGGTGTTGAGGATAAAATCAGTAGAATGGCTTCACTGGTGGAGGATAACCTTGACCTTGACAAGCTGCTTGAACTTGCTGGCGAAGTGGGCACATCAGGGGGTGTGGGCTATGGAAGAACAAATGCGAGGGTTGCAATTGCCATGGATGATGCCTTTTCCTTTCATTATAGGGAAAATCTTGAAATCCTTCAATCCTCGGCAGAGGTTGTGAGCTTTTCACCCCTTTATGACAATGAGCTTCCAGAGGCAGACCTAGTCATCATTGGAGGTGGCTACCCGGAGAAGTTCAAGGAGAAGCTATCAGGAAATAGAAGCATGCTGGACTCTTTGAGGGACTACGGCAACAGGGGAGGGCATATTCTGGCTGAAGGTGGAGGTATGATGTACCTTATGGAAACTCTGGACCGGGTTGAGATGTGCGGTCTGCTGAAGGGGGATGCAAGTACAACTGACAAACTGGAAAGGTTCGGGTATGTTGAGATACAAATCCTTAAGGATTGCATCCTGGGACCAGCTGGAACTGTAATACCGGCAAACGAGTTCCACAAGTCAAGGGTGGAAAATACCGCAGAGCCCATGTTTGAGGTGAAGAGAGCCTTCGGTGACGAGTCCTGGACCTGTGGATACAGAAGAAAAAATGTCCTTGGCTACTACCAGCACATTAACCTTGCTGGAAAAAGAAATCTTTTGGAGCAGATGCTTCAGAGGATACTGGACAGGATAAGGAATGGAGGTGGGGAGGATGTACATTAAGAATCCCATGGAAATCGAGAACAAAAGTATGGACATAATCAGGGACTCGGTACTGGATACTGGCTTTTCAGGTAAGGAGCTCCAGATAGCCATGAGGATGATTCATACCACGGGAGACCTTGAGTACGGTGGCATAATCGACTTTAGAAATGATTTCGTAAATCAGGCGCTCAATGCAATCAAGAGAGGTGGGATAATTTACACCGACACTAAAATGGCCCTTTCAGGTATAAACAAGAAGGCTCTGGAGAAGACAGGCTGCCAGGTCCAGACCTTTATTGACCATGAGAGGGTGTATGAAATGGCCAGAGAGAAAAACACCACAAGATCGGCATGTGCCGTAGACCTTGCCGTTGAGAAGGGGATAAGAATCTTTGTTATTGGAAATGCACCCACGGCACTCTTCAGGATACTTGAGCATGTTGAGGAAAACGGTCTTGAGCCTTTGTTTGTTGTGGGAGTTCCTGTTGGGTTTGTGGGGGCTGCCGAGTCAAAGGAGCATTTAAGAGGATTCTCCGTGCCTAGTGTTTCAACTGTGGGCACAAAGGGAGGAAGTAATGTGGCGGCCTCAATAATAAATGCCCTTCTCTATATGCTGGTGGAAAGATGATGCAAGTGGATCCAGGCTATGTAATAAAGGATGGGAAGAAGCTTAGATGCGGATATACAACCGGAAGCTGTGCCGCTGGAGCGGCAAAAGCGGCAGCCATGATGCTCCAGGGAAAGATGCCTGAATCAGTGGAGATTGATACACCCGCAGGTGTTGTGCTCAAGCTTCTGATAAACAGCAGAAGGCTGGAAGGGGATGTTGCCGTCTGCTCCGTGGTAAAGGATGCAGGCGACGATCCTGATGTAACAGATGGACTTGAGATTTTCGCCAGGGTCCGGTGTCGACACGATGGAAGGATTACCATAACAGGAGGTCAGGGGATTGGACGGATCACAAGGGGCGGATTCTTTGGAAAAGCTGGAGAGTCTGCCATAAACAAGGTGCCAAGGGAGATGATCCGACTTGAACTTGAGAAGGTGGATGATTCAGGATATGATGTTGAGATATTTGCTCCAGGTGGGGTTGAAATAGGCAAGAGGACCTTCAACAGCAACATTGGTATTGATGGAGGGATTTCAATAATAGGATCCACCGGTATTGTTGAGCCAATGAGTGAAAAGGCCCTTCTGGACACTATATACCTGGAAATGGATCAGATAAGGTTGGAGCACGGACTTGAAGGTCTCCTCCTAGTTCCTGGAAACCACGGTGAAAAGTATGCAAGGGAGCTTGGATATGAGCAGCCAGGTGTAAAGATATCAAATTACTTGGGTGAATCCATCCAGTATGCTTATTCCATTGGATTTAGGTCTTTTGTTTTGTTGGGGCATGTGGGAAAGCTTTCAAAGGTCAGCATTGGTGCCTTTAACACCCATAGCAGGGTTTGTGATACGAGGCTGGAGGCATTTGTGTATCATCTTGCCCTCATGGAGGTGCCCATTGATTTCTTAAAGGAGGTCAACAGGTGCCTGACTGCCGAGGAGGCCCTGCACCTTTGTGCGGACAGGGGGTATGGAGACATAGCAAAAAGGATGGAAGACTCTGTCCAAAAGAGGATACGGACGTATTTGAAGGACGATGATGTGCAGGTGGAGGCTAGAGTGTACTCCATGGAAAGGGGTGTGAATCCATGTTGACAGTGGTTGGGGCAGGACCGGGCAATCCCAGATATCTTACGGAAGATGCCCTTGAGAGAATCAGAAGGGCCGATGTGGTCATGGCATTTGGCAGGATAGCGGACAGTCTCGGACAGATAAGAAATGACATTGTAAGGATCAGGTCCGTGTCCAGTGAGGAAATCATTCTGCACAGCCAGGGTGATGCTGTCCTGCTTGCATCGGGAGATCCATGCTTTCATGGAATTGTGGGATATCTCAGGAAGAATGGCATTGAGGTCCATGACATAGTGCCTGGAATATCCTCCATGCAGTATATGTTCTCAAGACTGGGACTGGAATGGCAGGAAGCTCATATGACCTCTGCCCATGGGAGGGAGCTCCAGCTGGAGGAGCTGATTAAAAACAGGTTGTCAGTGGTTCTTTTGGACAGTGAGACAAGCCCCACCCATGTTTCAATGATGATTTTTGAGCATGGGGCAAGGGGGACTATCCATGCTGGAATGAACCTTTCTTACGATGATGAAAGGGTAGTTTCTGTAAGGATAGGAGAAGAAGTGAATCTGAATTCAAATCTAACTATGGTGGTGATTGAAAATGAGAATGCTTAGAGATGAGGACTTCATAAGGGGAGATATTCCCATGACAAAATATGTTACAAGGACAACGGTGATGGGTCTGCTTATGCCTGAGGAGAATGAACTGCTGCTTGATATTGGTGCCGGTACAGGCTCGGTTTCGGTCCAGGCAGGGATTCTTGGTGCCAAGGTCGTTGCAATTGAAAAGGAGAAAAGCGGAGTTGAGCTTATAAAAAGGAATGCTGAAAAATTCAGCGTGGGGATGAAGGTCATACATGGAACTGCTCCCCAGAATCTTCCCGAGCAGGTGATCGATAAGTGCTTTGTTGGAGGCAGCGGGGGAATGCTAGACCAGGTGTTCGAATACCTGGACAGGAACCTCAAAGAAGGTGGAATCCTTTGCGGAGCCTTTATAACCCTGTCCAACCTGAACAGGTTCATGGACCTTCTCAAGCTGCACAGATACGGTGAAGTTGAAGGACACATGGTTCAGGCTGCTGTCATAGACCAGCACAGGATGCTTAGGGGAAACAATCCAGTCTTTGTTGTAAAGGGAGTGAAGTAGGATGATCAGTTTTGTTGGAGCAGGGCCTGGTGATGTGGACCTGATAACCATAAAGGGAAGGAAGCTGCTTGAAGAGGCGGATATAGTCATTTATGCAGGAAGTCTTGTGTCAGGGGACCACCTAACCTTTTGCAGGGAGAGCTGTGAAGTCCACAACAGCGCATCCATGACACTGGAGCAGGTTACGGAGGTAATGGAACGAGGTCATAATGAAGGAAAATCCATTGTCAGGCTCCATACAGGAGACCCCACAATCTATGGTGCCATAAGGGAGCAGATGGAAATTCTGGAGAATATTGGAATCCCGTATCTGGTTGTTCCTGGAGTCAGCTCCTTTACAGCAGCCTGTGCTGCTATAAAAAGGGAGTTCACCCTTCCAGGTGTGAGCCAGACAGTTATCCTTACCAGGATGGAGGGTAGAACTCCGGTCCCTGAGAAGGAGGACCTGGAGCTTTTGGCTGCCCACAGGGCATCAATGGCCATATTCCTTTCCGTTAAGGACATTGGTAAGGTGGTGAAGAGGCTGGCGGATGGATATGGAAGATGGGATGTGCCTATTGCTGTGGTGTACAAGGCCAGCTGGGAAGACCAGAGGATTCTGACCGGTACCCTGGAGGACATAGCTGAAAAGGTCATAGGAGAGGGCATAGAAAAGACGGCCCAGATACTTGTAGGTGACTTCATAGGAGACGGTTATGATAGGTCCCTCCTTTATGACCCTGCTTTCTCCCATATGTACAGGGAGGCTAATAAATGAAAATGTCCGTCTTAAGCTTCAGCCATAGGGGTGGAGACCTGGGAGAGAAGCTGAAAGAAAGTCTTGGGGGAGATTATCAGGTGAGCCATTATCACATTTCAGACCATAAAGGAAGGACGAGGGATTTGGTTGAAGGTCTTTGGAGGAAAAATGACTTCATTGTTTTCATTTCAGCAATGGGTATAGCCTCAAGGATGATTGGACCCCTACTGGATAACAAGAAAAGTGACCCTGGAGTCGTATGCATGGATGATATGGGCAGATTCTCCATTTCACTACTTTCCGGACACCTTGGCGGGGCTAACCAGCTTGCAAATGAAATAGCAGAGGCACTTGGCTCAATCCCAGTCATAACGACAGCCACAGACAACAGGCAGATAGAGTCTCCGGATATTTTCGCAAAGAGAAACGGCTACATCATTGAGGACGATAGTCATCTCACATCTATAACGGCAATGATGGTAGACGGTAAGCAGTTAGGCTTCTACAATGACCATGGACCCGTAATTGACTATGGCGGAGTTGTAAGGATAAGCAGGAACAAGCTTTCAGACTGCAATTTACCTGTAATGATCCTTGTTACCAACAGGGTGGATATCCAGCTTCCCAAGGTTCCCTCCCTAATGATGAGACCTTCCAACATCAACCTGGGAATCGGATGCAGAAAGGGAGTCAGTGGAGAAAGAATAATAAAGTTCATATATGAAGTGCTATCTGAGGAAGGCTTATCCCCCCTTTCGGTTGGAAAAGTCGGAACCATTGAAATGAAAAAGGACGAGCCGGGGATAATTGGGGCTGTTGAACATTTTGGATGTAAGCTTAAGACATTCACTGTGGAGGACATATCAAATGTCCAGCAGATGTTCATGAAATCAGATTTTGTAAATGGTGTAACGGGTGTGCACTCGGTATCAGCACCTGTTGCACATCTACTGGGAGGAAGAATGATAAGGGAAAAGGCTGTAAAAGACGGCATAACTTTGTCGGTTACAGAGGAGGTGTAAGAATGACGGGAAAAGTATTTGCAGTGGGAATAGGTCCTGGAGGCAGAGACCACATGACCTTCAAGGCGGACAGGGTCCTAAGGGAGTGCCATGCCATAGTGGGCTACTCAGGATATCTAAAGTATGTGGAGGAATACCTGGATGGCAAGGAAGTGTATTCAACTGGAATGAAGGGTGAGATCGACAGGTGCAGAAAGGCCATGGAGCTTGCCAGGGAAGGCAGGGATGTTGCCATAGTAAGCACAGGTGATGCAGGACTTTATGGTATGGCTGGACCAATACTGGAAATGTCAGAAGGTATTGAGGTTGAAATCATCCCAGGCATAAGTGCATGCTTTTCAGGGGCTGCAGATCTTGGAAGCCCCCTTATGCATGATTTTGCAACAATAAGCTTGAGTGACCTTCTGACACCTTGGGAGAAAATTGAGAAAAGACTCAGAATGGCAGCGGAAGGAGATTTTGTGATTTCCATCTACAATCCAAGGTCTAAGGGAAGGCCGGACTATCTAAGGAGGGCTGTGGATATAATCAGTGAGTTCCGGGGTGAAAACACCCCTGTGGGCATAGTCAGAAACTCCGGCCGGGAGGGGACTGAAAAAAGGATCAGGACCCTTGGGAGTATCGAGTATGAAGATGTTGACATGCTGAGTATACTGATTGTGGGTAATAGCAGCACATACACCAGAAATGATTTGATAATAACACCCAGAGGATATGATATACTATGATATGGGTAATTGGAGGAACCTCTGAGGCGAGGGAGTTCATAAACCTATTTGAGAACAGGGAAATACTGGTGGTTACGGTTGCAACAGAAGATGGAAGAAAAATACTCCTGGGAGGAAACATATTTGCAGGAAGACTTGACTATGGGGGGATGGTTCAATTCATTAGAATGAACAAGATAAGGGTACTTGTGGACCTTTCCCACCCCTATGCGGTTGAGGTCTCAGAAAATGCCGAGATGGCTGCTGCATCTGAAGGGATACCATATCTGGGCTTTTCCAGAAGAAGGGCTGAGAGGTTTGATGAAGCAGTATATTTTGATTCCCTCGATTCATGTATTCAGCAGATCATAGTAATGGAGGGAATCTTCTTTTTCACGACAGGGGTTAAGACCCTACCGGATTTTGAGAGGATAAAGGGCAATAACAGATTTATATACAGGATAATACCATCACAGGAGAGCTTGGGCATTTGCATGGAAAACAACATAAGCCTTGGGGATATTGTAGCTATGCTTGGTCCATTTTCAAGGGAGCTAAATACGGCTCTCTTTAAGGAATACAAGGCGGATTATGTGGTAATGAAGGATAGTGGGACAAGAGGTGGAACAAGAGAAAAGCTCCTTGCCTGCAGGGGTCTGGGCATTGTGCCCTTGGTTATAGGAAGAAGTGAGAAAGAGGGTTACAGGGACCTGGTCAAGATGAAGATAGATGCAGTCAGATTATTCAAGGGGTGAAAAGATGGAAAACTCATATCGATTCTATACAAATAAGGATTGCCAATACTTTCCATGCCACAAGGTAGAGAATGAGGAGGATTTAAACTGCATGTTCTGCTATTGTCCTCTATACCTAATGGAGGAATGTGGAGGTAACTACAGAAACACAGGTGGAGTTAAGGATTGCTCTTACTGCCTGATCCCTCATATGCCTAAGGGCTATGACTACATAAATTCCAAGATTGTAGAATTCAATTTGAATAAGAACAGAAGTCTAGAAAAATAAGGGGTGTGAGAGAATGAGTATATTGAAGGAAACGTTGGAAAAAATCAAACCTTCAGACAGGGAAGCCATGGAAAAGGCCAGGGAGAAGTGGGATGGCCTAGTCAAGCCCATAGGGAGTCTTGGACTTATGGAGGAAATGACCATCAAACTTTCGGGAATGACGGGAAAGATAGAAAACAAACTGGATAGGAAGGTTATAGCCGTTATGTGCAGTGACAACGGAGTCCTGGAA
>Ga0334892_1001682_pt1 | contig 17844 bp, 22 predicted proteins | sample GraSluR3_MG_4_FD_207213 | JGI IMG/M metagenome (GOLD analysis project Ga0334892, IMG submission 207213) | Sludge microbial communities from methane-producing bioreactor in Wageningen University, Netherlands - Granular Sludge_15_04-R3 | ecosystem: Engineered > Bioreactor > Anaerobic >...
AATATTCACTTGAGCCATGACTCTTCCTCCTTGTTAGTTCTTGTTTAATCCATTCTAACAGAGGTCGAGCCGTGGCTCACTCCTTTTTACACCACTTTAGGGACTTAATCCCCACATCATTTTTCTTCATCCAAAATTTTATTATAGTACCCCTCAATATCTAATAATTCATCATGGTTCCCTTATCTCAACACCACTTTCTTTAAAAGCCTTTTCTACTCAAACATATTAAGTGTTCCCTTTTTCAAAAAACTCTTCTCTATCTTTTTAAATGCCAATATCCCCATTAAAGGAAATAAGACGACTGAGAGGCCGATGATAAGCATTTCAACTTTCCACGGGACAAAAGTCGCATGTTCTAAGGTCAAATGACGAAAGAGATCAATTCCATAAGTGATAGGAATCATATAAGAGATCAATTTCATAAACATCGGTAGAACCATGATTGAATAAAATACTCCGGTAAAAATGACAAAAGGCCTTTGCATTAAGAAGAGATACAGCGCCGGATCTTCGGTGCTGACCGTTATTCCTGCTCCAAGAAAGCCATATCCTGAAGAGATAATCATAACACACAGGGCAACAATTCCTCCAAAGACAAACGTTTGCCAGGACAGGAAAAAACCGATTCCAAATAAGAATTTTGCAGCAATCAATAGAATTGCAATTCTGATCAGGGCCAATATGAAACTGTACACTACTATTCCGGATAACAATAACACCTTAGGTGCAGGTGAAGCAAAATTACGATTTAAAGTCCCTAAATTCTTTTCAACGATGATTCCATAGACTAATCCGTTCATCGCCACATCAAAAAACTGATAAATGATGAGTCCTGATAGCAGGAATGCATTCATTGAAGCGCTGAATGATGAATCATACCCGAAACTTTTCCCAATAAAAAAGGCTGTTAATGAAATTAATAAATACGAAATCAGAACGTCAAAAAGCGACATAAACGTGCTTAAGGGATATTTCGAATTGATCAAATAATCCTTTTTGGCCATGGCCAGGATCAAGTTTATATAATATTTATATTTTTTCCCAATCGCCATTTTTCTTTACTCTCCTGATCATATTGTTATACAATTTTTGATTCCCAACTCTCAGTACCAATATGCATATTACAAGATATATGATCTTATACCAGTACTGCGTCTCACTGATATCACTCTTGATAACGGAATATCGCACGATATCCAACAAGTGAGTCATCGGTATGACCTGAGAAATAAAATAAATCGATTTGGGAAATAACCTAACGGAAAATGTCATCCCGCATATCATTGGCATCAAGCCCCCGGTAAGGATCCGATGGACAGTTCCCCTTTCTTTTGCGTACAATAGAAAATATGAATATAGAAAACTCAATTGGGAAGAAAATAAGAACAAAAGAATGAGTGAAAGAGTAAGATGAGTGAAATCAATAGTGATATGGCTTTGAAAGAAGAAAAAACCCAAAACGCTGAAAAGACCAATATTAATGAGTTGGAATATCATGCTATATAACAATGCCCCATTCATGAGGGGTTGGAGTGAAGAAGAGACCATAAAATTCAAGGACAATGTCCCCATCTGCTTTTCCTGTAAAACTGAAAACCCGATATCAGACAAGTTATTTGTAATCACGGAAAATACTACAACGCCTGTAAAAATGTATAGTTGCACCTCTGTAGAGGTTTCTGCATGGTTGACCCGACTTATATATGAAGTGAGAAAGGCAAATGGTAGATATGTCATTAAAGGGCCTAATGCTTTTATCCAATAACTAGCAGGATACCGTCTTCTTATCATCCATAGACGTTTCAATACCGCCAGAGTATTGAGCATGTTTATTTTAGTGTTTGAAAGTGTAAGCATTTCCATCATCATCAATTCCTTCATTGACTACCGAAATAAATACATCTTCCAACGAAGCCTTTTCTTTCTTAATATCCTTTAACCGTCTGCAATGATTAGAGACAAAAGCGATGATCTCATGGATATTTTCTTCATGAGAACATGAAATGCGGAGCAATAATTCATTGTGTGCCAAATCACTATAGTATAAATCGGTGACAGATGGATATTGTTTCAATGTATGAAGGAAGTCCTTATTGAAATCGATGACTTTCATCTCCAGAACCATGCCCGGTTTAATTGTTTCTATCAATTGAGCCGGCGTGTCATTCACTACAATTCTTCCCTGATTCAATATGGCGACTCTATCTGAAATCTGTTGCGCTTCATGAAGCATATGCGTCGTGAAAAGCACGGTTTTCCCTTCATTGTCGACCATTCTTCGAATGGTTTTCCTGATCTCACTTGAGATACCCGGGTCAAGCCCTGTTGTCGGCTCATCCAGCACTAAGATATCAGGATCATGCAACATGGACACGGCTAATCCGATGCGCTGTTTCATCCCTGATGAATATCTCTCAACATAATCATCAATGCGGTCTTTCAGATCAACGTCCTTAACGGCTTTCTCAATAGCGTCCTTGAGGTCTTTTCCATACAGTCCGTATAATGCCCCGAAATATTCTAAATTTTGCCTCCCCGTCAATTTCCAATAAATACTGCGATCCGCACGCATACAAAACCCGACCGACCTTTTCACTTTATTTGGATTTTTTTGAACATCCGTATGATTGATATAGACATGGCCCTCATCGGCCAGCAGGAGATTGGCAACGATTTTCGATAAGGTTGTCTTTCCGGCTCCATTTGGCCCGACAACAGTGAAAAACTCTCCTTTTTGTATAGACAAACTGATGTTATCCAATGCCTTCATCTGAGAAACTGTTTTTTTTCCTTGTTTGATATCAAACACTTTGCTGACATTTTGAAACACAATCATCGACATGACTCCTTTGTAAAAAAATCTAATATATCATTTTTTATTGATCTTTTCCAGTTGTTTATGGCCCTTCCAATCATCAAAATGAGTTTTATAAAGATTCACCTGAGAGATTGATACATTATTTTGAATTTGGTCTCAAAGGAATTTTCATAACATCTTATCCGTGACATACTCATACACCACGTTATTGATACATCCATAGATCTTCCCGGCTTCATTGATAACAGCATGATCGACTTTTTCCGGGAAAAGGTAATACCCATAGTAGTTGAGATCTTTATCAAACTTGCTGATAAAATCCCTGTTCGGAGTCTGGGTGAAGACAAAGATAAAATCTCCGCACAAAAAAAGATCTTTTGCAAAGACAATGTTTGTTTTTTGAAAAGACCCGAAAGAAGAATCTTCCTTAGAATAATCGTTGAGTAAACGGCACCAGGGGTGTTTGCTTTCTTTGATCACAGTATTGTTAGTCAACGAGAATTTGATGATTCGATTGTATGTGACGTGAAAAATGTAGGCGACCTCATCTTCTACGATATACTTGATGAGGTTTTGAAGTTCAAATGAGTTCGATTGCTGAAGGAAAGGATAGTCCAGATCGCGCGTTTCTTCAGTAAGAGTATCAAAAGATTCAAGTGAACATTCTTCTGATTGTGAAAAGGCGCGGTAATAGAGGATAGAGTCTTCATCAATGAAAGCCAGAGAATACCAGTATGGAGGGGAATCCAGGTTTGATAGACTAAGGAACTCACCTGATGAAGAAAAGAGTTGAACCCTGTGCAGTGATGCATCGTAAAGAGCGATCTTTCCTCCTTGAGAAGCGGCAACCGGAAAGATAGGCCGTTCGATCTCTCCCGGGCCTTTTCCGTTGCCGACAGTTTGGAATAGGAAATTGAAGTCAGAATCATAAACAGAGAGTCTGTGTTTACCTGCTCCCTGAACTGAATACAATCGCCCATTGGAATACCGAAGTGAACGCGTGTTCATATCCAATCGGATTAGTTCTTTTTCCCGGGAGAGAGGCACAACCGAATATTGATGATGCTTATTCGAAGAACAGGCAAAAATAAAAAAGAATACAAATATGTGTAAATAAATAGTCTTCATAAAATCCTTTATGAAATGTGGGCTCAATTCAAGAGCCCACATCACTTACATTATTTTCATCTTTTTCCCGGAACATTGATTTCAACTCCTCCGGGGAAAATCCATGTCACTGTTCAACTTCCCGTTCCCCATTAACACTCTTTTCTCCTTCCACTCTTAAGTATTTCCCCTTTCTGTTAATAGGGAGTAGTATAAGGCTTTTGATGATATCACAGCCATTATTGCTTTACCACAAAAATACAGGAAGCGGTTACGGACGACCAACAGCATCGAACGCTTGAATGAAGAGATAAGGCGCCGGGAGCGGGTGATCCGCATCTTTCCCAACAAAGGATCTCTGATCAGGCTCATGGGGGCTTTGCTGATGGAGCAGGATGAGAGATGGTCTTGCGGGAGGAAGTATCTGGATATGGCGGAGTATTATGAGTTCAAAGATAACGGCTCTGAGATGAAAAAAGAGAAAGTGGCATAGGGAAATCCATGACAGAGGAATTTACACACTTTTTTGGACTTGACTCAGGAACCCCCTTCTCTTTGCCCGCATAGTTGTACGTTGCATTATTATTTCATCATTCAAGGCTTTAGAGCACCTTCCAGATATTTCACAAGTGTCCCATTCTCATTTTTGATGATCCACTTTTTCCCGTTGATTACGATGGTTCCCTCATAATCAGGCTTATCAACATGGATATTTTTATTTTTTTTATAGTCATATTTATAATATTTTTTTGCAAAATAATAAATAAAACTCTTCTCATTCCTATTGATAATAACAGGGTAATACCCTTCATGTTTGCCTAACTCTACTTTTTTACTAATTGCAAATCCATTATTCTTTTCTATAGAGTATAAAGTATTATCAACGACAAATAACAACTCTTTGTCCCCTGAATAAACCACCCCACCAGCAAATGTGTGGTAAGATTCTCGAAGCTTTATAGAAGCGATGCTTGATACCGACACCTCTTGATCTTTTATTTCAACGCTGTAAACATATAAGTTATTTAATTTTCTACCCAGGGCGCATATTTTCCCTTCATGTTCAAATAATGTATTCAACTGTGCGGCTGTGTTTAGATTATAGGTAGCAACAAAGTCACCCTTATTATCATAACAGTTAAATCGTTGCATAAAAGCATCGAAAACATACCATCTGTCATCCAGCTTCACAAAGTCGGTGCAACCTTGAGCCTCACCGGGGCCCTTTCCCCGATTGATTATTATGATATCTTTCGAATCAGATAAATCATTTTCAATTGCCTTTATTCTTCCTACTTCGGGAGTTTGAGGTGTTTGAAAAAAAGCATAGATCTTCCCATCATACTCCTGAAATCCATAATAAAATATTAACCAAGACACATCTTTTAATAAATTTTGATCTGCTCTATCAGCAGAAAACGCACTAGGTACTATCAAAATCAAAAATAGCAAACTGATAAATAATCTCAAATTAGTGTCCTTTCGTGTTGTCCAGTGGAAGTCTGAGACTTCCACTGGACAAGTTCAAATCAGGGCCTATCAGCCACTACTTCTATTACTTCAATGGGGTGAATTGTTGTGCTACCATCATCCCAATGTATGGTATGTGTTCCGTTTTCAAAATTCCATTCTTCTCCCGTTGCAGTTCTCCCACCATTCACACTCATCATTTCCGATACATTCAGCTTTTTCATAAAAGCCTCCTTTCACAGAAATGCATATTTCCCCCATCCGCGTCCGGACAGGCGTTCACGTGAACAGTTCAATATTCACCCTATTTTGAATATTTTATCATTATTACTAAATAAGTCAAAGAATAAAATTTAAAACATAACTCTCATTATAATTGTAAAATAACCCTTCTTTATAAACAAAAGCATAGGAGTCCATATTATTTACAATATAAAGAGAAGAGATCAAAACAGCACAATAAAAAAGATATATGGGAAATAAAAAAATGTTTAGTTTCAAGGGGAAATTGCTCCCTCAAAGCGAATGCTCTTGCCACGTTCCCTTATCTGTGGAGTGGAAATGAGTAAATCCGCATTCACGGGCAGTGTCAAAGGCCTGAGTATGCCCGACACCGATATCCCGGACAACATGGGCATCACTTCCGAAGGTCAGGAGCTTCCCGCCGCATTGTCGATAAAGACAGAGGATCTGCGGAACGGGGATCACTGTCCCCAGGGGTTTGCGCACTCCTGAAAAGTTGATCTCTAAAGATATCTCTTGCCGGATGAGCGCTTGAAAGATCTTCTCCATCACAGACTTCCAGGGTGTGATGTCGGGAATCTCCTTTTCATAGCGCATATAGATCCCCAGATGGCCCAGGATATCGAACCCGCCGGCTTCGGCCAAGGTGAGGTTTTCCTCATAATAATCGTCGATCATTTTTTCAGTAAAGGGGAACCGAGGGACATCCGAAAGATTTTGATCCTCAGAAGTGCGGTGAATAGAACCGATCAACAAATCCATAACCTCTCCCCGATAAGGGAAGCGGTGCATCTCCCCCACTTCAAAGCCGCATAATATTATGATGCGGCCTTCATACACGGCTTTCAACTCTTGGATCTTTGTTTTGTAACTGGCCTGGGGCGGCTCGCCGTAGGCCTGCACGTCTACAGGGTTTTTATCGTAATGCTCCGTAAAGGCGATCTCCCTGTAGCCCTTGTCCAGGGCGGCCTCAATGATCTGCACCGGGTCGGTCTTGGAATCGGCACTGAACTGCGAATGAAGGTGATAATCGATCAGGGGCGAGCGCATTCTGTATCCCTGCCGGTAATAATACCTAAAGCGTGGGGGATCGCATCAACGACAAAGGAGAAGTTCTCCGCGGCACCTTTAGGGCTTCCTGGAAGGTTGATGATGAGTGTCTTCTCTTTGAGATAAGCTCCGCAGCGGGTGATCATGGCATGGGGGGTGATCGCCAGGCTTTTCATCCGCATGGCTTCTCCCATCCCGGGGATCTCTTTGTCTGCAAAGCGGGCGGTTACTTCAGGGGTAATGTCACGCTCAGAAAGGCCTGTCCCCCCTGTGGTGAGGATCAGATCCACATGAAGATCTTTGATACAGTGGGTGTAGCTTCGCACCAAAACATCCTCATCATCGGGAATCACCGCATAATACTCTTTTGCGTAACCGAGTTTTTCTGAGACAGCCTCTTCCAGGACACGGCCGCTCTTGTCTTCACGTTCCCCGGCGGCCCCCTTGTCGCTTAAAGTCAGAATCGCATAAGTAAACATCATCCTCCTTACTCCTCTTCGGGAGAGATAAAAAAAACTTCATCGCCTGATGAGATGCTCCCCGGAACAAGCACATCGGCAAAGAGTCCTTCTTCGGCCACGGGACAGCAGCCGATAAGTGGGTAGGCGGGGCAGGTCACCACGTCTGGTTTTCCCAGTCCCGTGATCACCAGTCTCACGGATTTTCCGATTCCCAGAATCGTGCCCGGAGGCGCATCATCCACGCTCAACCCCTCGATGATAAGGTTCTCTGAAGAGATCCCCGGGTCAATGGTGATGTCACGCTCCCGCTCCAGACGCCGGATGGTCTCTGTGGTCAGGATCGTGATATTCTTTTGAGGCAACCCCGCATGGACATCCCCTTCAAGCCCTTGATCTGTCACATTCACAGTTCCCTGCACAGGAGTCTTGACCACGCCTTTCTTTTCGCTGACAGCAATAGAACGCAGGATCATTTCTCTTTCCTTTCAAACCGGCCCGATGCCCCACCCTCTTTTTCCATGAGCCTGATATCGCTGATCACCATGGCCCGGTCCACCGCCTTACACATATCATAGACCGTGAGAAGAGCCTGGGAGACCGCCTGCAGCGCTTCCATTTCCACACCTGTCTTGTGGGTGCAGCGGGCTTCAGCCCGGCATGTGATCACCCTCTCTTCAAGAGTGCAGGAGACATCGATCCCGTCCAGAGGGACAGGATGGCAGAGAGGGATGAGGTCTGAAGTCTTTTTGGCTGCCATGATCCCTGCAAGTTCTGCTGTTGTGAGGACATTCCCTTTTTTATTGGTTTCATCAGCCACAAGGGATGCGGCCTTTTCAGAAAGAGAAATACGCCCTTGGGCGACAGCCCGACGCTGAGTCGCCTCCTTGCCGGAGACATCCACCATATGGGGGCGTCCCTCTTTATTAAGATGAGTCAACTCTTTCATATTAACCTCCTATGGTATGCATAGGCTTAAACCCTTGAAAAAGATGTTCTTTAGGCTTGTTTTTAATGGCTTCTTCGATTCTTTTTTGGATTTCTTCTTCAGAGGCGCCGTTCCTGACCATATCCCGCAAGGGGTACTCCAGAGAGCTGAGCAGGCAGGGAAGAAGGCGTCCGTCGGCTGTCATACGCACCCGGTTACAGCGGGAGCAGAACTTATGAGAAAGAGGAGAAATAAAACCGAGAACCGCCTTTGTCCCGGGGATAACATAATCATCGGAGATCAAGGTCTTATGGGGATAGGGGACAAGGCCATATTTCTTTTTTAATCTTTCAATAAGAATATCATTACTCATATAATAATGCTTTTGCTCTTCACCCACACCCCCTAAAGGCATGAACTCGATAAAACGCCATGACAGCCCTTTTTCGACGGCCATTGCGGCAAAGTCGAAGATCTCATCATCATTGATCCCCTTCATCACCACAGTATTGATCTTGACCGGTGTCAACTCCGCTTTGAAGGCCGCTTCGATCCCCTTCAGGACAGGCGCAGATTCTCCCAAGCGGGTGATCTTTCTGTACTTTTCAGGGTCTAATGTGTCCAGGCTCACATTCACCCGGGTCAGTCCCTTTTTTTTCAAAAGAACGGCTTTATCTTCCAAAAGCTGTCCATTGGTTGTCAGAGTGATCTCTTCGATGCCCTGAACGCTCTGGATCATGGCCACTAATTCTTCGATCCCTTTTCGTACTAAAGGCTCTCCACCTGTCAGACGGATCTTTTTGACCCCGATGCGGGCAAAAATCGTCACCAGTCGGACAATCTCTTCGAAGGAAAGAAGATCCTGATGCTCCATCTTTTGCACGCCTTCAGCCGGCATACAATAAACACATCGTAAATTACAAAGGTCTGTCACGGAAATACGAAGATAATTGATTCGGCGCTTATAGAGATCATTCATGGATAAAAAAGAACTCCGTGCATTTGGATTTGTAAACCTCTCCTTCATGGGGAATACGGGCATACCCGTCCGCTAAAGCTGCTGCATGAATATCCCCGGATCCGTTGGAGGGGACAGGAGTCATTTCAAAGGAGAGGTCATCCTTCTGTATGACTTTGACCGGAATAAAATGATGCCTGTCTTTCAACTGCTTTCCATTCTGCATCAAACGCCCGCAGCGGAGACGGGGGAAAAGATTGCGATGGCCCGATATTTTTTTCAAAAGCGGTAAAAGGAAAAGATAAAGAGAAAGGGTTGTCGAAACAGGGTTTCCCGGCAAACCCATAAGCCAGGTCTTTCCCTTTACTGCCAAAAGCTGGGGTTTTCCCGGTTTGATATTTAATTTATGATACAAAATGGTGTATCCTTGCTTTTGAATCAACTCAGGGATCAAGTCCAGGTCTCCTTCAGAAACGCCTCCGCTGAAAACAATGACATCAGCCTCATGCTCCCCTTTTTCAAAAGCCTCCAAAAGAGCTGGCGCCTCATCGGCGATAATGCCTCCGTAGGCTACAGGGTAACCTTGTTCTTTCAACCCCGCCATAACCGCCGAAGCATTAGCATTATAAATCCCGGAAAGAGGAAGTTCCTCTCCCGGTTCATAGACTTCATCTCCGGTGGCGAAAAAGAGCGTCTTAGGGCGCCGGTAAACAGAAATATTTTTTAAACCTACTGCCGCTAAAGTGCCGGCTTTAAAAGGCGTGATCCGCCCATCCTTTTCAAAGAGAATATTCCCTTCATGAAAATCTTCCCCCTGAAAAGCAATATTGCTCCCTTTTTTTTCTTCCCGGATGACTTTGATTTTTCCCCCTTCCTCATACCCCTCCAGATATTCGCGGCGGATCACCGTATCATAGCCGGAAGGGACAGGAGCGCCTGTCATAATCTTGACACAGCTTGCCGAAGTGATCTCTCCGTCAAAAACCGATCCCGCGGTGATATCGGCCAGAACATGAAAGACACTGTGCTCCAAAAGGTCATCCGCCTTTAAAGCGATGCCATCCATGGCTGATTTATCAAACCTCGGCATAGAAAGAGGCGCAGTGATATCTTCAGCCAAAATATAGCCTGAAGCCTCTTCCACGGGGCGTTTTTCAACAGCAGGTTCGATTGCCAATGTTTTAATTATTTCCATAGCTTTTTTATAGTCGGTCATCTTTAAAAATCCTTTCAAAAGCAGTATGAGCCGCTTGTTCGATTTCATGACAAAAAGCTTCATATTTTTTTAAAAGCCATTTCCCGTCTTCAGTGAGCCGGCTGTCGCCGCCGCCGCTTCCCCCCTTATGGGAGACAATAAGTTTCGCTCCCAACCGCTCTTCCATTTTTCTGATATTCCCCCAGGCATATCGGTATGAATAATGTAATTTTTCAGCGGCCTTTTTCAATGAGCCTTCTTCCTGAATGGCCTTAAGAAGACGGTATCGGCCCCCCCCCAGAATATCTTTTCCTTCTTTTTCAAGCCAAATCTTGATTCCCGGTTTCATGCCCCTATTATAAGGGGATTGCCGTATCGTGCAAGGAAATATACTCCCTTGAAATTATGCGACAATTCCCTTGAAATACGGCTTCTTTGGTTTTATAATAAGAGCACAATTGAATTGAAGGAGGTAACTGATGGCTTACAAAATTTCTGATGCTTGTGTGGCTTGCGGAACCTGTTTACCTGAATGCCCCGTGGAAGCGATTTCTGAGGGCGATATTTATGTCATCGATCCCGAGAAATGCATTGATTGCGGCGCCTGCGCTGCTGTCTGCCCTGTCAGCGCTATTTCACCCGCTTAATGACTTCCTTTGAAGCAGGCGTTTTTACGCCTGCTTCTCCCCTTTTCTCTTGTCAAATAATCACAATGATGGGTTGATATCTATATTTCTTTTTCGATTTTCCGGATAATCATCCCGGGAGTCAGATCGTTCATACAAACCATTTTCTCTCCCTCCCGATGGCAGATTTTTTGAAAACAGGGAGAACAATCTAACAGGATGCGGAAAAGGCGTGCTTTTTCATTGTAGGGGCCGGTCTTTTTGGGATTTGTGGGGCCAAAAAAAGAAAATTGTTTCACTCCCATGGCCGCTGCGATATGCATGGGGCCGCTGTCTCCGGAAAGGAAAAGATCCATCTCTCCTGTGCAGGCTGCAAACTCAGACAAACTCAATTCCCCGGCTTTATTGACAACGTTTTTCAATCCTTCGATAATGCGATCATTTTTTGCTTTTTCGGCCACCCCCCCATAAAGAAAAACCGTTCCACCCCGTTCTTCTGTGACCCAACGGGCGACATCACGATAATATTCTTCAGGCCAGTTCTTGGATTCCCATTTTGAAAAAGGGGCCATCCCCACAAAAGGACGTTTATATTGTTTTAATCCGGCATGAGCGGCATTTTTCTTTGCTTCTGATAAGGGAAAGAAAAAACGCCCCCGCCTTTCAGGAGAAATCAGGCCCACTGAAGAGGCCAGATGATGATACCAATCGATGGCGTGGCCTCCCGGAAACGTCGAATAGGGAATATTGTCGTTGATCATGAGTTTATTGATTCCTTTGAGAGAAGCGGCTCTGCGCGGAACACGGGCCAAAAAGGGAATCAAAGAGGAGCGGAAAAGAGATTGAAAGTCGATGGAAAGCTCCCACCCCTCTTTTCGGATTTCCCGGGTAAAGCGGCGAAGGTACGAAATGATCTTTAAATAGTGCCCTTTCCGTGCCCACTCTTCGATTTTTTTCTTTTCAAAGAGATAGAGCTTGTCCAGGGCCGTGTAATCTTCCAAAACTTCCCTTCCGCCTTCTTCGGTGACCCATCCCAAAGTGACAGTCGGATGCTCGCCTTTGAGAGCTTCTGCAACGGGGATCGTCATCAAAACATCCCCTAAGGATGAGAGTTTAATAAAAAGGATCTTTTTCGGATTCATAGATGCGATTATAGAGAGGTTCTTGTTGTTGTCAACAAAGAGTCAGCGCCAGACACCGTTGCCGCTGCTGCTACTCTGAGTCAGCTGCAGGTTTATCGGCAAACCGTCAAAAATCGTGGGATTATCGGTAATATTGACCCCGCGCAACGCCTTGGGGTCGGTAAAATCATCCCCGGTCTGCTCTCCGTTATCCGTTCCGTTGATCCAGAGATTGCCGTTGGCAAAGATCTTGCCTAAAATCGTCGTTGTCCCATTGGTAAGGACATAATAGCGGCGGTTGATTCCACCTCCCTGGGCGGCGGTCTCATAGAGGTCCGAATCAAAGGTGATATTGTCCCCAACAAGATAGATATTTCCCCCGGCTGTCTGCCACTCGTAGTTGACGGTGATATAGCTCCCCAATCTCATACGGTAACCGTACCAGGCATAATTCCGCACAGTGATATTCCGTGAGGCTACGATCCCCAGCCGTCCTGAGATCCAGAAATCGGCCCCGTAAAGGTGAAGCTGCGGGTTTCGCGCATCATTAGGTTGAGGATCCCCGTCAGGTGTCCCGATAGTGGCGTTCCCTTCGACAATGTAGAGGATATCCCGGTTGACGGGCGATGTATAGATATCGTGTTTGGCTTCGATGATAAGGTCTCCCCGGACGATGACCACGGCCACACCGCTGCTTCCCGGCTGGCTTCCGACAACGCTGTTCAGGTCGGAAACCGTCAGATCACCATTGTGAATATTACCCGCAGGAACCACCGTCGGCCCCAGCGCGATAACAGAATCCACCCAGGAAGTGAAAGCGGCATCGGTTTGAAGATAAGTTGGAACGGTCAAAGCCCTTTTATTTGCAGCATCGGTGGGAATCACATCAAATTTCCCGTCTAACTCATACGGGTCCGGGGGATAAGCGGTGACAATAGAACCATTGTAATAGAAGAGGGCATTCTCCACTCTCAGGTCGTTGGAGTAGTAATCCACATCATCCTGCTGTGTCCATGTGTCGTTCCATATATAGGGGTAATAGTTCCCATCCACATCCATCTGCACATTTCCATGGGTGTAAACCGTGAAATCCTGGGAAATCGTTGTCCCCGGAAGGCAATACTCCAATTCAAGGCCGTAAGTCGGAGAAAAGACACGGACACTTACAGGGTGCGTCCCATCGACGAGAGGCGACGCGGTATTGACTTCATGGAGAGGTTCGCTGCTATTGACCACATACCCCTCCCAATTGTCAAACTCACGCACAGAGATATGAAAATCTTCCGCCAGCCAGAAATCCTGATTAGGAAACTGCGCCGGATTATCCAAGTCCTTTCTTCCTCTGTTGGTGACTAAAGCAATAGCGCGCTGCAGATCCCCTTCCAGGGCATAGGTCTCTTTTGTCCTGTTGATCGTTTTTTGCGCACGCTGCGATTGAAAATAACTGCGCAGAAAAATCCCCGAAAGAAGAAAGACTCCGGCCATCAGAAAAGCCGTCATACTGAGAAGAATGCTTCCGCGCTGCTTCATCTATTTCTCCAATGCCCGGTGAGATTAAAAACTGACGTTTCTGTCACACTCTCCCGTGTGACAATGATTTGAAGAGAGAGGCGGACCTCTTTGGCATACGTATCAATGAGAGGGGCCGGGGATGTCACAAAAGAAATGTCCGCGTAATCCGAAGTCACGACAGGCGTTCCGTCACGTGTAATACGCTTTCCCTTGGCCGTATTCTCTGTGGTATAGGTCACGACAATGTCATTATAAAGGGTTACCGTCAAAACAGGATCTGCCCAGGAAACATTTTTGGCCCTCTGAATATCCCTTAAAAGGGTATCGGTGACAATACGGGCGACAGTCACAGTTTCGCTTTTAAGCATGGCTCTTTCGGTTTGTTTTGATGCTGTGATGTAAGCTGTTATCACTCCGAGAGAAGTCACCCCGAAAAGGGTAAGCGTCACAATCATCTCGATCAGGGTCATGCCTCTTTTAATAGTCTGTATCCTCATAAATCCTCACCGTATAAGCCAATGTCTCCTGATATTGGCTTGTCCCCTGTCCTTCGCTGCCCGGAGTCATTTCAGTCCATGTGACAGTCAGGGTGATCCTTTTATATTCTCCACCGCCTTCAGGGTCGTCGCCTTGAAAGACAATCCAACTGATCTCACCGGTCAAATCGTCCTGAGTCAGGGCTGTTCCCCTGTCATCGATGGTCACCGGGTTTTCCGGGTAATCATAGGAAGTCCCCGTTCCCGGCGGCAGGTCAGACAAAAGCAAATCATCATATTCCAAAGCCATGATCTCTTCCAGCACAGAAAGGGCCAGGGCATCCGCTTTTTGCCGGGCTGTTTCTTTTCCGTGTATCAGATAGATCGTGGTGAAATTTTGAAAAAAAAGAAACAAAAAAACAGCCCCCATGGTCATAGCTGCAATAAATTCGACTAACGTGGCTCCATTTCGTTTCATACTTAAGTATACCCGCTGACAGGATGATTTGCAAGATAAAGCCTGAAAGGCTTGACCTTAAGATGCGTCCTTCTATAATATCATTATGGAAAACATGATACAAGTCCTGGCCGCATATATTCAAAAGTCCCGTTACACCGTTGCTTTGACAGGAGCCGGAATCTCTACATCTGCAGGTATTCCTGATTTCAGAGGGGAAAAGGGGATTTATATCACCCGTCAATACGACCCGGAAAAGACTTTTGATATCAACGCTTTTAAAAAAGACCCGTCTTCCTTCTATGCTTTTACCCGTGATTATTTCACCCAATCTGACAATTTGAAACCGACACCGGCACATAGACTTTTGGCCCGTCTGGAAGAAAAAAAACTTCTTCAATGTCTCGCAACTCAAAATATCGACGGACTTCATCATGCCGCCGGGTCACAAAATGTTATTGAACTGCACGGCTCCTACCGCACCGGTCATTGCCTTTCCTGCGGAGCTGTTCGCGATTTCAACTGGATACGTGACAAGATCCGTGCCTCCGGAACATTGGACTGTCCCTGCGGGGGAATCACGAAACCCGACATCGTCTTTTTCGGCGAGCCGGTCCTCGGGCTTGAAAAATCATACAGGGAAGCCCTGAAAGCCGACCTCTTTTTGGTCATGGGCTCATCGCTTACCGTTTATCCTGCCGCCCTTCTGCCCGAGATCACCCGGGGGAAGACCGTCATCCTCAACAAAGGGCCAGCAAACTTCCCATCGTCCAAAACCGCTCTCCGGCTGGACAAAGAGCTGGATGCAGTGAGCCTCGAATTAGCCTCTTTATTGAATATTGCTCTTTGAAACATTCTTGAAAAAAGGAGGTGTCATGATGCTGTTAAAAATTCAAATCGATTTTCTGGCTTGGATGACAATCATCAACGCCGGTCTTTTCCTTGTCTCTGTTTTGGCTTATCTTTTCTTTAAAAAGCCCCTGTCCAAAATGGCCGTCAAGATGTATGGAATCACGACAGAACAATTTAAAGAACTTTATATGAGAACCCTGGCCTTTTACAAGATCCTCATCCTGATGTTTAACGTCATCCCCTGGATCGCGTTATGCATCATTATGAATTAGATTCGTTTCACCGGTCTCTCCAGCTTAAAGGTTTGACATTTTTCTTTCTGCCTTTATGATAGGGAAAAATGATTCGAACCTAAGGAGCTGTTATGAAGATTCTGTCGAAAAAAGGTCTCATTGTCCTGCTGGTTTTGACCACAGCAGGGATTCTATTCTATTTTACTGTTTATAAGACAAAAATCAACCCGGTGAAGAGTATCGAATCTTTCCACAGGGAAGAGGGCCATAATCTTTATGTGGTGGAAGAATACGGAAAGTTTCCCAAAAAAAAACATGTCTTGCGAAAAGTGGACTTATCTACGGGCAAAACCCTCTGGAAAGAAATGATCCTCCCGGCCTATCATTTGAACCATCAGACCCGTCGCCCCACGCCTCCTCTCTTTTTCGACGAGACCTCGGTCTACTACTACGTGCAAAATATGGATGACTCCTTTTTGTTGTATCGCTTTGACAAAGAGAGCGGACGGCTTATGGATTCTGTTGACATCACCGCACGGGCCAAAGGCATGAAGCTGACAGACTGCCTATGGGTCCCCTATGTGCAGACAACGGAGAACATCATCTGTTTCAACATGACGCTGCGGAATTACCCCCAAAAACCGGTGGAAAGCGCTTTCCACGTGACGGTTTTTTCCAAAACAACCGGAGAAGTCTCCACCTTTACCCCGGCGTTCCCTGATTTTTTCATCCTGCAGGCCCCTCGGGGACTGGAGGATGACTCGGACTTTATCACTTATTACAATCTGCCTGATATCCTGGTGATGGATAAAAAGAACCCCTCGCAATTGACCATAATCCCTGATATCTATACATCACCCTATCAGGACGGTAATATCCTCTCCTACCTCACCCGCGAAGGGCAATATATCCGGAGAGACCTGGCAACAGGGATGGAAACACGACTCTACTCTCTCAAAGAGTCCTCTTTCAGCCACTTTCGCCTGATGACCCCCCGCGGAATCATCACCTATCATCGGGAGAGGAACTCCTTCTTCCTGCAGGCAAGAGACAGCAGCGGAAGACTCCTGTGGCGATACACCCTCCCGTCGGGCACCTCTTTTTATGATCTCTTTGCTTTCGACCACAGCAATTACCTTCCCGCAGAATCGGCCTACGAATTTATCGGCACCGCCTATTGGCCTCTTCTGGCTACGCAGAAAAACACGTCAGACGATGCCTCATCTGATACTTATCAGCTGATCATGCTTGATCTTCAAAACGGCCGGCCCCTCTGGGTCCGCACACTGGATAAGGGTACCGATTGCTATCCCAATCACATCTACAAAGAAGGTGATCTCTATTATCTTCTTTATGACCATACCCTCTACCAGATGGACGGGGAAAGCGGAGCCCTGGTCAAATCGTTTCAGTTCACATTAGAAAAAGACGGAAAACAAGTTCCTCTGCTTCCGTATTACGCCAGAAACCTCCCCCTGTACAGTTTTCAGGGAGATCACCTCACCTTTCAATCCGGGGACCGGTTTATCGTCACCGCTGACCTGAAAAATGAAGAGTTCACGCTTTACGGGAAAATGAAGCGTGGCGAAAAGTCCTTTATGACTGTGATCCGGGAGGATTCGCTCCACCTGGGAAAACTTGATAAGGAGTCACAATGAAAAAAAGAAACGGCTTACTGATTCTCGCCCTTCTGCTGCCTCTTTTAGCAGGCTGTCCTGCACAACGGACTCTTTCTTCGGAGGAAGAGGCCTTCGTGGGATTCTGGCATTCGGCTCCTGCATTGGGGGGAAACACCTGGGGAGAGCGCTACTTTTTCTTTCCGGACGGCCGTTTTGCCTTTCTCTATGGCGAGTGGCCCGATGAGAACCAGCGGGACGTCTCCTTCAGCGGGACCTGGGCCCTTGAAGAAGACAAGCTCATCCTGAATATCACAGAAAAAGTATTTTTAGAAGGAGGGAAAGTCATAGAAGACACCGTGGGAGAGAAGTGGCAAGGCGCTGTAGAAAAAACGATGCGCATCAATCCCCCCAAAGAGAGAACAGTGACTCTCACCCCTCTCATCGATGATGATATATTCCCGGAACACCCCCTGAAAAAAACGACTTTTGACGGACAGTCCTTCTGGAAGACTCATAACGACCCGGAAGCATATATTGAACAGTTAAAGTGATCTTTGAGACATAAAAAAGGCCCGGGTAATCTCCCGGGCCTTTTTTTTAAAACTCCGCGTTTTTGGGAACACGGGGGAAGGGAATGACATCCCGTATATTTTCCATCCCCGTCAGAGCCATGAGGGCCCGTTCAAAACCGATGCCGAACCCCGCATGAGGAGTCGAC
>Ga0334892_1001683_pt1 | contig 17837 bp, 20 predicted proteins | sample GraSluR3_MG_4_FD_207213 | JGI IMG/M metagenome (GOLD analysis project Ga0334892, IMG submission 207213) | Sludge microbial communities from methane-producing bioreactor in Wageningen University, Netherlands - Granular Sludge_15_04-R3 | ecosystem: Engineered > Bioreactor > Anaerobic >...
AAGCCCACTGTAAAGTCATCCACTGCCCCACCATACCCGATTAGATTTCCCAGCTGACCTTTGTACTGAATCGTTATAGCCCCTTCTACTTCATCAAAGGCTTCTTGGTAGTTGTCATGCAAGGTAAGTAGAAGGGTATTTTCCTCGGTGGGGTGGTGCTCGATTTTCTTAATGGCGTAGTCTACTTCCTTAAGCTCTCCCCCAACAAAGTCTCTTTGAAGTCCAGTTACCTTAATAGCTTTTTCATCATGAACGAATGCCTCTATCTCATAAAGGTAAAGGTAGCTTGAATATCTGGTGGTTATGGTCCATCTGTGGTAAAGATAAGCATCAGCATACTGCCAGTAATATTCCTTCCATCCTGCAGTATCCTCACTTGTTCCAATAAATAGATCAGTCCAGTTGACTCCATCAACACTTCCTTGAACCTTGAAATCCTTGGGTCTATAGCTGCTTCCCAAATACCACCTGAAGCCTCCAAGTCTTATGGGTCTTATTGTACTTACCTGAATCCATTGCTCACCGGTCGTCCTTGTGTACCACATGGAAGAAGTGGATCCATCAAAGGCATTGGAGGGATAGTATGATGAATAAGTACTACTTGCCCCGTAAAAACCAAATAGGTTTACGAACTTCCCAATGATAAAGGGTAGTTTAGGCAGTATCTCAAGGTTTCCCATCACCCTGTCACTAAATTTAATGGCAATCTTCTTTCCTTCACTCTTACTCATTCCACACCTCCTCCACCACTGGTAGCGGTATTTCTATTGGTACCAGATTTACTGGAGTAAATTCAATAAAGAAATCATCCATCATAAGACCAAGCTGCGTTTTAAGATTCTTAATGGTTAGCCTGACACTCCCTTTAGCATTATTCATTCCAACCAGAGTCTCTTCAGATACTGAAGCCTGATACCTGTTTCCTCCAAGATGGGTCACACTACTAACAGGTATCACCATTCCAAAGTACATATCTTCTAAAAATAGGTTCACTACCTGAAGCTCATACATAGGGTAAAGAGTTTCAAACTGAATGGTTCTGCCCCAGTCACCGTTTCCATCATCAAGGTTTGCAATCCATAAAAACTTATTATAAACATCATGAAAAATGTGCTCTAAGCCAGTTGAATAAGGGGTGTAAACCCTAATGGTTTCTGCAGGCTCAAACACATCATGATAGGTAATCTTAATAAGTTCTGTCTTTGACCTCTCCAAATATGGCTTTATAGTTTCTGTTGCTATGGCCATACCTGCCCAGTTTCTTTCTGTGACCATCCAGTGTATGTTTCCTAAGGAATCCTCAATAGTAAACCCCATTCTAAAGTCATTTGTGATAAACATATTGTGTGAAATGGCAGTTGCAGCGAATTCCGCAAGTTGTCTTTCAGGCTCCCACACATTTGTAAAGTCCACTGTCTGGCAGTAGCTTGAATAATACACCTTCCCATCGGTTTTAATATAGGAAACGATTATCCCCTGGTCCTTGTCCGGGAAGTTCACATTTTTCCAGCCTCTTATGGCTTTTACTTTCGTAACCGATGAGGAGATCTGCCTTTTAGTCTCACTCAGGTCCCACAGCTGGCTCCATAAGACTCCATCAGAATCCACCCAAAATATAAAGGGCTTCTCATCCGTTGCAAGTCTCCATTTTCTTCTATGAAGCTGCCAGTTTCCGTTAAAGGCTATAGCTACTGCGCTGCCTTCTCCAAGCTCAAACTGATGAACCCAGCCAAGCTTAAAGTAGTCAGGATATTTTCTAATGGATGTCTTTACGATACCGCCTTCTATGTGAATCTCGTAGATGCTGTCTGGAGACCCGTAGGGAACCATTCTTCTTGCTGCTAAGGATATATCTCCTAAATCATCTGCTGTCCTTATGGTTTCAACGGTCCAGTAGTCTGAATCCATTACGGTGGTCCGAGCCCTACTTACCTTTATGCTCATCTTTGGATCAGCCTTATTAGCTGGGGTTTGCTGTGTGCTTGTTAGCTTTTCATTCAAATGGGAGGTGATACTTCTCACTGCGACACCTCCTCTTTAAGAACCATTTTAATTGTTCCTTCAAAAAGACTTTTATCCAAATTACCGTGCGCAAAATTTATCCGTTTCCAAGAAATATTCTCATCGATGTAGACTACATATTTTTTATCAAGAAAAATCATAACCAGTGGAGTTCCAAGGTCAATTAAATGGTTAATTTTTTCTGCCTGTCTAAAACTTGATACGATAGTGCCTACCGTGCTCTTAAGAGGACTACCTATCACTTGAACGTGATAACTTCCGTCTAAGAGTCGATTTACTACACGATTCGAAACATATTCAAAGGGAGAGAGGTCTTTAAGAATTTTCGATAAGACTTCTCCATTAGAAGTTTCAAGTCTAATCATCAGATTCTAGCCTCCCTTCTAAACTGGTCCATAATAATTTCAACCACACCCGTTAGCTCATTCTTTGTATTTATCCCTCTAACCTCAATAACTCCTGTATGTTGAATTACTGAAGTAGTCTCTCTATTAGGATTAAAACCTTGAAGTGAGTCATCGATATTGAGTCTAGTATCAAGATTAAAATCAGTAGGTATTGCACTCTGTATGTCCTTTTCTATGCCGCTCATTGCATCGGTGAAGCCTTCTCCAATACCCTCACTCATGTTAGCACCAATGCCAGCAAATACTTTCGAGGGAGAGTTGATGCCAAGAACCTTCTTAACACCACCAACAATACCGTTGACCATATTTTTAACTTTTTCTCCAAGCCAACCGATCATTGATGCAATACCATCCCATAAGCCTCTTGCGATATTTTTTCCAACCTCAAGTACGGATGGTATTCCTCTGGTGAGTCCGCTCACAATAGAGAATATGATTTGAGGCAGCTGAGCAACAATTTGAGGAATAGCCCTAATCAAGCCCATACCAAGTTGAATAGTTAGTTGAACACCCATTTCAATGAGTCTAGGTAGATTGCTGGTAATAAAGCCAATAATACTGTTGATGATTTGAGGTAAGGCTTCTATTAATGTAGGAAGGGCATTTAAAAGTCCTTGAGCTAACCCACTGATAATTTGAAAAGCTGCATCCAAAACGAGATTCAGATTATTGATTAAGGTTGTTGCGATTAAAATGACAGCTTCAACCATAGAAGGTATAAGCTCAGGCAAAGCCAAACCCAAACCTTCTACAAGGGCAGTAATAAGCTGTATGGCCGCATCAATTAAAAGCGGCAAGTTCTCAATGAGCGCTCCAACAATGGTCATAACCGCATCTACAGCTGCTGGAATTAGCTCGGGAAGCAGACTAAGGAGTGTTTCTAAAACCTGACTGAAGAGATCTGTCACAGTGCTCAGAAGAACAGGCAGAAGGTCTCCAATGGCAAGAAGGATGGCATCCATTGCTGCAGGTAGGGCAGTAACAACATTTTCTAATATTGGTACAATATTAATAACTACTGACTGGAAAGCATCTACGAGATTTTGGGTTAGGTTTGTCATATCCGCATCTGCATTTCCTAGACCTGCCGTAAATGAACCTAGAGCAGCTTGCAGAAGTCCTATGGACCCTGTGACGGTTTGGGTGGACTCTCTGGCAAAGTTCCCAGCATATTGCTCCGTATTTTCAAAGAACATCTGCATGGCCACTTCAGCTTTTTCTGCATTTGTTGCCGATGCCCAGGTGAAATCTAATCCTTTGGCAAGAGCGTAGGCTTCGATATTTGTAGCGTTCATAGCAACACCCAGGTTATCCATCATGGTGAAGTTACCCTTAGCAGCACCAGCAACAGAATCAAGAGCTACCTGCATATCGATGCCCATAACAGATGCCATGTCTGCAGCTCGCTGCATGGCCTTTTCTGTCAGTTCTAGACTCTTTTGCTGTTCAACACCAGAACCTTGAAAAAGTGCTCCCATTTTATTGGCTGTGGCCAAATATTGACTCTGGGACACACCTAGATTTTTGTAGGCTTCCTCACCAGTTTTCTGAATAGAAGAAGCGTACTTTCCAAATACAGCTTCGGAACCACCAAGATTCTGTTCAAGCTCACCAAACTGCTGGACAATCTCAGTTCCTAGTTTGATGGTAGCTGCACCTGCTGCAAGAGCCACAGAACCCATAGCGGTTCCGATCCCCTTAAGAACTCCTCCAAACTTCTCAAACTTTCCACCAGCGCTTTCTGCGGACTTACCGGATTCATCTAACTGCTCTCCCAGGTTTTCTGCTTCTACAGCGGAATCTTCCAATTCCTTTTCCATTTTATTCAGATCTGCATTAGCGTTATTTAACTGAATCTGCCAGGCTTTTGTTCGCTTGTCATTTTCCCCGAAGGACTCTGCTGCATTCTTTAAGGCAGATTCAAGTGTCTTAACCTTGTCCTTTTGAGCATCGATTTCCTTATTTAAGACTTCATTTCTTGCTGTTACTGCCTGGAGGGATTTGTCTTGCTTATCAAATTGTGAAGTCACAAGATTCATTTCTGAGCCTAGCACTTTGAAGTTTTGGTTTATTTCTCGAAGTGCATTTTTAAATTCCTTTTCGCCCTCGACGCCAATCTTCAATCCAAAGTCCGACATACTTTCACCTCCTTCAGGGCATAAAAAAACACCTCTAAAGGTGTTGGGTAGAGTACTTATAGAAATTCTGGTATAACATCATCGATTGTATAATCTACTCTTGGTTTTGATATCCCAGTAAACTGCTTGTGGCACTCCCAAAGGTCCATCAAATAACCAATTGGTAATAGCCAGACCTCCGCTTCCTCCCGATTAAGGTGGGTTGTGCCATAGTAAATGAGTCGGGTAAATAACTCCTGATCACTTACCCGACCACCTCGTTTTTTGATGGCTCACTCTCCACATTCCTTTTGGTACCTTTCATCATACTGGCCATGATGGCATTCTTGTAATTAGCCAGGTCAAAGGGAGTGGTTAGAAGCTCCACTTCATCTTCTGTGAGAAGCTCCTTTTTATCATCCTTGTTTCTAATATTGTGGATCAGTATGGACTGATTAGCCAGAAGGGTGATGAGCCAAACGATCTCCTCGAGGGCCATTTCAAAGTTCTCACTTTTCATCAGCTTATCGCCTAAATTCTCAAGACCACCATAGCGCTTGGCAATTTCTTTTGTTGCTTTAGTGGTAAGAATCATCTTAAACTCAGTGCCTCCGATATCAATGATGGTACTTCTTTCTTCAGATGCCTCATCAATCTTTACTTTTGTTTCTGCCATAATCAAACCTCCCATTAAGAAACAACAACAGTAGCCACTGTGGTCGTTACGTTTTCTGCACCACTAGAACTTAAGACGCAGTAGTAGTAATAGGTATCTGCCAAGAGGTCCGTTGGAATATCAAAGCTTGCAGAAGTTTCACCGTTGATAATAGTACCGCCAGTGGTGCTATCGATGGTATTTTCATACCACTGATAAGTTACAGGGTTTGAAGTGTTGGAATTTGCCACAACAGAAAGGCTTCCAGAAATACTGCCTGAGGTTACTTCAGTCAATGTAGCCGGCTGAGTTGCGATGGTTATGGTTGGGGTTACGGCTGTAAAGTCTGGTTCATAAACGGATGTGAACCAGCTTGTGATGGTTGATGCCGCTACACCATTATCTCCTTCAGTAACTTCAGCTTTCCAAGGATGTTTGCTTTCTCCGTCCAGTTTGTTTCTTCTAAAAACGGTTCCTTCTATGGTGGGACTGCTAAATGTAATGGAGTCGCCTTTGGTAGCAAGACTTGTGGCGGGAACAGAGAAGATAACTCTGTAGAGCCAAAAGTAGCGATATTTTCCATTGGCCTTCTTGGCACGAAACCCAACTGCCACCGGACTGCCACCATCTTCACTTCTTGAAACCACCACATTATTGCTGTCAATTTTGCAACCCGTCAAATCCTGGGCTACCAGTGAACCGATATCATCGATGCCTAAGCTGAGAGCCCCACTTTTGAATTCCTTAATCACTTCAGATGCGCCATCATCTGCATAAAGTATTGCTTCAATAAGCTCAATACTCAGTTCTGCAGTCATGGCTTTAGCCAGCACCTTAGGGGTACCATAGGTTTCAACGCCATTTTGATCTTCTGTGATCTTGGCATAATATAGAGAATCCAAACCAATCGTTGCCATTTATTCTTCCTCCGTTTCATATTCTTTCATTACGTCAATGGCGTAATGATGAAATTTAGTATCGTGTTCGTAACCTACATACTGTCTGTCTGTTATGGTTATCCCCCCAGATTGCAGGGCTTTCGTCAGTTCCTTTTTACGTTTGATGTAATTCTTCTTTGTAAAAAGGGAAAGCCTAGCCTCTGAAACAATCATATATGCCTCGTTGTCCGCAAAGAGATCCAGTCTATCTGACATGGGAGTGATAACCAGATATTCATCAGGAGGCACATCAGAAAACACACCGGTTTCCACTGGGATATCAAAGGGAGCGAGTATGAGGTTTAAATCTGCAAGTAAACTCATAGCTTTTCAATCTCCTTATCCAGTTCTGATTTCATGGTTTCAATGCAAGCTTTCCGAGAAGCGGACTTTGCAGGCTTTAAGAAAGGCTTCGGTGGCTGACCAGATTTACCATACTCAAGGATATTGGCGATCTTCGCATTGGCATCTCCATCACCACGTGGTTCATTGAAACCGACCTTGATATTGAAGTTTCCGTTCTTATCAAGCTTAGTTGGAGAGAGGCCAAGTGAAGATACCAACTCACCCGTTGAACGACTTTTTTCCTTTGTTCCATTACCAATAACACTTTTTAGATTAGTTTTCACTTTATCCAGAACAACCTCACCACCAGCCTCTAAAGCTTTAGAGACAATCTCGTCTGTTTTATTACCAAGCTTTGAGATCTTTATCAAAAACTCTTCTGGCATTTTCATGGTTGCGTTAGCCACTTGGAACCACCTCCTTAGCTAGAACTTCAAGATACATTCCACGTCCTTTCACATCCTCAACAGATGTGATTTCAAATCTCTTATCACTGTGAATGAGCACCATTGATGTTGTTACAGCTAAACCAGGGATATGTCTAAAACGAAAAAGATCTGTGGCTTCAGAAAAAGAAGCTCGGTTTGCCCATTTCTCATTGCCATGACGACCTTCACGGTAAGCCCTGACAGAAGCTACAATGTTATCAACTTCCGTTTTGAACCCTTCAGGATCTTTAATGGTGACACTTTCTACAATATCGATAAAGGTATTCATTTTCCCAAAGCTCATAACTACACCTTCCAGTCCCGATCAAGTCTCAGCAGAAGATTGACTGTGTTCCATACTTGCTGTCCAGCCTGAACATTATCTGAAAAGAAACCACCGGTGCTGCCATCCCTGGATTCATAAAAGTGGGACGACAGCATAATGATAGCTTGCTGTGTGGTGGCTGGCATAACTGCTTCCACGTAGTGATTTTCAGGAAGATGCTGATAACTTTCTGCATACCGGGTAGCGGCGGTGATGTACATCTCAAGGAGTTCATCATCAGCCGAATGATCAATAATAAGATTTGCTTTTACTTTTTCCAGCAGTGTCATACCGCCACCACCCTTTCATTAGTCTGAGATCATTAGCCCTGCTGCTTTAAGTTTGGTGAGGAGGGCATTAAAATCCGTCACCAAATCTTCTACTGTGGCTGCTGTACTTGCAGCTTGGTTATCGAGAACGGGGAGGCCAGTAACGACAGCCCCTTCCTTGATTTCAAGAGTCCCACCAATGACGGTTTTTTCACCGCCCTGTTCGGTATAATTCTTTGTGTTATAACTCATAGGACACCTCCATTATGCTTTCTGCTGAAGCACTTTGATGGCTTCAGGAAGAATCAGCTTTCCATCCACACGCTGAGTGGCAACAAAACCTACCTGGCCAGTAGCCGCATAGAGCTCATTAAGTCTCTTGAAGACTCTGCCTTGACGATCCGCTACCCAGTAGTAACCAAAGTCACCGAAGATGATGGACTTTGCAGATGCAGCTATGGTAGGAACGTAAGCTGAAGTATAAACTGGTCTGTTCAGAATGGTATCTGGCGTTCCAGCTTGAAGTGAAGGCTGCCAGATGTACTGACCTTGCCCATCCTTAAGCTTTCTAATGGCCTTAATGGTGGCATCGTTCATTACGAATACTGCCTTGTTTCTGTAAGGCGATTTAAGAGAGTAGAAGAGATCCAGCACTTCATCAACGGTAATAGCTGTAGCACTTGCAGCGGTTACACCAATTTGCGCTCCACCCGTGGCAGCAAGGATACCCGTAGGTTTCCCAGAACCATCTCCTGTGAAGAAGGCATCCTCTTCCTTGTTACCGATACGTCTTGCAAACTCCCTGGCGATATAGTTTTCAAGATTAAACACGCTGTCATTTAGAAGCTCTTCCGATACCTTAATCATGGTACCCAGCTTGTAAGCGCCAATGGAAACCTGTCCAAAGCTATCATCGCTTTCAGGAATTGCACCTTCTTCATCGATCCAAGAAGCAGTGCCCTTGGAAGCTACTACCGGAATCTTACGATCTCCTGAAGAAGTGGAGATGACGTTGGCCAGCTTTCTGAAGATATTCTCTTCATCCAGGGCTTCAATAAGAGTACGCTCAAATTCATCTGGTACAAGGTAACCACCTTCAGTGTCGGTGCCAATCTGCAGTGCGTTCTTAATCACCGGATCAAGTCCCTCACCAGAGCGGGTTCTCATGGCATTCCAGAAGGCTTTCTGGTATTCTGCAGAAGCTCTGCCGCCTTTGGATTCCATACCCTGGAAGATAGGTTTTTCTGTAAGTGGTGTGTTAAGGGGCTTTGAAAGCTCACGATCTAGTGCTTCCTGCTTTTCAAGACGATCAATTTCCTTACCAAGGGCAACCACATCCGCTTCCATTTTTTCATAGGTTGCAGTGTCCTCAGCGGAAACAATGCCATCTGTACCTCTTTTGGTATCCAGGAATGCTTTAGCAGCTTCCCAGGATTTTGCTCTTTTTTCACGCAGTTCAAGAATTTTATTCATAGTGTTTTCCTCCTAAAATTTAGTGCCCAATCAACGAAAGTCGCTTTTCTAGCGACTCAATTGGGGTGCCAGTATTCTCTTTTGCTAGTTTGGGTTTTACCTTATCCAGCAGGGAGTTGGTTACAGCTCTGCGGCTAAAGGCATAGGTAAAGTCCTCGGTCTGATTTCTTTTCTTCTCATCCTCCAAGATGCCATCAGCAAAGCCAAGCTCGATGGCCTTCTTTGCATTAAGCCAGGTTTCAGCATCCATAAGATGAGAGAGCTTTGTCCTTGACTGGCCTGTCTTGATTTCATAGGCATTGATGATGCTCTCCTTAACTTCAGATAGCATGGCGATGGCTTTTTTCATCTCTTCACTGTCTCCAATGGCCACGGTAAGAGGGTTATGCACCATCATAAGTGCTGTTGGTGCCATGAGCACCGTTGTCCCGGCCATGGCGATGACAGAGGCAGCAGAAGCGGCAATGCCGTCAATCTTTACGGTAACAGTGCCCTTGTAATCCATCAACATGGCGTAAATCTGGCTAGCAGCAATGCAATCACCTCCTGGAGAATTGAGCCAAATAACAATGTCACCCTCACCGGCAGTAAGCTCTGCTTTAAATGCCTTAGGGGTGACATCATCATCAAACCATGAGTCTTCGGCAATGACGCCGTCTAGGTAGAGTGTTCGGACGCCGGTGTTTTCATCTCGCGCCCAGTTCCAAAACTTCTTCATTTAGGTTCCTCCGTTTCTTTGATATTTGCGAACGCACCTGCATCCTGTAATTTTGTCATCGCGGCGTTTATAACATAGAGATCGCCACCTAGGACCTCTGGAATTCTATCCAGATTTTCAAGCTCTCTAATATCATTGGCGCTCATCCATCCGTTTTGACGGGCAGTGGCATAACCACTCATACGGCTGACATAATCCCCGCGTAGCAGGCCATCCACGTTAAACTTGATAAACACATTGGGTTTCTCGCTTTCCATGAGTAGAGCTCTGCACATGGACTGTTCCCAGCGGACCACCCAAGGATCGAGAGTGTATTTTACGAACTCAAGTGATTGCTGCTCAATATTGCTAAAGGACGACTTCTCAAGGTCAGCAAGCATATGAGGGGGCACTCTAAAAATACGAGCGATTTCATTGATCTGAAACTTTCTAGTTTCCAGAAACTGAGCCTGTTCAGGTGAAATACCAATAGGCTGGTACTTCATGCCTTCCTCAAGGACAGCAACCCGATGGGCATTACCACTTCCTTGATAGGCAGCGTTCCAGGATTCTTTGATCCTTGCAGGATCCTTAATGGTACCAGGGTGTTCTAGGACACCACCTGGAGCAGCGCCATTAGCAAAAAACTTAGCTCCATATTCTTCAGTAGCAATGGCAAGACCTACAGCATTTTTCGCCATGGCGATGGGTGAATAGCCTACCAGCCCATCAAAGCCAAGTCCTGGGATATGAAGGACATCAGATGGTGAAAGATACACCTGATTGTCTCTACCTAGAGTAGGAACATCTTCACTACCACGCTGGTACAAATAGAAAAGCCGACCACTTGAATCGCGATCGACCGTCATTTTATTTGGCATTAATGGGTAGAGAGAAATCACTTCACCACGTGCATTTCGAATAATCTGAGCATAGGCATTTCCCCATAATAAAAGATGACTCATCAGCGTTTCTCTAAAGGCAAAAGAAGTCATCTCAGGGTTTGGTTCATCATGAAGCAATTTGTATAAAGGGTGCTTTAGGTTCTTTTCCTTGCCACCTGAATCATTGTATTTGTAAACATGAAGCGGTAGACCGGCCAACGTCTCGGATAAGATTCTCACGCAGCTGTACACTGCGGTCATTTGCATAGCGGTTTGCTCATTGACCGGTTTTCCAGCGCTGGTGCTTCCAAAAAAGAAGCTGTAAGGGCTGCCGCCAAGTGCATTTTTAGGCTTGTCCCGAGCCTTGAATATTCCTTTCAGTATTCCCATGGACATCAACCTCCTTTCCTAAAATACGAGTAGTCCTCGATCGTCATAAACAGAATTGCCGGTTTCTCCACCACAGCGGATCGCTCGGTCAAGAGCCATGATTGTGGCAACAGCACCGTCAATCTTCTCGGTGGATTTTTCTTTATCCGCTTTAATGTTTCCTGCAGGATCGGTTCTAATAAAAATATTGTCCATCATCCAACGGAGAACAGGATGACCTCCATGAGCGATTTTTTCTTCCAATGTCAGCTTCATCAATTCTTTAGTCGGAGGAGACATATCTTTGAAGCCCTGACCAAAAGGAACAACGATGAAACCTAGATTTTCTAGGTTCTGTGTCATCTGAACTGCTCCCCAGCGGTCAAAGGCAATCTCACGGATGTTATATTTCATTCCAAGTTCTTCAATGAAAGTTTCGATGAACCCGTAGTGGACCACATTGCCTTCAGTGGTCAACAGAAATCCTTGTTTTTCCCACACATCATAATTCACGTGATCCCGTCTAACCCTAAGGTCAATGCTGTCTTCTGGTATCCAGAAGTACGGAAGAACCACATATTTATCATCTTCATCCTGTGGAGGGAAGACCAGTACGAAGGCTGTAATGTCAGTGGAAGAGGAAAGGTCCAGTCCACCATAGCAGACGCGACCTTTAAGGCTTTCTGGATTAACGGGAAAAGCACAGGCATCCCATTTATCCATTGGCATCCAGCGAATAGCCTGCTTAACCCATTGATTGAGTCGAAGCTGCCTGAAGCTATTTTCTTCAGCGGGGTTTTGTCTCGCAGACTCGTAGGCCATTTTTACTTTATCCATGCTGACAGTGATGCCAAGGGACGGATTCGCCTTCTTCCATACCTTTGGATCGGACCAGTCGTCTTCAAGAGCTGCACCATAAATAACAGGATAGAAGGTAGGATCATTCTTTCTTCCTGCCATGATGTCTAGAGCTTTCTGATGCACTTCCCAGCAGATACTGTTTTGATTATCGCCGGCAGTGGTGATAAGAAAATATAGAGGCTGCATCCTGGCATCACCACTACCTTTTGTCATAACATCATAAAGCTTTCTATTGGGTTGGGTATGCAGTTCATCAAATACAACGCCATGGGTGTTGAAGCCATGCTTGTTTCCAACATCCGCTGAGAGCACTTGATAGATGCTTCCAGTAGGTTGGTAGATGAGCCTTTTCTGTGAGTCCAGTATCTTTACCCGCTTGGATAAGGCAGGGCACATGCGCACCATATCCGCTGCTACATTAAAAACGATGGAAGCTTGGTTACGATCTGCAGCACAGCCATAAACCTCAGCACGTTCTTCGTTATCTCCGCAGGTTAAGAGCAGGGCAACAGCCGCCGCCAGCTCACTTTTTCCCATCTTCTTTGGTATCTCTACATAAGCTGTATTAAACTGGCGATAGCCATTTGGTTTTATGGTTCCAAATAAATCACGGATGATTTGCTCTTGCCAATCTATAAGTTCAAAGGGCTTTCCTGCCCAAGTTCCTTTGGTATGGGAGAGGCATTCAATAAAACCTACTGCATAGTCCGCCATCTCCTTGCTGTAATGGGAATCTTTCGCCATGTAAGAGGTTGGTTTATACTTCTTTAGTTTTCGGATATGCGGACACCTCCTTTAAAAAGATATAAAAAAATAACTCATTTTCAAGTGGTTTATAAATTTAGGGTAATCTAAAAGGGATTCAATTGAACCCCTTTATTTTCCATATTCTAATGCAATTAATTTTATTATATGACTATCGACTTAGCTCAGGAATGGACATCATATGTCGTACGTGCTTGATACAATAAAAGAAAGCACACGATTGGAGGTCTATTCCATGGCAAAACAAATTCCGACCACATTATTTGAGTTTCAGAACCAGTTTAATTCCCAGGAAGCCTGTCACGACCACCTTTATAAGATGAAATGGCCCAATGGTTTTCAATGTCCAAAATGCAGTCATACCAGAGCTTATGAGATCAACACCAGAAAGCTGCCACTCTATGAGTGCTGCGCATGCCGACACCAAACAACGGTGCTTGTGGGTACTGTCTTTGAAAAAACAAGAACGGATTTACGCAAATGGTTCTGGGCGATCTTCCTGGCCTCTCATGATAAGAGGGGTGTATCTGCACAACTAATTGCCAATCAATTGGGTGTCTGCTATCATACAGCCTGGACAATGCTCCACAAAATTCGTCGGGCAATGGGTTCGCGAGATGCCCATTACCAGCTGGGCGGTTTGGTGGAGATGGATGATTCTTTTTTCGGAGCGCCAACACCAGGTGGTAAACGCGGACGTGGAACTGATAAAGTCAAAGTGTTGATTGGGCTGTCGTTGAATCACAAGGGCTATCCCACATTCTTGAAAATGAAAGTAGTGCCAAATCTTAGAGGGTCTACACTTACAGAATTTGCGCAACACAATCTCGAAGATCAGTCGACTGTACTCAGTGATGCTTATCGTTCCTACAATGCTTTATCAGCTGACTATGATCACAGCCCTCAAAATTTTTCGCCAGATAGTAACCCAGACCATCTTAAATGGCTCCATATCATCGTTTCCAACGCAAAGGCCTTCATCATGGGCACCTATCATGGCCTGAGCGAGAAACACCTTCAATCGTATTTGGATGAGTTCTGCTATAGGTTCAACAGAAGATCGTTCAAAGGCGAACTGTTTAATCGCTTGGTCCACTGCTGTCTGACCAACCAGCCAGTCACTTATCCTGAGCTAATCAGATAGTCATATTTTATTATTTAACTATATTTTAGCATTTTATAAATCACTACTTTAGTATTACTGCCGTGTGATTCTAACACTCTTGTTTTACATTTACACACTATAGTGTCTAAATAGCTCTAAAGCACATCTTTTAATATCACTTACCCTGTCGGTCCAAGCCAGCTCTTCATCCATATACTCACAATTAAAGATTTCATTGGACATTTCAGTAACAATTCTATGAGCAGCAATTGAATGTCCATTATCAGGATTAGTATTATCAGCTTCACCTAATACTTCAAGCATCTTCTTGTCATCTGGCCAATAAATTAACTCCACCAATTTTGCACGGTATTCTAGATCAACATTCGATATTCCTGGAAAATTTTTTATGTCATATCCATGTTGTGCTTCATGTTTTAAAAAAGAAATGTTAAATTCCTTACTTTCGATATCATATACACTTTTCACACAATATAAAGTCCCATCCTTACCAATCCATCCACCCGTTCCAGTAATACCAAATGAAATATAATCTAACCAGCTACGAGATATAAAACCATCCATCATTATTATTGTAAATTGTTCTATGCTGTTTGGTAATTCAACTTCATAAGTTACCCTTGTTGAATCTTTCCAAATATATGGACCATACCAACCTGATGTGTCTCCTCCTAAATATTGATACCCCTCTTTAGTCACAATTTTCGCTATCTCATTCTCTATATCATCATCTATCATAGAATGAGAACTATTCTTAGAGTACTCCTTTAAGCTCCGAAACAATTCCTTCTCTGCATCATCTTTTTCAACGCCACGCCAAAAAATATCTTTATAGTATTCTTGATATATTTTATCAATTCCAAAGATAACTTCATTGTTTGTTCTTTTCCAATACTGACCTTCATCAAAAATATTAATATACTTGCTAAGTAATTCTTCCTTTTCCTTAAATACTCGAAGATAATCAACTGCATCACGCAATTGTCCTTTCCATAAAAATGTCTTAAATGTTAGTTCATCAAACACACTTATACTCTCCTTTTTCTTTATTATCTTTAAGTGAATAAATAATGATTGTTATTATTAAGTATGTTCTTATAACCAAATGTTATTAATGGATTATGCCTATTAGCACATAGCTCAATATATTAATATCATACTAAAACATAAGATGACATTCAATGATTTCAATCAGATCCCAAAATAGACCCTTAAGGTCTTCTGTAACGAGGAAAAGAGCTATACAGCCCTGTTCCATTGTGCTTTTAATCTTGTTGTTAATTGTATTCCTTCATCAATATTTCAAGTGCAGCTTGCGCATTGGCGTCGATGGGTTCAATGTCCCAGCCTCTGTCATAGTTCGCAACAACTTGGTCATCTCGCTTTAGCATCAATTTTGAAATCCTACCCTCATCAATGCCGTAAGGGGAGCCTAAGTCAAAGCTTTTAATCCAGTACTGAATGGTTCTGTTTTCGACTTCGATTTTCCTTAAATCCTAACCAAGATTGCTGGTAGAATTTGCTTTTCGCCAGTCTGCCAGTCGATGTGGCTCGTCTTAACCTTGGTAAGTCCCTCCATCCTGCAACCGTGCTTTTCAAATTCGGCAAGGGTTGCGATCAGCCCTGAGAAGGTGCTTGAAATGGTGATGTGGTTGATTCCATAGGCTCTGCAGGCTTTAACAATGGGTTCAATGTCGTAATCCCAAATGACCTCAGAAAAGTCGATGGTGTCGTTTCCTGCTTCCTTACTTCTTTCGTACGCCCAGTACATGGTGCTGTTGATTCCAGACTCCTTAAAGTTTGCTCCGGTTGATTTGGCTTCTTCAAACGCTTTGATTTCTTTCATGTTCTCATCCTCCATTTAGTGTGGTTTTGTTTTGGTATTACATATATCACTCTAAACGAGAATAATAGCAAGTCATTTCTGTAGTAATAGAGCAGGTTTTCAGTTTAATCTTCAATCGCGGTGTAACGCGAGAATTCGTAGCCTTCCGTACTAGACAATATCTTTTCGCCAGTGGCTTTGTTGATGACCCTAATGCATCGAAGCTCGCCTTTTTCGTTGGTCCCGCCATCTGACTTCTTGATCCAGGGCTGATCCTCTAGAAAATTACTGGTGAACTTTTTAAACTCTGAATCACTGAGTTCCACTTCTCGAATCACTGTGTAATCAGAACCAATGACGCCATCTTCCTTTGCTTCTTCAGTTGCCTCTCGTAGTTCCTTAAGGTTGTAGAACTTTCGACCAAATAATGCCTTCATTGCTATGCCTCCTCCCTGGACTTTTCATCGATTGACTTGCAGGAATCAATGCCATAAACCACATTCAGGCTACTCCCGTTGTCCCACTGAACCATGATGGAGCCTGTGTCATCAACGCCCCACACGGTGCCTTTTGTGCCCGCTGGTGGTGCTTGCACATCATCCATCCAAAGGAGCTGGACTCTGACACCAGCGGGGTACTGCTTGCGTAGAAGGGCCAGTCTTTCTTTACTGATCGGTTTCATTAGGAGCACCTCCTTTGAAAGCACTGCTGCCTGATAGGTTTTGAAGGAGAATCTTTCTGTGTGTTTTGAATTCCTCTCCAATAAATCCAAGGCGGAGAAGGAAACACCTAAATGCGTATTTCTCATTATCGACTTCTTTTTCTTTTACGGTGATTCTCTTTTGGGTTTTCGCCATCTCACACAGCTTTGTAATGAACTGGGAGTAGGCTTTTATCTCGTCTGGATTTGGCAGCTCTGAAAACCAAGGAAAGCTAATGCGCTCATCATCGGCTTCAATGGGGAGGGCATCCACATTCAGCGCTTTCTTGATGAGGTTTCCTTTTGCTTCTAACAACTTTGTTAGCTTTTCAAAATCTTCATCGGAAAGGGAGTCTTTTGGTATCTGTATGATGAGTCCCGTTTCCTCAGGTTCCGCTTCTGCAGAATCCAGTTCACCTGTTTCAGCTTCAAATCCTGCATGGGCAAGATTCTCAATAAGGTGTTTAAGTTCAGTAGTAGTGACTTCGGTGTCAAAGGTTAGCTCTCCGTCTTTTCCAATGTGGTAGGGTCCGACCTGGTAAGCGCAGGATGGAACACCCAGGTATTTTGAAGGAACCTCTGTGATTTCGCTGATGAGCTTCACCAGTCTTTTTCGTTCATTACCAGTTACGTTGTAATTGATTTTCATGGTTTTGACCTCCTTGTTTTTGGCTTACTACATATATCACTCTAAGTGATGTTAATAGCAAGTCTATCTTTCGATAGTTGTGTTAATTATTTTCAGGGAGGTCACTGTAGCGGTATTCTTTGCCGTCACGCAGGAGATAAACGTCATCTGAAGTCTGTGCTCCAGAAATGTAGCGTTCAATAATTACATCACAAAACTTTTCATCAAGCTCAATGGTGTGACAAATCCGCTGGGTCTGATCACAAGCAATGAGGGTGCTACCAGAACCGCCAAAGGGATCCAGGACAATGCAGTTACTGAGACTTGAATTAAGAATAGGATGGGCCACAAGAGCCACGGGCTTCATTGTCGGATGAGAGCCATTCTTCTTAGGTTTTTCAAATTCCCAGATAGTCGTTTGCTTTCTATCAGCGTACCAGTTGTGCTTGCCTTTTTTCTTCCACCCAAATAGCACAGGTTCATGTTGCCATTGGTAAGGGGACCTACCAAGGACCAGAGACTGCTTCTTCCAGATGCAGGTTCCGGAGAGATAGAAGCCCGCTTCAGAAAAGGCTTTTCTAAAGTTCAACCCTTCTGTATCAGCATGGAAAACATAGATAGAGGAGTCCTGCGTCATCACGGCTTCCGTATTGGTAAAGGCTGCCAGTAGGAACTCATAGAAAGCAGAATCACCCATATTGTCGTTTTTGATTTTACCGGCTGAGCCTTCATAGTTTACATTGTAAGGGGGATCTGTCACCACCAGATTTGCCAGCTTTCCATCCATAAGAAGAGTGAAGGTTTCTGCCTTAGTGGAATCACCGCAGACCAGTCTATGGGGACCAAGCTTCCAGACATCGCCGAGTTTTGTCATGGCGGGTTTTTCCAGCTCCGCATCCACATCAAACTCATCATCGTGAATGCCATCTTTCAAGGAATCCTTAAACAGGTCATCCAGTTCAGAGGGATCAAAACCTGTAAGGGAAACATCAAAGTCTGCACC
>Ga0334892_1001687_pt1 | contig 17769 bp, 13 predicted proteins | sample GraSluR3_MG_4_FD_207213 | JGI IMG/M metagenome (GOLD analysis project Ga0334892, IMG submission 207213) | Sludge microbial communities from methane-producing bioreactor in Wageningen University, Netherlands - Granular Sludge_15_04-R3 | ecosystem: Engineered > Bioreactor > Anaerobic >...
TTTGGCTGCAGCCATAACGCCATCTCCCAGATGCAGATGACCGGCAACCCCGGCTTTGGCCCCCAGCACCACATGGTGGCCCAGGGTGGTGCTGCCGGCAATGCCCACCTGTGCAACCAGGATGGAGCCTTCGCCAACAACCACATTGTGGCCGATCATAACCTGGTTGTCGATCTTGACCCCTTGTTTGATCCAGGTTACGCCAAAGGCTGCCCGGTCCACGCAGGTGTTGGCCCCAATCTCCACATCGTCGTCAATGCGTACGTTGCCCACCTGCGGTTTTTTATAGTGTCGGCCTTGGCTGTCGGTGGCAAAACCAAAACCATCGCTACCTATGACTACCCCGGCATGGAGGATCACCCGGTTGCCGATAGTGCACCCCTCGGCAACTGTTACATGGGCATGGAGCAGGCAGTCGTCGCCAATATGCACGTTGTCTTCCACAACAACACCAGCTTTGAGCTGCACCCGCTCTCCTATGCGGACACCATGGCCAATGCAGACCTGCGGGCCAATGCTCACCTGCTGTGGAATGTGGCAGTTGTTGCCAATAACCGCGCTGGCATGGATACCTGTGGCCTGAAAGGGTTTGGCCAAGAGAAAACTGTGGATGCGGGCAACGGCAACGGCTGTTTCTGCGGCGACCAAACAATTTTTTCCCTTGATTTCGCAGCCCGGCGGTACAATGCAGGCGCTGGCAGCGGACGCCTGCGCCTGTGGGCGTTGCTTGGCGTCGAGAATATAGGTGATCTCTCCGGGCCCGGCCAGTTCCAAGCCATTTAAGCTATGGATCATCAAGGCGGGATCGCCGTGTACGCTCCCCCCAACCAATTCAGCCAGTTGCTGCAGCGGAAAGGATGGCGACTTATTCATGAACACAGTTTGAGTGCAAACATTGCAGCATGCTGTTGCCTTGAGTGATAGGACATTCGCTGCAATACATTAATCTTATCAGGATGATACGTATTCAATCGAACTTCGAATAAAAAAATGCAACATACCCCAGTTCCTTTTACTCGTAAAGCAAAACAGCGCTTCTTTGCGCAAGAAAGCCTGTCAGTTCCTGTTGCCATGCCTGTTCCAATTCCAGGATGGGCACGCCGTTTTCAATACCAGTACGTACTGCGCTATCTCCGAGGATCAAATCCATGGGCAGGCGTGTAAACTCATACTCGTAGGGTGGTTCTTTATAGGCGAATTGATCTGGATAGAGGTGCAGCAGTGCCTGGAAAAGGGTCAGGCTGGTGCGATAGGGCAAAAATTTTTCGCTGTCAGTAACATGGAGTTGAAAGCCGCAACAGGGCTGTTGTGCCCATTTGCCGGAGGTGGGCTCAAAATATAAGGGCCGCAGCAGGCAACCGGGCAGGGGGGTAGGAGCAATGCTGGCCAAAACCGCCTCATGTTCCAAAAAGGGAGCACCAAACAGTTCAAAGGGCAGGGTTGTCCCCCGACCTTCTGAGATATTGGTACCTTCCCACAGTACTTGGCCGGGATAGACCAAGGCAGACTGGAAACTGGGCATATTTGGTGAAGGAAAAACCCAGGGTAGCCTGGTTTCAGGAAACATGACCTCACGCTGCCAGCCGCGTACAGGCACGACATCCAAATTAGCATTGATCTCCATCTCCCGGTTGCAGAACAGGGCCAGTTCGCCCAGGGTCATACCGTGGCGCATGGGAATAGAGCAGCGGCCAACAAAGGAGGCACAGTTTTCTTTGAGCAGGTTGCCTTCCACCTGGCGGCCACCTATGGGATTGGGGCGATCAAGGATGAGTACCTGCACGCCTGTTGCTGCCGCGGTTTCCAGACAGTGGACCACAGTCCAGATAAAGGTGTATACTCGTGTTCCCACATCGATGAGATCAACCAGAAGGATGTCCAGATCAGCAAACATTTCTGGTGAAGGTTTGCGGGTTTCGCCATAGAGCGAATAAATTGGCAGACCAGTGGCAGCATCGCGGGCATGGGCAGACTCGATCATGTTGTCCTGTTTCTCGCTGAAAAACCCATGCTGGGGTGAAAAAAGGCAGGTCAACTGACCGGGAAAAGCCTGACGAATGCGGTCACGGCTATGGATGAACACATGGTCGGTCGAAGATTGGTTGGCCAGTAATCCCAGCCGTTTACCGCGCAAAATATCTGGTTTACGGTGGCACAGTTCGTCAATTCCCAAAAAAATCATGGTACCTCGTTTGTTGTATAACTGTTTCCCCAGGCTTCCCTTTGTGGGCTCCCATTTTAGCTGGTTTGCTGTTTTTTGCGTTTAATATTTTGCACGCCGCCCCAGTGCATTTTCATGAGATATTATGGAAAATAATGTGTTTTCGAGAAGTTGAGCAGGAAAAAAGCCGGTTCAAAAAATTGAATTTTTTATTTAAAACCACTTGCCAAGGATAGAAAAACCCTTTATAGTGCAGGCTAATGAGAAAAGGATGAATCTCTATGGATTCCTTTTCTTGTGGCAAGAGCGAGCTAGGCATCGCTTGGTGTCTAGGGTGGGCAATATAGCCCAGACATATTTATCTGCAAAGGAGATTAGAGATGAAGAAAGTACTCAGTGTAATGGCAGTATCAGCCTTTGTTTTGACCGCGGGTGCAGCTTTCGCCGGTGGTCCTGGCAAGCAGGGTGTTGACACTACAGTTCTGCCCGCTGGCTGCCCGGAAGAGTGCCAGCAGCAGATTGATGAGCTGCAAGGTTCCCAGGCTCAGCAAGATGAGCGACTGGCTGCCCATGCCCAGGAAATTGAAGCCCTGAAGCAGAGGGAAGATGTGTACAACCCCTGGTACGTACGTGGCGCCTTCAAGCTAGGTTGGGGTTCACAGAAGGATTACTTGAGCCGTGATATGGACAACGAGCTTGGCTATGGTGGTCAGGCTGCAGTTGGTAAGCTGTTTAACTCTGATTTCGGCGATTTCCGTCTTGAGTTGGAGTACGCATACCAGAAGGCCGACTTGGATGACATGGATGGTGATGTTTCCCTGCAGACCTTCATGGTCAATGGTTACTATGACCTGCCCATTACCGAAATGTTCGGTATCTATTTTACCGTGGGCGCCGGTTATGGTGACTACAACCTGAATGCTGGCATTGTTGAGACCCCGAACGGTTTTGTCAACTATGTCAACCACAACAACGGCGTGTTTGCCTACAAGGGCGGTGCAGGTGTAACCCTCAACTTCACCGATCAGTTGGCCATGGATCTGGGCTACGAATACCTTGGTACCTCTGATGCCGAGATCAACAACGCCGAGTTCACCAGCATCCGTAACCACAACATCGTGACCTCTCTGCGCTTCATGTTCTAATTCTTTCTTTTAGAGATGAAGAAAAGCCTTCCGGTGAAACCGGAAGGCTTTTTTTGTTGGCCGACACTGGGTGCACTTGAGTGTGTACCTGGGGTAACTTGAGATATTTTTATCTATCCTAGGGCGACATCCAAAATCATCATGACCGTAAAACCAACCAGGGTTGTCATGGTGACCAGATCGATATTGACGGGATTGCGCTGCGACTCGGGGATAAGCTCTTCCACCACCACAAAAATCATGGCCCCGGCTGCAAAGCAGAGAGCAAAGGGCAGAATGTTTTGCATACTCAGAACAAACAAAGCCCCAAGCACACCGGCAACGGGTTCCACGGCGCCGGAAAGTTGGCCATACATAAAACTTTTGCGCCGGCTCATGCCTTCTCGTCGCAAAGGCATGGAAACCGCTGCACCTTCTGGAAAGTTTTGCAAGCCAATACCAATGGCAAGCGCAATGGCTCCTCCCAGGGAGGCTGAGGGCAGGTCAGCTGCCACGGCGCCAAAGGCAACGCCCACTGCAAGTCCTTCGGGAATGTTGTGCAGGGTAATGGCCAGCACCAGTAAAGTGCTGCGCTGCCAGGAAGTCTCTATACCTTCGGCCTCTGACATGGCCATACCAGGGTGCAGATGGGGCAGTACATAGTCGATTAGCCGCATGAAAATACCGCCGGCCATAAAACCGATGGCCGCGGTCAACCACGGTATCTGGCCAAGCTGCCCTGCCATGGCAATGCCAGGGGCCAGCAACGACCAAAAGCTGGCAGCAATCATCACGCCAGCGGCAAAGCCCAGCATGGCATCCAAAAACGTGGGTTTGATTTGCCTGCGCAGGAAAACCAGGGCAGCACCTGCCGCGGTCAGCGCCCAGGTGAAACAGGTTGCCAGCAAGGCCTGAATAACCGGGTTGAGTTGTTGAAAAGATTCCATCGAATGGTTCTCCTTTATATTACAGGGTAATAATACAGGACAGATGGCTACCTACGTGATGAGCCAGTAGTAGAAGAGCATGGCCGCAAGGATACTCAAGGCCCTGAAACCCTGCCCAATGAAGAGTAACTGGCCAGCCAGCACGGGTTTGAAAATACCGGCATAGTAGGGATATTGATGTCGTAGCGCCCGCACAGGCGAAGAGAGCACATTGCCAGCCAGAAGAACCAGCACTACCTCGTGTTGTTGCATGCTGCCACTGGCCAAGAGGGCTCCGGCTGCGGCAACCCCGGCGGTGAACTCCGCAACCACCTGAAAACTCAGGATGCTGATGGCCTCTGGTGAAAGCCAGCCCAACCAGGAAAGATGCTCGGTCATGTACAGTTCGGTGCGGGTGAAAAAGCCGGCCTCATTGAGAAAGTAGAACAAGATATAGATGGGTACGGTGTAGCCGGCAATTCTGCGGATTCTTTTCCGAAAACGTTTTATGGTGTTGCGCCAGGCACTGCGGAAAGGGTGCGGATTCTCTGGTGACGGCGTTTGCGCAGTCAGGGTCGCGCAGGCCGGCAAGAGCATCCGGGCGATGAGGGCAACGACCAGGGTGCGAAAAATGGCCGCGCCCACGGTCAGTCCAAGGTAGACAAAGGCTGCTCCCTTGATGATCGGGGCCAGGATGAAAAAAGTCGTGGGCAGGTGCAGGATATTGCTGGGCAGGCTGTTAAACAGATTGGCGAGGATGAGTTCCTTGCGGTTGATGACTTTGCCATTGTATCCTTCAGCCAACATGGTGTTGGCTGCTATGCCCGAGAAAAAGCACATGGAGAAGGAAGCCGCAACCAGGGTGGGCAGATGGGCAAAACGGGTGAGTGGCTGGGCCACGGCAGCTATCTTTTTTGTCCAGTTGAGTGATTCGATAAACAGAGCCACCAACAGGCCAATACTGAGGTAGATAAGCAGGCGGGTCAGCGGCCAGCCAAGGTGCTGCCAGAGGTGGGGCAGGGAAAGATCCACGGTCATGATTTCCTGGTTGCCGGACAGTACTTGATTGAAAAAATTATTCTTGAAAAACAAGGCCGCACTATAGTCGGATTGTTGTAAATAGGCAAAGGTGATAGATAATGAAGCGGGTTGTAACAAGTGAGGCGCTCCCCCTCTATTTGTGGGTGGACGATCTGGAAGACGAAGCCATGGAGCAGGCGAAGAATTTGGCCAACCTGCCCTTTGCCTTCCACCATATTGCCCTGATGGCCGATGCCCATGTGGGCTATGGCATGCCCATTGGCGGGGTACTGGCCACTGAGCATGCGGTGATTCCCAATGGAGTTGGTGTAGATATCGGCTGCGGGATGCGCGCGGTGCGCACCGGGCTGCAGGAGCTGAGCCTGGAGCAGCTCAAAACCATTCATCACCAGTTGAAACGGGTTGTTCCCCTGGGCTTCAAGCATCATCGCAAGCCCAGGGCCTTGGATTTGATGCCCGAGCTGGTGGATACAGACAGCGCAACAGAACTGCCGGTGGTCAGCGACGAATTTGAGCGTGCCCGTTGGCAGTTAGGCACCCTGGGCGGTGGCAACCATTTTATGGAGATTCAGCAGGGCAGTGATGGCTTTATCTGGTTGATGGTACATTCAGGCAGCCGTAATCTGGGCTATCAGGTGGCCAAGTTCTACAATAAGCTGGCCGCGCGTTTGGCTGAGCAAAAGGGTACGCGACTCATTCCAGCCAAGTGGCAACTGGACTTTCTCTTACTTGATTCCGCAGAAGGTCAACGCTACCTGCGCGAGATGACCTACTGCACCGAATTTGCCCAGGCCAATCGCCGGGAAATGATGCGGGTGATGCAGGAGGTGGTGGTCGGGGTGAGCGGTTGCGACAGTTTTGACCAGGCCATTGATGTTGCCCACAACTACGCAGCCATGGAGCGCCATTTTGGCCGTGAAGTCTGCGTACACCGGAAAGGGGCCACCCGTGCGGCTGCGAACGAATATGGCATTATTCCTGGCTCCCAGGGTACCAGCAGCTTTATCGTGCGCGGTTTGGGCAATCCAGATTCCTTTTCCTCGTGCTCCCACGGTGCAGGCCGGGTTATGGGTCGCAAGGCAGCGCAGCGGCAACTCGATCTGGCAGAAGAGCTGCGCAAACTGGAGAAGCGTAACATTGTCCATGGCATGCGTCGTCGTACCGATCTGGATGAAGCACCGGGTGCGTACAAGGATATCGACCAGGTTATGATCAACCAGCAGGATCTGGTTACCATTGAGGTGGAGTTGCAGCCCCTGGCCGTGGTCAAGGGGTAATTTGTTGCTGGGCTTTCCCTGCGCTCTACCCAAGCTTGTATTTTTTTCCCTATGGAATAAATAACCCATGGAATAAATAACCCATAGAATAAATAACTACAGGTCGGACTGAGCCCTTTTGGTAAGGCCCAACAGTTGAAGCTGGGTACATTGTTGTTTTTTATTGGCCGCAGCCTTGTTTGTTGAGCTTTGCTGCACTCAGCTCCAACCCACGAAATTGCAGAAATTTATTGGAAATACGATACGTTGTGCTGAATATTTACTTTGGCTCAACAGTTGAACTTTAATTGATACTGTTTCATTCTGCTCAAAGGAGCCCCGCATGCACGCCTGCATCATGCAACTGTACCGCAAGGTGACCGATACCCTCAGCTACTGCTTTAATATCGAGGTCGCCAGGCCGCTGAATCCCGAAGAGTTGACGCGCCTGCGCCTGCTCCTGGCCGATGGTTTCCTGGCCGCCAGCATTACCGACACTCCGCCCACACAGGGAGAACAGGTGGTGGAAATCGGGCCGCGCCTGAATTTTGCCACTGCCTGGTCAACCAATATGCTCTCCATCTGCCAGGCAATCGGTCTGGATGCCATTACCCGGGTGGAGCGCTCCCGCCGCTACCTGGTACCAAAGGGGGAAGATCTGGCTGCCTTTGCCGCTGCCCATCACGACCGTATGACCGAATGCGTTTATCCCACTCCGCTCACCACCTTTGCCACCGGCACTGTGCCAGAGGAGGTCTACGAGGTGGATCTGATGGACAAAGGGCCGGCAGCCCTGCTCGACATCCCGGGGCTCTCCATGGATGAATGGGACAGGAATCTGTACTACCGTTATTTTGTCGAACGCTGTGGTCGCAATCCCACCATTGTCGAGCTGATGGATTTGAACAACGCCAACTCCGAGCACTCGCGCCATGGTTTTTTCCGTGGCCTGCAGGTGATCGACGGCAAGGAGTATGCCAAGACGCTTTTCAGCCTGGTGCAAGACACCCTGGCCGCCAACCCCAAGGGCAGTCTGGTGGCCTTCAAGGACAACTCCAGCGTCATCCAGGGCAGAACGCTCAACACCCTGTTGCCCCAGCAACCAGGCGCGCCTTCGGCCCTTGCCCTGCAGGAGGTGGAATACCATCCCTTGCTCACCGCAGAAACCCATAACTTTCCCACCGGGGTTGCCCCCTTTCCCGGCGCGGAAACCGGCACTGGCGGCCGTATCCGCGACGTGCTGGGCACGGGCCAGGGAGCATTTGTCATGGCAGGCACAGCTGGCTACTGCATGGCCAATCTACATATTCCCGGCTATGCCCAGCCCTGGGAAACCCCCATGCCCTGCCCAGATACCCTTGCCCCGGCACTGACCATTGCCATTGAGGCCAGCAATGGCGCCTCTGACTATGGCAACAAGTTCGGCGAACCCCTTATCCAGGGTTTTATCCGCAGTTTTGATTTGCGCCTGAAAAACGGCGAAGAGGGTGGGGAGCGCTGGGGCTTTCTCAAGCCCATCATGTTCACCGCAGGCATTGGCCAAATCGATGGCCGCCACATTGAAAAGAAACCGGCTGTGCAGGGTATGCGCATTGTGCAGGTGGGTGGGCCGGCCTACCGGGTGGGTTTTGGCGGTGGTGCCGCCTCCAGCATGCTCCAGGGCGAGAACGAATCCGAGCTTGATTTTGATGCGGTGCAGCGCGGCGATGCCGAAATGGAGCAGAAAATGAGCCGGGTCATCCGCGCCTGCAATGAAATGGGCGGCAAGACCCTCATCGAGGTCATCCACGACCAGGGGGCAGGCGGCCCGGCCAATGTGCTCAAGGAATTGGTGGAAGAGGCTGGCGGCAGGATCGAGATCCGCAATATCCGGGTGGGCGATCCCACCATGTCGGTGTTGGAAATCTACGTGGCCGAGTACCAGGAGCGCATGGGCCTGTTAATCGCTCCGGAAAACCTGCCTGCGTTTCAGGCTATTTGCGCGCGGGAAAAGGTGGCCTGCGAGGATCTGGGCGAGGTCACCGGTGATCTGCGCTTTGTGGTGCACGACAAAAACAACAACAGCACCCCAGTCAATATCGAGATTGACCAGCTCTTGGGCAATCTCCCCCAAAAAACCTTTGCCGATACAACGCGTTCGGTTGCATTTACTCCCTTTGTCCTGCCCGACAAGCTCAGTCTGCGCGAGGCCTTGGAACGGGTCCTGCGCCTTTTGTCTGTTGGTTCAAAGCGCTTTCTCACCAATAAAGTCGATCGTTCGGTCAGTGGCCTGGTGGCCCAGCAACAGTGCTGCGGCCCCCTGCAACTTACTGTGGCCGATGTGGCAATAATGGCGCAGAGCCACTTTGCCTTGGGCGGTATTGCCACAGCCATTGGTGAGCAACCCATCAAGATGCTGGTCGATCCGGCGGCAGGCGCCCGCATGGCCGTGGGCGAGGCGCTCACCAACCTGGTGTGGGCAAAAATTGATGATTTGGAGCAGGTGAAGTGCTCGGCCAATTGGATGTGGGCACCCAAATTGCCAGGCGAAGGAGCTGCCCTGCGTATGGCAGCCGAAGCCATGGCCCAGGCCATGATCAGCTTGGGCATGGCTGTGGATGGCGGTAAAGACAGCCTTTCCATGGCCGCCCGGGTGGAGGATGAACTGGTGAAATCACCACGGGAACTGGTGATCTCTGTGTATGCAGCCATGGCCGATATCCGCAAAAAATTGACTCCAGATATCAAGGAGTTGGATTCGGTGCTGCTCCTGGTGGATTTGGCGCCTGGTAAGCAGCGCCTGGGTGGCAGCGCCCTGGCCCAGTGTTTTGGCGCTCCCCTTGGTACACTGGGCGATGAAACGCCAGATCTCGATGATCCTGCTCTGCTGCGCCGGGTCTTTTTGGCTGTGCAGGAGCTCATTGCCGCTGATCTTGTCCTCTCTGGTCATGATCGCAGTGACGGTGGCTTGATCACCACGCTTTTGGAAATGGCCTTTGCCGGCAACTGTGGCCTGCAACTGGCCCTGCAGGGACAGGCCAACCCGGTGGCAGCCATGTTTGCCGAAGAGTTGGGCCTGGTGCTGGAATGCCGCTGGTCGCAACTGGCCGAAGTGAAAGAACGCCTGCGCGAGGCCGGGGCAATGGTAAGTGTTTTGGGCACCAGCACCGCCAAAAAGGCCATCACCATCCAGTACAATGGTCAGCTCGTGCTGGATGAATCCATGGTGCTGCTACGCCAGTGGTGGGAGGAGACCAGCTACCAGCTGGAGTGCTTGCAGGCCGATCCCGCCTGTGCCGAGGAGGAGCGCATCAACAGCCTGGATCGCAGTGGGCCCAAGTATCAGCTGGATTTTACGCCCCAGCCAACTGCAGTTAGCATCCTTTCGGCCAAAAACAAGCCCAAGGTGGCGGTGCTGCGCGACGAGGGTACCAACTCGGATCGCGAGATGAGTGCGGCCTTTTATAGCGCAGGCTTTGCCCCCTGGGATGTTACCATGAGCGATCTCCTGGCTGGCCGGGTGGATTTGGCTGATTTTCGCGGCATTGCAGCTGGTGGCGGATTCTCCTACGCTGATGTGCCGGAAAGCGCCAAGGGTTGGGCAACCACCATCTTGTTTAACCAGCGCCTGCAGGATCAGTTCCAGGCCTTTTACGAACGGCCCGACACCTTTACCCTGGGCGTGTGCAATGGTTGTCAGCTCTTTGCACTGCTGGGCTGGGTGCCCTGGCAAGGCTTGAGCGCTGAAGAACAGCCGCGCTTTGTGCACAACCGTTCCGATCGTTTTGAATCCCGCTGGAGCACGGTGCGGGTGCAGCCCAGCCCGGCCATCATGCTTACAGGTATGGAAGACCTGGTCTTTGGCATCCATGTGGCCCATGGCGAGGGCCGGCTGCATTTTCCCGACGCGTTGATCCGCGAACAGGTGCGGGTGGAACGGCTGGCACCGCTGGTTTATGTGGATGACAGTGGTCGGGCCACCGAAGCCTATCCCTTCAACCCCAACGGTTCAACAGACGGTTTGGCCGGACTTTGCTCGCAGGATGGCCGCCACCTGGCCCTGATGCCGCATCCAGAGCGCGTCTTCCTCGCCTGGCAGGCACACTGGCTGCCCCAGGAACTGCAGCACCTTACGGTGAGTCCCTGGTTGCGGATGTTCCAGAATGCCTACCACTGGTGCATGAAATAATTTGGTAGCGCCTGCGGGACAGCACCTGTGGAGCAGCACCTGTGGAGCAGTCTTGATAGCTGTTACCTGGTAGCTGTTCCCTGGCAGCTGTTGCCAGGATTTTTTACCGTACCGGAAGGGATGGGGAGAGAGCGATAAAGACATGGTGCCAAGGGGTGGTGGGGCTTCCGCCTTGGCACTGTGCAGCAGGTTAATGGTCAATCAGGCGTCTGTGGAATGGAAAAGCCCTTGCCCATGGCATGGGCATCAGATCGGATGGATGGAACAATGGTCACCGGCTACCACGAAGCGCAGGTTGGTTTTCAGTGCAGGTCGGTTTTCGTCTTCAAACCGATTCTTGTCTTTAGACAAAACGCAGACCACAATCTGGACAGAGGGGGGCATCGGTGGCAAAGAGACAACCACAGGCCGGGCAGGCTGCCTGGCCCACCTCCACCTCAAAGGCGGCTCCGGCCAGGTTCCTGTTGTGGATATGATCCAATAAACCGGTGGATTGCCAGTGCTCCTGCTCAAGCGCAGCCAGCACCAGCGTCAGTTCACTGGTTCGCACCCTGAGCTCCACCTCTGGCCCACGGCAGCCTTTGGTACAGCAGCCATCTGCCCCGGGTGTCAGCAAAGAGGCCAGGCCGCTGGCACGCAGGTAATCCTGCAGCTGCCGCATCTGCAAAACCGGCCCCCGCCGCACCGCGGTGAGCTCTTCGTGGGCCTCGATCTCCGTGTACTGCGGTCCAGCCCCCTGGGTGCCAGATTTTGCCAGCTGCGCACCAGACACCAGCGCCACCTGACATTCGGCACAAATGCTTATCTCTGGCCGGTATTCGTCTCCACACTGCGGGCAATACATGCAATCCGCTTCAAACTGACGTGGCAAAGCCATGGCTGCACCCCATGTTAAAGAATATATCTGCTTAAATCTTCGTTTTTGGAAATGTCTTCGAGCTGACGGCGCACATAGTCGGCCTGCACCAGCACCCGGCCTTCATTCCGCTCAGAAGCTGTAAAGGAGATGTCATCCAGCACCCGTTCGATAATGGTGTGCAAACGGCGCGCGCCAATATCTTCGGTCTTCTGATTCACCTCCATGGCAATACGGGCCATTTCGCGGATAGCTGCATCCTCAAAGGCCAGCTCAATGCCTTCGGTGGCCAGCAGGGCCGTATATTGGCGGATGAGCGCGTTCTGCGGCTCGGTGAGGATGCGGTAAAACTCCTCCTCGCCCAGGGCATGCAGATTCACCCTGATGGGAAAACGGCCCTGCAACTCGGGCGCCAAATCCGAAGGCTTGCACAGATGAAAGGCGCCACTGGCAATAAACAGGATGTGATCGGTCTTTACCGGGCCATACTTGGTGCTCACAGTGGTGCCTTCCACAATGGGCAGCAGATCCCGCTGCACCCCCTCGCGGGAAACCTCGGCCGAACTGCCACCACTGCCGCCGCGCGAGGCGATCTTGTCGATTTCATCCAAAAAGATGATGCCGGTTTGCTCGGTGCGGCGGATGGCCTTTTCCACTACGCTGCCCTGATCCACCAGGCGCTGGGCCTCTTCTTTGCGCAGGTATTCCAGCGCCTCGGGCACCTTTACCTGCCGCCTTTCCTTTTTACCGGGAAACATCTTGGCAAAGGCCTCCTGCATGGAACTCTGCATCTCTTCCATGCCCGGCACCGTAAAAATTTCAACCGATGGAGACGAGCCACCTGCCGGCATTTCCAGCTCCAAACTGCGTTCATCCAATTCGCCCCTGCGCAGCATGGCGCGGAAACGCTCGCGGGTGGCTGTTGCCCCATTGCCTGCTGCAGGTGTACCAGCCGTATCATAGCCCAGCTCGATCACAGTTCCCTGGGGGTCATGGCCTCCAGGTCTGGAGGCTGGTCTGGCTGTGGTTGGCGATGGCAGAAGTAAATCGAGCAGGCGTTCTTCGGCCTGGGTTTTGGCCTGTGCGCGCACCTGCTCCTCTTCTTCCTTGGTAACCATATTTACTGCCAGCTGGGTGAGATCGCGAATCATGGATTCCACATCCCGGCCCACATAGCCCACCTCGGTGAATTTGGATGCCTCTATCTTGAGAAAAGGGCTCTGGGCCAGTTGTGCTAGGCGGCGGGCGATTTCGGTTTTGCCCACACCGGTGGGGCCAATCATGATGATGTTTTTGGGTGCGATTTCCTCACGCAGGGGTGGCTCCACCTGTTGTCTGCGCCAGCGGTTTCTCAGGGCAATGGCCACCGAGCGCTTGGCTTCGGGTTGGCCGATCACGTAACGATCCAGTTCGTCCACCGTTTCCCTGGGGGTCAGGGAGGTGAAATGATGCTTCTTCATATTTTTTCCACCACAATGGTGTTGTTGGTATAGATGCAGATGCCTCCGGTTATGGCCAGTGCCTCGCGAACAATGGCCTCGGCATCGAGCTTGGAATGCATGACCAGTGCCTTGGCAGCAGCCTGGGCATAGGGCCCGCCAGACCCAATGGCCAAAATACCGTCATCTGCCTCAATTACATCACCAGTGCCGGAAAGCAGTAGGGAATGCTGGGCATCCACGGCAATGAGCATGGCCTCCAGCCGGCGCAGCATTCTGTCGGTGCGCCAGTCTTTGGCCAACTCCACCGAGGCGCGCATGAGGTTGCCGTTGTACTGCTCCAGTTTTTCTTCCAGTCGGTCGTGCAGGGTAAAGGCGTCGGCAGTGGCTCCGGCAAAGCCGGTGATTACCTGGTTTTTGTACAGCCTGCGTACCTTGTGTGCCTGGTGTTTGATAATGGTGTTGCCCAGGGTAACCTGGCCGTCGCCGGCCACAGCCACTTGGCCCTGATGGCGCACCGCAAGAATGGTGGTGGAACGGATGCGTTGCATAAATACGTATGGAAATGGTGAAGGGAAAGGAGGAGAGTAGCTTAGTGCCGTGTTTTTCTCAATGAGCACAGGTAAACATGCTCTCCACGGCCGTCAAGCCACACAGGGTTGATAAATGCGCCCAGGTTTTGTGCTTAATATATTGAATTTACGTAGATATGCGGATGTGTCAAAAAATGTGCAACCTGAGTTGCGTGGGTCATGTTGGTTGGTGCTTCCATCTCCCCCAATTTCGTAGGTTGGCGCTGAGCACAGCGAAGCCCAACATAAGGTTGTTGTTGAATGAAAGGGATGGTAAGTGGGTGGCTCCAGCTGTTGGGCTTCACCGCAGGTTCAGCCCAACCTACATCTACATCGCTTCATTCTCCGTATGAGCGCAACATATCCATCTCCCCGCATCCCCAATCTTCTGGCAACACCCCATCTGCAATATACTGATGGATGGAAGAAAAAGGCCAATCTGCTGGCCGCACCGTATACCCATGTTTCACCGGATTGTAATGAATATAATCAACATGGTGCTGTAAATCCGTTTCGTTTCGGATTTGATGTTCCCAATACCGGCGTTGCCAAATACCCCGTTCCTGTTTGCGTGCACGGCTGGGGTGAATGGGTTCGGTCTTGGGCAGCGCGCGGGAAAAGCACGCCTTGATGAGCGACCATCGAAGCGGGTAATTGGTGTCATCCTGCGGCAGTTGCCAGATGGCATGGAGATGTTCAGGCAGAACCACCATGGCAACAATGGTAAAGGGATGGTTTTTACGTACACGCCGTACTGCTCCACGTAAAATATTAATATGCCGGACAAGCAAATCTTGTTTGCGGTTTATCAAGACAACCGTGAAAAAAAACGTGCCTCCCTTTACCCAGGCGCGTCGATACCGCATAACTTCCCCCTGCATTGTATGGTTTTTCATCATGCCGCCCAATATCTCATAAGCTCTACCGAATACACGAACAAGGTGTATCATAGTGCAGGTTGGCGTTGAGCGCAGCGAAGCCCAACACAAGGGTTTCGCAATCTTGTCACCATTTATTTTTTCGCATGTGGATGAGCCGCATCATACACCTTGCTCAAATGGTCGATGTCCACATGGGTGTACTTCTGGGTGGTGGAGAGACTGGCGTGGCCAAGCAGTTCCTGCACGCTGCGCAAATCCGCCCCCATTTCCAACAAATGGGTGGCAAAGGAATGGCGCAGGGCATGGGGCGTAACCGGGGCAGCAATTTTGGCCCTGGCACCATACTGCAATATGATGCGCTCGATACTGCGGCTGGTTAAACGGGTTCCCCGGCCGCTTAAAAACATGGCCTCCTGTGCCCAGGGGCGTCCCCGGGCAGCACAGGCCTGCGCCACCTGCTCGCGTTCGGGCTGGTACTGCACAAGTGCCTCTTTGGCCATGCTGCCAAAGGGGATAAGGCGTTCCTTGCCACCTTTGCCTTGCACCAATACCATTTCTGTATCAAGATCCCAATGGCTGCAGTTGGTGGCTGTTAGCTCAGACACCCGCATGCCTGTGGAATACAGGCATTCCATAATGGCCTGATCGCGGCGGAAAAAGCTGTCCTGCGGGCCAGGCGCTTCCAAAAGAGCAAAAACCTCGTCCACAGTGAGAAAGAAGGGAATCTGGCGGCCCAGCTTGGGCCCAGCCATCCCGGCCAACGGGTTGACAGCCAGTATCTCTTCCTTTTGCAGGTAGCGAAAAAAACTGCGTAGACTAGAGAGCTTGCGCGCCACCGAGGCTGCAGCATTGCGGCTGTAAAGCGAACCGGCAAAGGAGCGCAAAAGCGCTGGATTGAGTTTGCTTTCTGTCTGCAGGGGGCCTGCAAAGCGAAAAAATTCGTCCAGATCGCGCTGGTAGGCTGCTGTGGTGTGTGGCGAGTAGTTTTTTTCTGTTTGTAGCCAGTTGATAAAGCCTGGCAGATGGGTGCGGAGCATGGTTGTGTGGCCATAATATGATGGCCAAAAAAAGATCGAGAAATAGGACAAAAATGGTTGATGAACGAAAACGACTTGTATACATACGACCGATGCCGGGCAAATTAACAAAATATTTATACTCAATAAGAATAACAGGATACTCGTACACAATGCAGGAGGCAAGAGATGAACAGGACTCATAGAATTATTTGGTGCAGCATCAGGAAAATGAAGGTGGTGGTAGCCGAGAACGCCGGCACGAGAAACAAGGGCGGTGCTGCCGGCAAGGCAGGTAAAAGAGCTGTGCTGGGCGCCATGGCCGCCGTAGCATTGCTGGCCATGTCTGGCTTGCCCAAACAGGCCTGGGCAGCAAGTGCGGTGTGCGTGCAGTATGTTGAGGGTGATAATAATAGCGGGACTATTCTTACTAATCCAGTAGGTAATCCTTCCGGAACTAACGCCGTGGCCTGCGGCCAGGGGGCAACGGCCTCGGCGAAAAACGCCATTGCCATAGGTGCAGATGCACAATCTGAAGGAAAGGACAATATAGCTTTGGGTACAGGAGCCCTTGCGAAAAAGGGCCAAACCATTGCTATCGGTACAAACGCCCAAGCAACTGTTCAGGATGACATAGCAATTGGTACCGAGGCACAGGCGACCGGCAACCAGAGCATAGCCCTGGCCGTGAAAGCCAGGCAACCGGTTCTAACGCAATTGCCATGGGCTATCGGTCTGAGGCCTCAGCGCAAGGAGCGATTGCGCTGTCTGACGGAGCAAAGGCCACAGGGTTTCAAAGCATTGCCATCGGTGAGGACAGTCAGAGCTTAAAAGGCCGTTCTGTTGTCTTGGGCGCACAAGGTGTGGCTCAGGGGACCGGTAATACAGTGGCTGGTCACCGCGCATCTGCGTATGGAGACCAGAGCTCGGTGTACGGTCTCCAGGCAGCTGCCTATGCCCCTCTATCTGTTGTATCCGGATTCAATGCCATAGCTTCAAATACGAAGCCCTTAACCCAAAGCCAGTACGACGAGCTTACACCCAACGAGAAGGGGGATTATATAGAACGGGTTATTTCATCGAACCCTGAGACCAAAGTGTATTATGCTAAGACAGAGTTGAACAGCTATGCAACAGCGGTCGGTGCAATGGCGAAAGCAGAAGCACGTTTTGCCACGGCCCTAGGCGCAGGATCTGAAGCTGCTTATCTCGGCACCACAATCGGTGCTTTCTCTTCTGCAAATGAAGAAAAGGCCCTGGCGGCAGGCTACAAGGCTAAGGCGACGGTAGCTGGCGGCGTGGCCCTTGGCAGCAACTCCGAAGCCACGATAGACAAAGAAGTTGCAGGGTACGACCCGAAGACGGGTACTGCCTCCACCGATGAGACCGAAACATGGAAAGCAACGAATGCGGCAGTATCGATAGGTAAGGCTGATGGCAGTTTGACCCGCCAGCTCACCGGTCTGGCCGCTGGCAGTGCCGACACCGACGCCGTTAACGTGGCCCAGCTCAGGGGGAGCCAAATTCACTACTTCAGTGTCAACGATGGTGGCAATGAGGGAGGCAACTACAACAATGATGGCGCTAAAAAGAAAGGTGCCATTGCCATAGGTGTAGGTGCACAATCTGAAGGGGAGAACAATATAGCTTTGGGTACAAAAGCCCTTGCGAAAGGGAATCAAACTCTTGCGCTAGGCTGGGGCGCACAGGCAACGCTGCAAGATGACATAGCAATTGGTCGCGACTCACAGGCTTATGGCAACCAGAGCATAGCCCTGGGCCGTGAAAGTGTAGCCAGCGGCTCCGGGGCTGTTGCCATGGGCTATAATGCTAAAGCCTTAAGCCAGGGAGCGGTTGCCCTCTCTCATTATGCAGAAGCAACTGGGTTGGGGGCGATTGCCATAGGTGAGAAAAGTAAGAGTTTAGGAGATGTCTCTACTGTAGTAGGGACCGATGCATCCGCTTATGGAGATGCTAGCGCAGTGCAAGGTTGGAATGCAGCTGCGTATGGCGGCCGATCTGCCGCATTTGGGGCGAATGCCGTGGTTGCAAGCGCACAACCTATAGATCAAGCTGACTATAACAACCTGGATGACGAAGAAAAGAAAGAATATGCAGCGCGGTCGGTTTCTTATAATCCAGACACAAATGAATACACATATGAATACTATAAGATAACAGAAGACAGCTATGGCACAGCTATAGGCGCACATGCCAGGGCAGTAGGAGGCTGGTAAATTCTCATTGCAAATGCACCAGTAGTTGAGGCGTGAATAGTTCAAAGGACACAGCGGAATTCTGGTAGAGTTGGAAGCGTCAACACCCAACC
>Ga0334892_1001691_pt1 | contig 17755 bp, 16 predicted proteins | sample GraSluR3_MG_4_FD_207213 | JGI IMG/M metagenome (GOLD analysis project Ga0334892, IMG submission 207213) | Sludge microbial communities from methane-producing bioreactor in Wageningen University, Netherlands - Granular Sludge_15_04-R3 | ecosystem: Engineered > Bioreactor > Anaerobic >...
AATGGTGGCTTCAGCTGAGCCTTTCTTCGCCATGATTTCGACTCCTTTAGGTCCTCTGTTTGGCGTTGAAAGCCTCCATTATTCTAACCCGTCAATCTGTCCCACGGATTATGACGTCGAACAACGCTGCCGTCCGCGTTGTCGTTAGAACTTCGGTTATTGGACATTTCTGTCTCCTATTGGGTCTACGTTGACGGGAGTAGATGCTACGGGACCGATGAGAACCTGGGCAGTCGCCGTCGGTTCTGGTGGTGGACGGGCTCTGGTTATCCGTGCTCCCTGCTGCGCCTCTGGGACGGGCAAAGCGACGTCCAGTGTGCTGCCCTGGCGCGTATAGTAGGCCGCCTGGAAGCGCAGAAACGCCTCCTTGACCCGCTCGACGCCGTACCGCTTGTAGTTCGCCTGCCACAGCTTGTCTCGCACGACCGGGTTGTGCGCCCGGCTGTGGCAGTCCGCGCAGAGCAGAGCGGTCATCTCCGGCTCGTAGGATAGGGCGCGAGCCGGACTGTTGTGAACCGTCATCCCGCGCTGGATCAACTCGTGCAGCTGCAAGCCGCGATAGTCGGGCTTCTGCCCGCACAGGTCGCAGACGGCGTGCTTGCCGCCGCGCTCGACAATCATCCGGTGGCGGGCCTGCGCCCGCATGAACTCGATGTCTTTCAAGGCGTCCTCCTCTTCTTCAGGGAAAAAGTAGTCGGACTTCACCAGGTACTTGAGATTTCTGGCCTGGCTGTACAGGTTGTCGGTCCAGCGGGCGCTCATGCCGAGCATCACGCTCCACGCGACCCGCTTGGCTTCCTTGAACGACCGGTAGTAGCGCCTGCGGAGCAGGGCGTTGGTGCCCGCGAACACGGTGCAACCGCTGGCCTGGTCAACGATGCGCCAGGTCCAGCGGCCCCGCTTCCCGGTGGCGACAATCAGCATGTTGTACATGCCGACGCGATACCAGGTCGTGAACTCTCCCATGCGGATACGTGTCCAGCGAGTGGGTGGGGTGGTGGTTGACATCGGGCACTGTCTTCCTTTGGGCGGGGCGTAGCAAACGGCGCTCGTGCCTACCGGGAATATTCCCTGGACTGGCTCGAATTGTCGCGGGCGTGCTCGCCATGCAGCCGCCTTGCAGCAGCGTCGTAGGCTTCTGCGGCCTCCTCTGCCGTCTCGAAGTAGCCCAGGAAGTGGCGGCGGTTGTGGACCTGGATGCGGGCGTAGTACTTCTGATGGCCGCGATGCCAGGACACGCCCTTGTAGCCTGACGCGTTCGTCTGGGCTTTGCGGTTCCACTGGTTCTGGGCGCGCGTGACGAGGCGCAGGTTAGCGCGGGTGTTGTTGAGCGGGTTGCCGTCGATGTGATCCACGATCTGGCCGGGTTGCGCGTCGAGGAGATAGCGGTGCAGGTAGACACGCTTGCGCGCGCCGTTGACTCTCACAGAGCCGACAGCGTAACCGGTGCCGTTGATGTGCCAGCGAAATTGGGAGAGCGTCTCGAAGTCGGAATCATCGACCAGGGCGAATCGCCCTTTGGAGAGTGGGAGCTGTTTGGGCATGGGAAAATACTGCAAGTGGGTGGAGACGGCATGACAGCGGCGTGCCGTGCCTGGGTGGCGGACGAGAAAACGTGGCTGGAGGAGCTGTCACGGAATTGAGGCCAGGCTGTGGACTGAGTGACCTGGCGTCCCAGCGGAGAAGAGAGTGGTTACCCTACGCTGAGGATGGCAGTAATTTTATCCCAAAGCGGGTAGTGAGTCAAATCCCCGCTATTAGAACAGTCTGGCGCATTTGACCCCTTCATGGCGCGCATTCAGCCGTAAGCAGCACCCGTCCGGGGAATATTCCGGAAGCGCCTTGGAGCTTGCTGAGGCCACTTTCGCCGATTGGGACTTTTTGCCCATACAACAGGTTTGACACACCCTGAGACCTGCGGTATTCTGAGTAGGGGTAGCCAAGTGAGCCTTACCCATAACGGCATTTCGGATATTATTCTATTATTAGCTAGCTTATTTGGGGCTGGGGGGAATTCTTCTCATTCCTTATCAAACCGCAGCTTTCGTCCGCGTTGACCAAGTGGGCGCTCGAAAAACCGGGAAACGGATGGTCTACTCGGACCGTTAGTTCTCCCGGCATCACTAGCCCCCGCGCCCGCATATAGTCCCGTTGCCGCATGCAGCAGACGCATGTCGGAACGGCGGAGCATGCCCATTGGCTGCAATGTCCCCGAAATTGAAAGCAATAATCGTGACACTGTGAGCAGAGGGCTTGTCCGCGAAGCCGGGCTACACTGAACATGTGGGGGCAGTATTCACAAACTGAAATCAAAGCCAAGTTCAATATCACTCGAAAGATCTTTTCTGCAGTTTGCTCAGCGGTTTCGCCGCGTTTATTTGCCCTAAATCGTTCGATCTTAGGAGGATTGGAATTATGGTGGGCTTAATCCCTCCGTACGGTGGAGAACTGGTCGATTTGCTGGTTTCTCCAGAAGATCGGGTTGAACTTAAGGAATATGCAGGACATTTACCTTCGCTACAACTCACAGAACGCCAAATGTGCGATCTGGAGATGTTGGCCGTTGGTGCATTCTCCCCGCTCGCAGGTTTCATGGGACAAGCGGATTACCAGAGCGTCCTGGACACCATGCGCCTTGCAGATGGGCAGTTGTTCCCGATGCCTGTCACATTGTCAATTAATCCTACACCAGTAATGCAGCTTGGCCAGGAAATTGCTCTCCGTAGCCCGAAAAATGAACTCCTAGCCGTGATGAAGATCGAGGACATATATGAATGGGATTGGGACGAGGTGTCCGAAAAAGCGTTTGGAACCACAGACCTCCAACACCCATTTGTTGCCGAAATGAAAAACTGGGGATCAGTTAATCTGGCTGGCAAACTGCGTGTGATCCAACCACCTCCCCATCACGATTATCACGAATGGCGTTTGACGCCTGCACAGACACGGGTACGTCTTGCTGAGTTAGGGCGCGAAAACATCGTGGCGTTCCAGACCCGCAACCCAATGCACCGGGTCCATGAAGAATTGACCAAGCGTGCAATAGATGAAGTAGACGGCGTATTGTTACTGCACCCGGTGGTCGGAATGACTAAGCCTGGTGACGTCGATCACTTCATTCGTGTGCGGACCTACAAGGCGCTGACCAGCAACTACTATGATCAGAGCCGTGTTCTTCTCTCGCTGCTTCCCCTGGCAATGCGCATGGGGGGGCCTCGTGAAGCGGTATGGCATGCCATCATTCGCCGTAACTACGGCGCAAATCATCTAATTGTAGGTCGCGATCATGCCGGTCCGGGCAGCAACGCTGCTGGTGAACCGTTCTACGGCCCATATGACGCGCAAGAGATGGTCACAAAGTACCAGGATGAGATTGGGGTCAAGATGATCCCGTTCAAGATGGTGTCGTACATTCCCGAAGAGGAGTGTTATGAGGAAGTCTCGCGCATCCCCGCAGGAAGAAAAACGCTAACACTCTCAGGAACGCAGGTTCGTGAAGATTATCTGAGCAGAGGTTGTCTCTTGCCGGAATGGTTCACACGTCCCGAGGTTGCTGAAATCCTGGCAGATAGCTATCCGCCGCGTCACCGGCAAGGATTCTGTATTTGGTTTACAGGACTGAGTGGCTCCGGAAAATCGACCACGGCGGATATCCTGACCTCCCTTATCCTTGAACATGGTCGGCAGGTCACTGTGCTAGATGGTGACGTTGTCCGTACACATTTATCTAAGGGTTTGGGTTTTAGCAAAGAAGATCGCGACACCAATATCCGACGCATCGGGTTTGTTGCGTCAGAGATTGTACGGCATGGCGGAATTGCCATTTGTGCCGCAATCAGCCCCTACCGTGCCATCCGCAATGAAGTACGCGCTATGGTTGGTAGTGAACGCTTCATCGAAGTGTTTGTTGATACTCCATTGGAGATATGCGAAACGCGCGACGTCAAGGGGATGTATGCCAAAGCCCGGCGCGGTGAGATCAAGGGCTTTACCGGCATTGATGATCCGTATGAAGCGCCGCTGCAACCAGAATTGACGTTGAACACGGTCGACAATGCGCCAGAGCAAAATGCTAGCGTCATTCTGAACTACCTGATCGAACAAGGTTTCGTCAAGTTGGTGTAGCATGCCTTCCGCCTGAACGTGTTGCAGCGTTTGTTCAGGACGGGATAAGCGCTGAAAATTACAGAATCCCTTATGCTTGAACAAGCAATTGAACACAGTGAGCAGCAGATACAGACATCGCCACGCATCTTGGCGGTGCTCCGAGATGTTTGGCGATATACCCGTGCACCTGAGCGGCGTTGGATTTGGTACATAACTGCTGCGTTGATGTACGTATCGATTCGGGTCATCCCGCTGTCGGGCTTTAGCGGTGAGGGGAGGCGTGCGATTGCTGTCGCTGGTGTGGCCGGGTTCCTCTGGGTGACGAACGTGGTGCCGTCAGCGATTACGGGAATCGTGGTGTTGTTTTTGTTGCCGTTCACCGGTATCTTGTCCAACGATCAGACCTATGCCTACTTTGGAAATCATGCGGTATTCCTAGTGCTTGGCGCATTCATTCTGGCCAGCCCGATTATGCGCTCTGGTTTGAGTGCTCGCATCGCTCTATGGACGGTATCCACTTTTGGGCATAGCCCTGGTGCACTTGTAACGTCTGTGATGTGGATCGGTGCGCTCATGTCATTTGTGATTAGCGAGCACGCTGTGGCAGCCATGTTATTTCCAATTGTGACGGAAATTGTCTGCGCTGCTGAGGTTAAGCGTGGCAGCAAGTTTGGCCTGGCGGCATTTCTGGCACTTGCCTGGGGAGCGATTATTGGCGGCACGGCTACGCTGCTCGGTGGAGCCAGGGCACCACTGGCGATGGGAATCCTCAGCAGCACAACGGGTGAGACCATCGGTTTTCTAGAGTGGATGCTGTATGCGTTGCCGGTCGCACTGGTTCTACTATTGATTTCGCATGTCATGCTGTTACGCTTGGGCAATCGTGAGCCTTTGTCGCTAGATGGTGCGCGTCATTTTCTTGAATCTCGCATAGCGGAATTAGGGCCAGTCTCCAGTCGGGAAAAAACAATCGCCGGGATTATGGTTTTCACCGTCATGCTGTGGATTGTTCAAGGCAATGCATGGGGACTGGACAACATCGCTTTGCTGGGGGTGTTGCTTGCCTTCGGGTTCCGTGTCGCTCACTGGGGTGAAGTGGAAGAAGATGTCAATTGGGGCATTTTCGTCATGTATGGTAGTGCTATCGCGCTAAGTGCGGCGCTAAGTGACAGCGGTGCAGCGCAATCCATGGCCCAGTATTTGCTCGATGCAAATCTGGAATCTTCTCTTGTAGTATTCGCAATCGTTGTACTCATGGCTATGGGCTTGACTGAAATTATGAGCAACGCGGCATCTGTCGCCGTGCTCATGCCGGTGGCATTAGCTATTTCAGAAAATTACGACCTCTCGTCAGTTGCTGTGACGCTCGGTGTTGCCGTCCCTGCTGGGCTCGCGTTCCTAATCCCGGTGAGTACGCCTGCCATTGCTATGATCATGGCTTCGGAACATGTTCACCCTTTTGAGGTAATCAAGCGCGGGTTAGTGTTGAAGGTCCTTGGGATTGTAGTGTTTTTGGTTATGGCAATGCTCTATTGGTCTGTAGTTGGACTGAGGACATTCGGACATTAGCGGGCAAGAGCTTGAGGGCTGATTCAATTCTTATATCGGAAAAATCTACTCTCAAGTCGATAACATATCCGTACACAATGAGATCCCAATCGTGAATCGTACTCGACGTGAAAGCATTACAACTACTTCGCATGTAGAATCTGTTGACTCATCACGCATTAGTCCGTCGGATAAGAATCAAAAGAAAAAACTATCCGTCTTAGCGGCAATTCTTTTTATTGGCTTGAATGCTATCAGCCTACTCACTAGCTTTATCGAGAACCTTGTGATAGCTCAATGGGGTGGTGCTTCGGCTAAAATTGATGCCTACTTGAGTGGTAAAGCTTTTCCCGATCTTCTCCTAAGCCTGCTTAGAACCGCTACTCACGTCTCCATCCTTCCGGTCTTGGTAGAGGCTTATGAGAAAGAAGGAGTAGAGAAATTCTGGCGACTGAGTCGCGAAACGGGTGTGTTTTTGGTTTTAACGACCGCTGTTTTTAGTGCAGTTGCCATCCTCATTAGCCCCTACATTGTTAGCACATTCCTCTCTGAACTCACGATCAGCAATTCAGAAATCGCGTTGCGAACCATGCAACTTATGTTCTTGGCAATTCCGTTTGCGACGGCTATCACCGTTTTTCGAAGCATATTTATGAGCATGAATATCTATTGGCCATCAACAATACCTGGAATTCTACGCTCCACATTTGTTGTTATTTCAGTACTAGTGTTTGCCACGGTTTTTGACGTGTATTCAATTCCGCTGGGCTTGATCGTAAGCTACATGCTCAGCCTAGTCTTGCTTCTGTACTTACTACGGGCGCGTTTTCCTGATCGCGGTAAGGGGGGATGGCATCTGCGTATTCCCCGGGAAATTCGGTTAATTGGCGTATCTCTGATACCAGTTTCCATCGCTCTGTCTATTTACCATCTTTATAATCTCCTAGATCGTATCTTGCTGTCCGGAGAGGAAGAGGGTGTTATCGCGAGGCTAAATTATGCGTTCTCGCTGCTGCTAGTTGCGCAAGCGCTGATTGGTGCTTCTTTGGGAACTCTGGCTTTGCCTTCAATGTCTCAGGCAGTAGCTCATTCTGATCATGCTCGATTGCGGTCTTACGTTGTCAAGGCAATGCAGATCGTGTTCCTACTCTCGATGCTTGTCACCGCGCTTTACCTTGTTGGCTCAGAGAAAATTGTACGGCTGGCTTTTCAACGTGGGGAATTCAACGATTCAGATACAGTTGCTACCACGCAGTATCTGCGCGCATATATGGTTGCTTTCGCGTTGTATGGTTTCATAAGCTTGGTGGCCCGAGCACTCGTAGCCGTAAGGTATTTCCGAGCGTTGATTTTGATCAGTTTTGGGGCCGTTGGAGCAAAAATACTTGTGCTTGTTTTACTGATAAGAGTAATTGGGCCACTAGGTGCTGTCTACAGCACGAGTTTTAGCATGTTGGTGTTTTTTGTATTAGGTTTTTTCTCTATAAGAAAGTATACAGGTTATTTGATAACATTGGTTGATATTCGATCTTTTGCGCTTAGTCTGGTTGCATTTATTCCATCATTAGTGTCAGGATTGATAATCAGTAGAATTTGGCCCATCGACCATATCAACCAGTCGTTTGCTGATTTAATGTTTCTCTTCATTATTTCAGGTGTTTCAACAATTACATATATCGGGATCTTGTTCCTGTTGCGCTCCGATGATTTGATGTTTCTAATTCGAAAGTTGAAAAGCAAATGATCAGAACCGCTCCTCGCTTCAATCCTTAACACGCGGACATTGTCAGATGAAACGCAAAATCTGGTACGTATTTTTTCGGATGGCAGAGCTTTATAATATAGTCGATCCTGGAATCGGGATCTTGAGACGCGTCAAGAATGGAATCTATTGTCGGCATCTTGGCATTGAAGGTCCAATTAATGTAGCAAGAAATGCCACGCTCGTAAAGGCTCACCCTAATCCCAAATACTATCTCCGAATTGGTCGCAACGTCCGCTTTGCGCGGGACTCATACACGGACTATTCTGGCGGTCTTGAGATTGGTAGCATGGTCACAATCTCCAGCGGGGCGAAAATATACACTCATTCACATAGTGTGCAAGATCGCGATCGTTACTGGATGGAACAAGAAATAACCTTTTCGCCACTAACCATTGGTGATGATGTTTGGATTGGGGCACATGCGATTGTATTGCCCAAGGTAACTGAAATCGGCACAGGAGCAATCATTGGTGCTGGCGCCGTCGTCACAAAGAATATTGACCCGTATGCTATTGTAGCGGGGAACCCAGCACATATAATTGGCTTCCGTGGAGAAACATCCGAATGAAAAAGGTTTTGGTCCTAATTAACTACTACTTGCCAGGTTTTAAGGCGGGAGGTCCGATTCGTTCCGTGTCGAATATGGTCGAACGGTTCCAAAATGAGTTCGAATTTTGGATCTTCACACGCGATCGTGATCTAGGCGATGAGGCTCCTTATGAAGATGTATCGTTAAAGGTCTGGAATCACGTCGGCAATCAAAATGTATACTACTGCTCTTCATCAAGCTGGCAAGCCATTCGAAGGGTGGTACGGGAAGTGTCACCTCAGATTGTGTATTTGAACAGCTTTTACGCCGATTTTACGATCAAGTATCTGGTTCTAAGGAAATCGCGGCTTATTCCTCAAATCCCGACTATAGTAGCTCCGCGTGGCGTGTTTTCGCCCGGAGCGCTCAGGATAAGGAGGTTGAAGAAGCTCAGTTTCATCAAGTTAACATATGCACTTGGGCTATATCAAAACGTGCTTTGGCATGCTTCATCTAGAATTGAGGCTAGAGAAATCCAGGCGGTTTTGGGTAAAAGTAACTCAATTCATGTGGCACCTAACTTGCCCTCTGCGGGTACTATAAACCATAATCTTTCTCATTCCTCGGTGAAACTGCCAGGTAGTGCCAAGTTCATTTTTCTTTCGCGAATCTCTCCCAAGAAAAATCTGCTAGGTGGACTGCTCCTGCTTAAGGATCTCACGGGAAAAGTAGAATTTTCAATTGTGGGCCCCGTAGACGATAACAAGTACTGGACCCAGTGCCAAGAGGTGATGCAATCACTACCTGCCAATGTAGAAATCCACTATTTGGGTGCTATTTCACCTGATAAGGTTGTCCCAATTATGAACCAGAATCATTTCTTTTTATTTCCAACACTGGGCGAAAATTTCGGCCATGTGATACTAGAAGCCCTAATAGCGGGCTGTCCTGTGATCATCAGTGATCAAACTCCATGGCACAATCTAAAACAACAGGGGGTCGGATGGGATTTGTCGTTGGATTCGGAGGGCGATTGGGTGCAAATTCTGCAGCACTGCATTGATATGGAGCATAACATCTTTGCAGCGATGAGACAAAAGGCACAGGAATTTGCTTCCAAATATGTAGCCAACAGCGATATTTATCAGGCAAACGAGCAACTATTTCAGCGGGCACAACAACGATAATCTGACGCCTTGCCCTCGTTCAGGAGAATGCCCACTCCCTGACCAAGGCGTTCTTTTTTCAGTCTCACAAAATTGTACGACTTATATGTATGACTTATATTGAAAATCCGCAGAGCTCTCAGGCTTGATAACGCTGGTGCTCGAAAACTTTGAGTGAAACGAGCCAGAAGATTCTCGATTAAGACCGTATGGCTGATGCAAGAATGTTTCGGCACGGGTAAGCTTACACAAAAACCGGTGGGGAGTGGGCGAAAGTTGAAACCAAACTTCTTGATTGTCGGTGCGATGAAAGCAGGTACTGCTTCAGTTTACCGCTACCTAGAACAGCATCCACAAATTTTCATGAGTTTGATAAAGGAACCTTGGTACTTCTCGCTATGTGAGCAAGATGGTACTGTCCGATTTCCACTACCGACAAATTATGATAACGCTAACCGAATTTTTACGCAGCAGATCTTGAATGCCGTTAAGCCAGATGGCAACAGAAACACTACTATACATGAGTGGGACCAATATTTGGCCCTTTTTAAAGGAGTAAGTGATGAGATTGTGTGCGGAGAAGCCTCTACTAGTTATCTGTATACACCGGAAGCTCCTTATCGGATTGCCGAACGATTAGGTCATATTAAGTTGGTGGCGTTGTTACGCCAACCTGCTGATCGATTCGCCTCTTCTTATGGGCACTTCATTAAACAATGGGGCAATAACAGATCGCCTCAAAATCTGCATGAGGCTTGGGACATTTCATACAAACCAGGCCAAACCATGCAGGGATTATATTTCTGGCACATGCGGCAAATGGGGCACTATCACGACCAGGTTCGTAGGTATATAGATATTTTTGGAAAAGAACACTTCAAGGTGTACATCTTTGAGGAAGACCTGTACCAAAATGAGGTGTCTCTGATGCGGGATCTTTTCGCTTTCTTGGAAGTTGATCCGGATTTTCAATCTGATACCAGCGTGATCTACGGGATTACGGGAAAGCCTCGAAACAAGCTAGGCGGCAACTTGTTCAAGGTCTCACGTCGTCTGCGCAACCGTTTACGCCCGGTCAAGCGCTATCTACCACATCGGATTCGCCGCCGATTATTAAGCACCCTGCAAGCCTTCGAAAACCGATTGATAAATAAGCGAGAAACTGATCCCATTCTGCGCGCTGAAATCACAGAAGCCTACCGCAGCGATATCGAGAAACTTCAAGAACTACTCGATCGTGATTTGAGTTGTTGGTTATGAGAGACCTGATTGGAGTGGCTTGGCGATTACCCAGATGAACTTGGTCTGAGAATAACCAGTTGTAGCGAAAATGAGCGATTCTCTGGTCTTCTTACTTCTAATATATGTAGCGGTGTTGGTTACACCGTTGTTCTTGACTCCATCGGTGCTGTTAAAACCATATGGCTTGTTGGCAGGTTTGATGCTGACCCTGCCGCTAAGTATCATTTTATTGGCAAGCAATGAGTTTTCCACTCCGCTTCTTTCTTTCAACCATCTGGATAATCCCCATAAAGTTGAGTCTTTGCTTCAGTTAATCCTGGTTGACGCGTTATATGGAATACTTTTATTACTGATTGGTTATTTTGCCGTGATTTTCCCAGTTCTCAAACATGGTGTGAGCCAATCAAACGATTTTGTGGAACCTAATGATATTACGGTGCAACGCGCCTATCGTGTCCTCGCCTGGATTTCGATTGCGGGTATCGCAGCATTTATCGCTTTTTCGATTAACATGGGTGGGATTTTTGCCTTATATAATAAAATGATAGTTCGAAGTCGGCTTTCTGAATATGGTGCCGGGATTTTTGCAACCTATTATGTGATTGCTGCTACACAACTTATGCCTATTGGGACCATAATATGGGCAGCTTATGGTCGAAAACCATTTCAACACGGTCTTTTCTGGGTTCATCTACTGGCATCCTGCCTAATCCTTTTCTCACAAGCTGCGCGGTCTCCTCTATTTCAATTCTTAATCATTATTGCTATCGTGACTCATATGAAATCTCATGGATTTAATATTCCATTTCGAAGGATGCTGTCGTTAATCTGTGGGCTCGTTGTATTTCCATTTCTCGCCTTTGGAATGCTATCGCTGCGACTTGGGGGCATGCAAAATGAGGCCGTAGCTGAGGCAGTGCTAAGGGAGGATTACATAAACCTTGCACTTGATCTCTACGCAGGCAGAGATTTCATTGACGCTGAAACGCTATTGCTCATATATGATACATTTCCATCAGAAGAACCATATCAGTTTGGTGGTACATTCGTGGCTCCGCTTTTTGCACCTATCCCCCGCATATTGTGGCCCAATAAGCCATCTATGCCGGGCGCTCTTATGGGAAAGCTTTTCCTTGCCGGTGATTCGGGGGGGTTTCCACCGTCACTGATTGGTGAACTTTATCTAAACTATGGGACTCTGGGTGTTGCGTGTGGCATGTTTTTGATTGGCGCTTTTTTGGGGGTTATCCACCGCGCTACCATGAAAAACAGATTGACACCTGCCTTTTTGGTTATATATGCCGTTTTATTGATGAAATTCCTCTACTATATCGTTAGCGCATCTTTTTATAATTCTATTACTAAAGGACTTGGATATGTTATGCCTCTAATATTATGCGTTTGGTATATCAATAGAGCGAGAGATAAATCCTCCAACCATCGCAAAGTTGTGACATCACATACCAATGACCGCTAAAGACCGTAGGTATTCTTTTGTGACCGAATGGATACAAAATCGGACGATGAGATGGGAATAAGTTGAGTAATGAAAATGTCTGATTCTTCAAAACTAGAAACCAACATGTTCAGTGGTAATACACTTCTCATCGCCGGAGGAACCGGATCATTCGGCCATGCCGTGCTTGAACGATTTCTCGATACAGACATCGGAGAAATACGCATCTTCTCGCGGGATGAGAAGAAACAGCACGACATGCGGGAAGCCTTCAACAACGACAAGATCAAATTCTACATCGGAGACGTCCGCGATCTGAGCAGTGTTCAAGATGCCATGTACGGTGTGGACTACATCTTCCACGCGGCAGCTCTCAAGCAAGTGCCCTCGTGTGAGTTTTACCCAATGGAAGCGGTAAAAACCAATGTGATTGGCACTAATAACGTGCTCGATGCCGCAACACGTGCTGGAGTGAAGAAGGTCATTTGCCTATCTACTGACAAAGCTGTTTATCCGATCAACGCTATGGGCATCTCAAAAGCCATGATGGAAAAAGTCATGGTGGCGAAATCACGGACAGTGGACGCTGATCGCACTACGATCTGCGGAACACGCTATGGCAACGTCATGGCCTCGCGCGGCTCTGTGATTCCGCTTTTTGTCAACCAGATCAAGGCGAATCAGCCATTGACCATCACCGATCCTCATATGACACGCTTCTTGATGAGTCTCGATGAGGCGGTCGAACTGGTCCTGTTCGCGTTTGAGAACGGCACACCGGGCGACATCTTCGTTCAAAAAGCGCCGGCCTGCACGATCCAGACATTGGCCGAAGCGCTCAAGCAAGTGTTTCAGGTCGAAACTCATTCGGTAAGGATCATTGGCACGCGGCATGGCGAAAAGCTGTATGAGGCGCTGCTGACGCGGGAAGAATCGATGCACACTGAAGACTTGGGGCAGTATTTCCGCATACCGGCTGATAATCGTGATTTGAACTACAGAAAGTACTTCACGAACGGGCAGGAAGTTGTCAACCATGTCGAGGAATACACCTCGCATAACACCACTCGACTGGACGTTGACCAGGTTGTGCAGAAACTGTTGGCCCTGGACTACATCCAACAAGAACTTCAAGACTGGAAGGTCACGGCGTGAAGACTATATTAGTTACAGGTTCTGAAGGCTTTGTGGGACGGAATCTGGTTGCGCACCTCCAACCAGACGAAAACGTTCGGTTGTTGCGCTTTGATACTCACAACACCGAACAGGAACTTGCAACGTACCTGGAACAAGCTGATTTTGTTTTTCACTTGGCTGGAGTCAACCGTCCGGAACACGAAAGCGAGTTCAAAACCGGCAATGCTGACCTAACTGGTCGAATCGTAGAAATTCTGCAAACTGTAGGAAAGAAAACGCCGATAGTGCTATCGTCTTCGACTCAAGCGACTCTCGATAATCCATATGGTCGCAGCAAAAAACAGGCTGAAGATCATGTGTTCGCCTACAGCCAGCAAACCGGGGCATCCACGTATGTTTATAGGCTACCGGGGCTATTCGGTAAGTGGAGTCGCCCAAATTATAACGCGGTCGTTTCCACCTTTTGCTACAACATCAGCCACGAACTACCCATCCAAATCAACAACCCCGATCATCTCTTGACATTAGCCTACATTGATGATGTGATTTCGGAATTCCGCGCGAATCTTGATGGAGAAGCACACTGGGACCAAGATGGGTTTTGTTATGTGCCCAAGACTTTCCAAATCACGCTGCAAGTATTAGCTGATCTGATCTGCTCGTTCCCCGCAAGCCGTGATACGGCTGCTCTCCCGGATATGAATGATCCGCTGACCAAGCGTCTGTATTCAACTTATCTGTCCTACCTGGGAACAGATGATTTCTCATATTTCGCGGACATGAAGACCGATGACCGAGGCTGGCTGTTCGAACTGGTCAAGTCTCCGCACATGGGACAAATCTTCGTCTCCCAGACCAAACCCGGCATCACGCGCGGGGAGCATTATCACCATACCAAAGCTGAGAAATTTGTGGTGGTGCAGGGGCGCGCTGTAATCCGGTTCCGCAAGATTGATGCCGATGAGATTATCGAGTATCCAGTATCTGGCGAAAAAATCGAAATTGTGGATATTCCTCCCGGATACACACACGATATAACCAATGTCGGGGATACCGACGTTATCACATTGTTTTGGGCCAATGAGATTTTCGATCCGGAAAATCCCGATACAACCTACCTGAAGGTTTAAGCATGGATCGCCTCAAAGTCATGACAGTTGTGGGCACACGCCCAGAGATCATTCGGCTTTCAGAAGTCATCAAGGCATGTGATAGGTATTTTGACCACATTCTGGTGCACACTGGACAGAATTACGACTACACGCTGAATCAGGTGTTTTTCGATGATCTGGGCCTGCGTGCGCCCGATCATTACCTGGATTCGGTCGGGGACCACCTGGGCGCGACGGTGGGCAATATCATTGCCAAATCCTACGAGGTCATGGTGCAAGAACAGCCGGAAGCACTATTGATCCTGGGCGATACGAACAGCGCGTTGGCGGCCTACGCCGCCAAACGACTGAAGATTCCGATTTTCCACATGGAAGCGGGCAATCGCTGCTTCGATCAAAACGTGCCGGAAGAAATCAACCGCAAAATTGTTGATCACATTTCGGACATCAACCTGGCCTACACAGAACACAGCCGCCGCTACCTGTTGAGCGAGGGCATCCGAAAAGATCACGTCTTTGTAACCGGCTCGCCGATGGCCGAAGTGCTGCACAAAAACATGGCTTCGATTCAGAACAGCACCGTGCTTGACGAACTAGGACTGGAGCCAGACCGCTATGTCCTTGTCTCGGCACATCGTGAAGAAAACGTCGATAACGAACAAACGTTTCTGTCGCTCATGGACGCGATCAATTTCGCCGCCGAGTCGTATGGAATGCCAGTGATTTACTCGACGCATCCTCGCAGCCGCAAGCGAATTGAAGAACGTGGATTCAAATTCCACGAGAATGTGCGGATGCTCCAGCCGTTCGGCTTCTTCGATTATAACCGGTTGCAAATGGCAAGCTTCTGCGTTTTGTCAGATAGCGGCACGCTATCCGAGGAATCTGCTATACTGGGTTTCCCTGGCATTCTCATCCGCACTTCGACTGAGCGCCCGGAAGTGCTCGACAAGGGCACAGTCATCATTGGCGGTGTGACCGAGCACGATATTGTGCAGGCCATTGAGTTGGCGCGCGCTATGAGTGAGAATAATGAGCCGGTAGCCTCGGCCCCGGACTATCAGGATCAGAATGTGTCAGTCAAAGTGGTCAAGATACTCCAGAGCTACACCAAGATTGTTAATCAAGTAACCTGGAGAAAGCTCTAAATTGAAAACCGACAAGCGACCCAAGATCCGGTTCATCAATACCTACGAGCCGGTATCACGTCATTACCGCGATTTGATACCGGTGTTGATTGAACACAGATGGGAAGTCGAAGTTCTCATCAGTCGCGCCCAATATCGATCAAATCGCGATCAAGACTGGATACGCCCTGATGTAAAAGTTACATGGATACCCAACCTGGGGCTGAAACCACAAGGCATACTCGGTAAAGCCGCGGTCATGCTCACATATACGCTATTTGGGGCAGTTTACATGTTGTTTGGCCCTAGAGTTGACATCAACTTGTTTTTAACGCAGCCGCCGCTGTTTTCCTTGTGGGGGTGCGTTCTCAAACGGCTGCGCGGGCAGAGGCTGTGCCAGATCGTGATGGATATTTACCCGGATATGGCGGTTGAGCTCGGCCTGATGAAGCGCGGATCGCTCTGGACGCGTGCCCTGACCCGTCTATCGCGCTTCAGTCTACGCAGGGCCGATCAGTTGATTGCTATTGGGCGCTGTATGAAAGAGAAACTAATCTCTTTTGGGGTGTCTTCAGAGAAAATCGTGTTCATTCCAAATTGGGTGAACGCAGAATACGTCCGATCGCTGCCCCATGAAGAGAACCCTTTTCGTGCCGAACATGGCTGGCAAGACAAGTTTGTCGTTGTGTTCGCAGGCAACATTGGCATTCCTCAATACTTTGACGATATGTTGTCGGTTTGTCTGTCTCTTGATTCTCAAACCCCAAACTTCGTTTTTGCTTTGATTGGCGATGGTGTTCACCGCGCGGATATAGAAGCCTACAAGATACAGCATCGCCTTGAAAGCATTGTATTTTTGCCGTACCAGCCACCGCGTTTTCAGACACAGTTCCTCAGCGCTGCCGACGTCCATTTTGTGTCATTAAAGGCGGGCATGGAAGGGCTGGCAGTGCCCTCCAAAACATATAGCATTCTTGGTGCAGGACGTCCGATTGTCTATCAAGGCAGTCCAAGTGGAGAGATAGCGCGCTTTATTGATGAAGAAGATATCGGTACAGCAATTCCTTTACAGGCTGCCGAAGCGTTGAAAGAGACTATACTCAAATACAAGAATGACCATGTCTTGCGTACCCGGCAAGGGCACCATGCACGTGCGTTAGCGGACACTACACTTAGTCATGAGACGATCTGCCAGAGATATGTAGAAACCCTATCATTAGCTCTTGAGCGGTAAGAAGATACAAATGTCAGAATACGATTTCCAACCAGTTATTGTCATTGGGGCAGCACGATCCGGAACCAAATTAGTACGTGACTTGGTTGCAGAGCATCCATCGATAGACAAAGTGCCTTACGATATAAATTATGTCTGGCGACTGGGGAATGAAGATATTCCTCACGACGAATTATTAGTTGAAAAACTCACGCCCTATATTCGACAACGAATCATTAGGCATTTCAGACCATCAAAATCTCAAGCACCTTTTCTGATCGAAAAAACGGTCAGCAATTGTCTGCGTATACCCTTTGTTAATGCTGTATTCCCAGATGCACGGTTTATCCATCTGGTTCGTGACGGATGCGACGTAGTCGAATCGGTGTATCGTCAATGGCAAGCTCCTACAGATTGGCGTTACGCATTCCAAAAAGCACAGACTTTTCCCATCTGGCAGGCTCCGGGTTATGCCATTGATTATGCAAAAAAGACGATTTCCAAATTGTTTTTTCGTAATAGTCATGTCGTGGGAACGTGGGGGGCCCGCTATGTTGGCATTGATGAGGACGTAGCAAATCTCGAATTACTTGAAGTGTGCGCTATCCAGTGGGCACGTTCTGTCGAAAAAGCTATGCAGGATTTGAATAATCTGCCGCGAGAACGGGTTTTGCTGATTCGCTACGAAGAGTTCGTGAAAAGTCCAAGACAATACCTTAAAGCCATCGCGCAGTTTTTAGGAGTTGACTCGCTACCTTATGAAGTCAAAGATCACCTTGCCCAAAAAGTGTCAAAGGATAATATTGGTAAGGGGTTTAGAAATCTCAGTGCGGATGACCAAGCGCTTGTACTTCGCCATATAGAAAGCACACTTGCTCTGCTTGATTACTCACAGCCAGTGGAAACGTAGAACAACCTGAGGATGAGCATGGTTCCGTCGGTAGTGGTGAACAATTGACTGATAGCGGCTGCTCAACTGCCCCCCATCCCCTGGCCCCTTCCCCCACGCCAGGCGGAGGGAAGGGGAAAAAACCTCCTTCCCCACCTTGTGGGGGAAGGATTGAGGATGGGGGGCAAAACAGGCATCAGTCAAAACCTCGCCACTATCGTTCCGTCGAAAAAACGGGACACGATCCCCCTATACCTGTATTCTAAACCTTCTCTCCGGACAGGGAGTATAGATCACAAGAAGGAGAGGAGAAACCATGAACGCGGAAGACAAACTGTGTATTATTTTCCAACCTCATCACCTGGTGCTGTTCGACCACATCGTGACCCGCCGCTGTTTCTGCATGGCGCGACGCCAATCTAAGCGCGCCTCTTCCCGAACGGCCTCGAAGTAGGTGTCGAAGG
>Ga0334892_1001692_pt1 | contig 17744 bp, 10 predicted proteins | sample GraSluR3_MG_4_FD_207213 | JGI IMG/M metagenome (GOLD analysis project Ga0334892, IMG submission 207213) | Sludge microbial communities from methane-producing bioreactor in Wageningen University, Netherlands - Granular Sludge_15_04-R3 | ecosystem: Engineered > Bioreactor > Anaerobic >...
CCATCGCGACGGCGGCACATTAGTGATGCCGTTCACCTTCTCGACGATATTCTGCCAGTACTCGCGGGCGTCGTGCGCCTTCGCGAAGATCCCGGCCTTGCCGATCAGGGCGATCGGCGTCGTACGGAGTGAGGCGCCCGCCGGTGTCACGTCCGTCGGCGTCGTGGTTACGTCAGACAACATCTCAGCTCAACTCCTCTTCTCTCGTCGGATGGACCACGCGTGATCCATCCAATGTGTGGTCCATCCCACGCATGGCCCATCCCACGATGGCGGCGGCGATTACGACCTTGGCGAGATCGCCGATGACGAACGGCGCAAGCCCCAGAGGCAGGGCGGCGGGCCAGCCCACGAAGCGTGCCAGCCACACCAGGCCGAGAACGTAGATCACGCCGTGGCCCAAGGCAAAAACGAGCCACGCGGCAACGAAGCGCCGCGCGTCCGACTTGGTCCAGTGCTCCCAAAGCAGGCCGACGACGTAGGCCCCCAGCACGAAGCCGATCAGGTACCCACCCGTCGGACCGGCGAGCGTCCCTCCGGCGAAAAAGGGCAGCCCCGCAGCTCCGCCCACCAGGTAGAGCGCTGCTGCCAACGCGCCCCGTCGTGCGCCCAGCAGCGCCCCGCCCAGCAGGACCACCAGCGTCTGCGCCGTGACCGGCACCGGGCTAAAGGGGAGGTAGACGCGAAGTTGGGCGCTCAGCGCCACCAGATAGGCCCACGCGATGGCGGCCCCCGCCGTGATCACCAGATCGCCTGCCCGTGCAGATCGCTCGCAACGCACAAGCCCCGCCTTCACAGTCATCGCATCACCTCGTTCTCAACGTCGGTCACCAACCGCACGAGGGCAGCCCCCTTCTCAACCTGCGCCCCGACCTCGACCGCGACCTCCGCAACCCGTCCGTTGAACGGGGCCCGCAGCTGCATCTGCATCTTCATTGACTCCTGAGTCAGCAGCACGTCGCCCTGCTGCACCTCTTGCCCCGGCTCCACCATCAGCTCCACGACGAGTCCCGGCATCGGAGCCATGATCGTGCCTGTATCTCCCACCTCCTCGCGCGACCTGCCGCGGAACCGGCGGCGCGCGTGCAACGCATCGACGGTAGCCGTGGTGGCCTGTCCGTGCACCTGCACCTCATAACTGGCCTCCGCTGCTCCAGGCGCTGCGTCAGAGCCCGTGACCGCCTTGAAGTACATCTCGACGTGCCGCACGCCTCGTCGGAAGAGATGCAACCCGTTGCCGTTCAGTGAGGTCAACTCGAAGTCGAGCGGCTCCCCGTCGACCAGCAGGCCCGACGCCTGCACGGCAACGCGATATTCACGATCCCCAACGACCACAGCATACTCCGTCATGATGGTCTCCCCTTTCCTCTACATCTGCTCGCGCCACGCCGTGGCGCGCCACAACTGACGGTCAACATCGCGCCCTTGAGCAGCCGTCCGTGCGGTGTCGCGGCGCCGGGTGACGGCTTCAGCCCGGTGAGCCAGGAACGCCGCCGCGGCGGCGATCTCCGGTGCCATATCGCGCGTACTTCCCCCACCAGTGGGCTCAAAACGATCCAGATAGGTCGTGTCGACCCTGCCCGAGATGAAAGGCACACTCGTCAGGATCTGCTGTAGGTAGTCCAGGTCGGTCTCCACCCCGCCGATCCGGAACTCATGCAGCGCCCGACGCAACCGCACCAGGGCCACAGCGCGCGTCGGCCCCCAAGCGATCACCTTGGCCAACAAGGAGTCATAGTCGGCAGTCACTTGCATCCCCTGATAGAGTGCGCTGTCCATGCGAATCCCCGGCCCGCCCGGCTCCTTCAAGTACGTGATCTCGCCGGTGGCGGGCACGAGACTGAACCCACCCCGACCGTCGGGCGACGCCGTCGCGAGGACGGATTCTGCCAATACCCGCGCCTCGATCGCGGCTCCCCGGACGGTCACCTCGTCCTGGCGATACCTGAGCGTGCGTCCGGCGACCAATCTCAACTGCTCGTGGACGAGGTCCATCCCCGTCACCATCTCGGTCACCGGATGCTCCACCTGGATGCGAGGATTGATCTCGATGAAGTGGAACTCGCCGTGATGATCCAGCAGGAACTCCACCGTCCCCAGGCTACGATAGCGCAGGGCGCTGCCGAGACGCGCCGCGGCTTCAAAAAGCAGAGTGCGCTGCCGACTGCTCAGTCCCGGCGCGGGCGCCTCCTCGATGAGCTTCTGCCGGCGGCGCTGGATGGAGCACTCCCGCTCACCGAGACAGAGCACACGTCCTGTCCCATCGCCGAGGATCTGGACCTCGACGTGGCGCGCGCGCTCGATCAGAGGCTCGAGATAGACGGCACCGTCACCGAAGGAGGCCACAGCCTCCCGGCGCGCTGCCGCCACCATAGCAGGCAGCTCCGCGGCGTCGCGCACCAACCGGATCCCCCGCCCGCCGCCGCCCGAGACGGCCTTGACCAGGACGGGGAAGGCGAGGTCATCCATCGCACTCGCCAACGTGGCATCGGTGAGCGGCTGGTCGGGACCACGGAGCACGGGTAACCCCGCCTCCCGCGCGATCCGACGCGCCACGACCTTGTCGCCCGTCGCCGCCAGCGTCTCGGGCAGCGGACCGATGAAGCGAAGACCTGCGCTCTCGACAGCCTCGGCGAAGCCGGCGTGCTCCGAAAGGAATCCGTAGCCGGGATGGACGGCATCGGCGCCGCTGCGGCGCGCTGCACTGAGCAGGGCGGGGATGCTCAGGTAGCTCTCCGCCGCGGACGTGGGGCCGATCAGCAGCGCTTCGTCCGCATGGCGCGTGTGCAGGGCATCGCGATCGCCTTCGGAATAGACGGCGACGCTTGCAAGCCCCAAGTCGCGGCAGGCCCGGAGCACGCGCACGGCGATCTCACCTCGATTGGCGACCAGTACTTTCATCTCAAGGCCCCTAGAGCGGCACGTTGCCGTGTTTGCGCTTGGGCGTGGACTCGCGCTTGTTGCGCAGCAACTGCAGCGCTGCCACCACGCGCATCCGGCTCTCAGCAGGATGGATCACATCATCGAGATAGCCCCGTGAAGCCGCCACGAAGGGGTTCGCCAGCTCTCCACGATAAGCAGCCACCAGCTCGGCTCGCTGCAGGTCGGGATCGGCAGCCTCGGCAAGCTCCCCGCGGAAAACGATGTTGACCGCCCCCTCGGGCCCCATCACGGCGATCTCCGCATGAGGCCACGCGAGGTTCACATCGCCCCCCAGATGCTTCGAGCTCATCACGATATAGGCGCCGCCGTAGGCCTTGCGCAGGATCAGCGACACCTTGGGCACCGTCGCCTCCGCATAGGCGTAGAGCAGCTTCGCGCCGTGCCGTATCACACCACCGTGCTCCTGCTCAACACCGGGCAAGAACCCGGGCGTATCGACCAGGGTGACCAACGGCAGATGAAAAGCGTCACAGAAACGGATGAAGCGCGCCCCCTTGTCGCTGGCGTCGATGTCGATGACGCCCGCCAGGACGTCAGGCTGGTTGGCGACCACGCCCACCGGTTGCCCATCGATGCGGGCAAACCCGATCACGAGGTTCCGGGCATAGGCGGGCTGGATCTCAAGGAAGACCCCTTCATCCACCAGCCCCTCGATCACCGTGCGCACATCATAGGGATGCTGAGGATCGTCGGGCACACAATCGGCCAACTCGGGCGTCGGGCGGTGGCCCTCATCAGAGGTAGGCACGTAGGGCGGCGTATCGAGGTTGTTCTGCGGCAGGTAGCCGAGCAGCCAGCGCACGTCATCGAGGGCCTCGTCCTCATCGCCGGCGACGAGATGCGCCACGCCGCTGACCTCACCGTGGATCGCAGCACCCCCCAGCGACTCAAAGTCGATCTCCTGGTGCGTCACGGCACGGATCACCTGCGGGCCGGTGATGAACATGTGCGCACTACCCGAGGCCATCACCACGAAGTCGGTGATCGCCGGGGAGTAGACCGCGCCGCCCGCACACGGGCCGAGGATGACCGAGATCTGCGGGATCACGCCCGAGGCCTGAACATTCTGGAAGAAGATGTCGCCGTAGGCTGCCAGCGCATCCACCCCTTCCTGGATGCGGGCGCCTCCGGAATCGTTGAGGCCGATGAGTGGGACGCCGGTCCGGCGCGCCAACTCGATGATCCCCGCGATCTTGCGACCGTGGGCCTCACCAACCGAGCCACCCAGGACCGTGAAGTCCTGGGCGAAGAGACAGACGGGGCGCCCCTCGATGGTGCCGGTCCCGGTCACTACGCCATCACCGGGCGGATGCGTCGCGTCCATGCCAAACGCCGTGGCGCGATGGGTGACGAACATCCCGGTCTCGACGAAGCTGCCCGAATCGAGCAGCGCCTCGATGCGCTCGCGCGCCGTCCGCTTACACTTGGCGTGTTGCCGCTCGATCCGTGCCGCTCCCCCCCCTTGAAGGGCTTCGGCACGCCGGCCCTCGAGCGTGAGCTCTATGGCCTTGGTGTTCGTCATGCACCCCCCTCTCCGCAACTCCTTGGCTTTCTGCCGTCACGCGAATGCGTCCCGACAGCCCTTCCACCACGTTAATACACGCGCGAAGTGAAAGAGTTACGGTGAGGAGACGAGGACGTCGGGCTTCCGGGCTGCTCAACGCGGCCTAGACAGGCGTCTGAGCCGCTCTTGAGCAACCCGGCAAGCGAGGAACTAGAGGTTGGCGCCCTGCCTTGAGCCGATCCGAATCTGACGCCACGCCGCCACGACGGCGACGACGATCACAGCCGACCCGACAGCTTCGGGTACACCGTTGGCGAGGGCAATTGCGGGGAGGGCCACCCAAGGCAGGTGGCCCAATACACCGATCATGCCCAGGACCAGCACCGTGTTCGACACGCTACCCACGACACCCGCCACGACCAGGGCAGGCACGGGCCATCGCTTGAGGCCTCGGTAGGCCAACCACGCCAGCGGTCCGATCGCCAGACGTGGCAGCACCGCCAACAGCGGGTTCGTGAACCACACGTCGGTCGGACCCGTCGGCGCAATCGCTGCCTGCAGCATACTGAAAGCACCGAAGATCAGACCGATCGCAGCCCCCACCCACGGCCCTTCGAGCACCGCACCGATGATCACCGGCACGTGCATGATCGTCAGCGAGGCACCCGAAAACCACGGGATGAAGCCCAGCCGCGTCCAACCCAACAGGGCCGAGATGGCCCCTAACACGCCCGCGATCACAACTTTGCGGGTTCGATCACCTGAGGTCGGTTCTTCTCGTTGATTCGTCATTGCATCCCCCCTTTTCTTACTGAGCCATTATACCCGTAGATGAGTCCTCTGCGACCTCAGTCGCCCTCCCTCACGTTGACCTGCAGCCGTCTCCTCCTATACTCACCCTCGTGAACCCAATCATCTCGGTCCGTGACGTCACGTATGCCTATCCGGCTGCCGGTCACCACGCCGGCACGTCCGAACGCGAGGCCCTGCTCAACGTCTCGCTGGAGATCCACGAGGGCGAGAGCGTGGCGGTCGTCGGCGCCAACGGGTCGGGCAAGTCCACGCTAGCTCGGCACCTCAACGCCCTCCTGCTGCCGAGCCGAGGACAAGTCCGCGTGGCAGGTCGTGACACGCGCGAGGTTATCCACCATCCGGAGATCCGCCGGACGGTCGGTATGGTCTTCCAACGCCCCGATGATCAGGTGGTGGCCTCGGTGGTGGAGCACGATGTGGCCTTCGGCCCTGAGAACCTCGGCTGGCCCCGTGAGCGCATCCGGGCCCAGGTGCGGGCCGCCTTGGAGGCTGTGGGACTGTGGGAAGAGCGGCTCCGTCCACCGCATATGCTCTCCGCCGGGCAGATGCAGCGGCTGGCTGTCGCCGGGGTCCTGGCGATGCGGCCCAGTTGCATTGTCTTTGATGAGGCCACGGCGATGCTGGACCCTGCCGGGCGGCGTGCCGTGCGTGAGCTGATGCGTGACCTCCATCAGCAGGGCTTGACGACCATTTCGATCACGCACCTGATGGATGAGGCTCTGGAGGCTGACCGGGTCATCGTCCTCCACCGCGGGGAGGTCGCCTTCGATGGCACGCCCGCTACGGTGTTCCGCCGATCTGAGGAGCTGCGCGCGCTCGGACTTGACGTGCCGACGTCCGCGCGGGTGGCTGCGGCACTGCGCGCGCGCATCCCGGGGCTGCCCGAGCACCTGATCACAGTAGAGGATCTCGTCGCGGCACTGGAGACCCTCCCGCGGAGTGCGGAGCCGGCGACACGGCGGATGGATAGTCCGGCAGAGCTCGATATCGCGTCACCCCATCCGGCGGCAGGGTCACCGCTGATCGAGGTCACCGACCTCGGACACACCTACATGCGCGACACACCCTTTGCCCGTCGCGCGATCCGGGATGTCACCTTGACGGTCGACGAAGGACTGGCGCACGGACTCATCGGGCCCACGGGATCCGGGAAGTCGACGCTGTTGCAGCACCTGAACGGACTCCTGCGCCCCCAGGAGGGCGCGGTCCGCATCAGCAGCTTCGACCTGACCGATCCGGCGTGTGACGTCCGCGCGGTGCGACGCATGGCGGGTCTCGTCTTCCAGATGCCGGAGATGCAGATATTCGAGCAATATGTCGGCGACGAGATCGCCTACGGCCCGCGCCTGGCGGGCCTGGAGGGCGAGACGCTTCGTGAACGCGTGCGCTGGGCCATGACCCTCGTCGGGCTCGACTTCGAGGGGTTCAAAGACCGGCTGACCTTCGCGCTGAGCGGCGGGGAGAAACGTAAGGTGGCCTTGGCCTCCACCCTTGCGCTGCAGCCTAACATCCTACTCCTCGACGAACCCACGGCGGGCCTTGATCCGGGAGCGCGCCACGAGCTGCTCGCCCACCTGCAGCAGCTCCGCGCGCCGGAGGAAGGTATAACCATCGTCCTGTCCTCTCATCAGATGGAGGACATTGCTGCGCTCTGCAGGGACGTGACCGTGATGTCACAGGGCACCACGGTGGCGAGCGACGGTGTATCTGCTATCTTCGGCGACGCGGACCGTCTGGAGGCATGGGGGCTGGCGGCGCCCGCCGCCGCGGAGATCGCCACGGAGTTGAACGCTCGCGGGTGGTCGCTGTCCCAGGACATCATCGACGAGCATCAGCTCGTCGCCGCCCTCACCGAGCGACTCGCCGAATAGGGCACTGAGAGAGGATTCGTGGAGAGCTTCGAGTTCCAGCGCTACGTGACCATCGGCCAACACATGCCGACGGGGTCGCCGATCCACCACCTCGATCCTCGCACGCGCATCGTAGGCGTGCTGCTCCTGATGCTCGCCGTCACCTTCGCCCCGGGGCTCTCCGGACTGGTCGTAGCCCTGGTCGGAGCGCTGATCCTGACCGGCGTGGCGCGCGTGCCGATCAACTATGCGCTGAAGGGTCTGCTGGCCCCACTGCCCTTCATCCTCTTCCTCGTCGCGCTCCAGGTGCTGCTGGGGCCCACGATGCTGCCGAGCCGCCAAGTGGAGGAGGCTGCACTCGCCGTCCTCTGGCATTGGGGCCCGTTCACCGTGTCAACCTTCAGCATCGTCAGTGGGCTGAAGATCCTGCTGCGCTTCCCCGCGCTCATCCTCATCATCACGCTGTTCTCCGCCTCGACCTCAACCGCCGAGACGGTCCACGGTCTGACCTCGTTGCTGCGACCGCTACAGAAGCTCAAGCTGCCGGTCCAGGACTTCGTGCTGATGATCCAGGTGGCGCTGCGCTTCTTGCCCCTGCTCGCGCGCGAGGCAGAGCGTATCGCCAAGTCACAGGCGTCGCGCGGCGCCGAGTGGGGCACCGGACGCTCAGGCCTTCTGCGACGTGCGCGTCAGGCCCTCCCGATCCTCATCCCTCTCTTCCTGGTTAGCCTGCAGCGCGCCGAGAACCTCGCCGTGGCTATGGAGGCCCGCGGCTACCGCAGCTTTAGCGCACGCACCTCGCTCGTGCAGCTACACTTTCGCCCTAAGGATGCGGTCGCCTTAAGCGGCTGTCTGATCCTTGCTGCAGTGATGATCCTCCTGTAACGCCCCGAACCGGCCCGCCTCCGCTCTTTGCTCGGCGGCGCGACCAGTCGCCGGAACCCGCTTTACGGTCCGTTAACCTGCACTTAATCTGCACTTAACCGTCATCACCTACGCTGATGGTGGATAACAGCATGCACGGAAAGGCAGGTTACAGTGAATCGTCCGTTGATACTTCTGACTAATGATGATGGAATCGACTCAGCCGGTCTCTGGGCCGCGGTTGCGGCGGTTCTGCCCCTGGGTGAGGTACTGGTCGTTGCCCCGGATCGACAGTGGTCCGGCGCCGGGCGTTGTATACCGCACACCGTGACCGGGGCCTATCGTCGGGAGGATCGGATCGTCGGCGGGCGAACCGTGACCAGCTATGCTGTGGATGCCAGTCCCGCGCTTGCCGTCGAACACGGGCTGTTGGAGTTCTCTGACCGCCAACCCTCGCTCATTGTCTCCGGCGTGAACTTCGGAGCGAACCTGAGCGTCGACGTCACGATTTCGGGTACGGTCGGTGCAGCCCTGGAGGGCAGCGCCTTCGGCATTCCGTCCCTCGCCGTCTCCCTGGAGATGGACCCGGACTACTATCTCACCGGCGACGCCGACGCGGACTACTCTGCAGCAGAAGCCTATGTGCGACGATTCGCCGGCGCTGTATTGCGGCACGGTATGCCCTACGGCATCGACGTGCTGAACCTCAACCTACCCTCAGACGCTACACCTCAGAGGCCTTGGCGTCGCACCTACCTCTCGCGTCGGCGCTACTTCGATCCCGTCAGGCCTGTGCGCACGAGCGACTCCGGTAGGCCCCGCTATCGCATCATCGCCGATCCGGCGCAGACGGAGCCCGGTTCCGACATCCACGTGCTCCTGGTGGAGCGTCTGGTTTCCCTAACTCCACTCTCTCTAGACATGAGCGCCGGTGTCAGCGACTTTGCGCTGGACGAGATGCTGACTGCGGAGCTGGCAGCCTATCAGGCGTTTCCCGAGAGGATGACGTTCCCATCGCAACTCGATACCCGCCCTTGGGTGGCGACCGACGCATAGGCGCGCACAAGCTTCGCAAGGCCCACGAGATCTGGTAGAATGGCGCCACGATGACATCATTCGCCAGGAGGACGCGATGGACCTCTCCCAGCCTGTGGGGATCGGTAGCTACGAGCAACTCCACGAAGCTTACGGCATTCATATCCGACTGGCACAGTACCCGATCCTAGCGCCCAAGATCCGCGAGCGCATGCGGCAGGAGCTCTTCGCGAAGGGCATCATCACTGCCCGCGCCTTTGAGGCCGAGGTCAAGCAGAAAGCCGTTGTCTCGCAACACCGGGAGGGATTGGCCGACCCCTTTGGTCAGGAATCCGAGCATATCTGGCACACGCGGCTGGACGTCATCCGCGACCAGCTCACCGACTTCTACTTCGCCTACAACCTTCCCCCTGAGCGCCTCAATGACATCATCGAGCAGACGCTGACGGAGCTGGCGTCACCGGAGGAGCATCCGCTCACCCTCTCGTTCAATCCCGAGCTCGCGCCGATGGATCTGCTCTTTGCCCAGGGCGAGGCGTACGAGGCGCTGCCGCCGGATCAGTTGGCCACCGTACAGCACCACCTCCGTGAGATCATCGTTGTGCTGATCAAGCGGATGCTCAGCGACCAACTGGAGTTCGTCGGCATCGCCAAGGAGCTCTTCACGGTCAGGGACCTGCTCGAGGTGCGCAAGCACCGCATCGGACGGGGCAAGATCGGGGGCAAGGCTGCGGGCCTGTTGCTCGCACAGAAGATCCTGAGCCTCGAGAAGGAGAGCGAGGAAATCTCCCGCCCCGCCTCTGAGCGCGCCGTCGAGGTCCACCGGCACGTCAGGATCCCGGAGTCTTACTTCATCGGCGCCGACGTCTTCTACGAGTTCCAGATGCTCAACGGCTTCACCCGCTACATGAACCAGAAGTATCGCAGCGCCGACGAGATCAGGACGGACTACCCCCGCATCCGTGCGGCCTATATGGCGGGCCAGTTTCCGGATGAGCTCATCCACAGCCTCCGGGGCCTGCTGGAGGAGGTGGGCGACGCGCCGTTGATCGTTCGCTCGTCCAGCCTGTTGGAGGTCCACTTCGGCGCCGCTCTTGCCGGGAAGTACGAGAGCGTCTTCTGCCCGAACCAGGGCACCGCGGAGGAGAAGCTTCACAACCTTCTACAAGCCGTCGGCCAGGTCTTTGCCAGCACCCTCAGTCCCGACGCCCTGCTCTATCGACAGCAAATGGGGCTGGTGGATTACGACGAGCGCATGGCGGTGCTGATCCAGAAGGTCGAGGGCACGCACTACCGCCACTATCTCTTCCCAGCCATCGCCGGCGTCGGCTACAGCCGGAACCCGTTCCGCTGGAACCCCAAGATCCGGCGCGAGGACGGCTTCCTGCGCCTCGTGGTCGGCTTCGGCACACGGGCTGTGGAACGGGTCGCCAACGACTTCCCGCGCCTCGTCGCGCTGAGCCATCCCGAGCTACGCCCGCATATCGGGTCGGACAAGCTGCGCAAGTATGCCCAACGCTACATCGACGTGCTGGATCTCAGTGAGGGGAAGCTCAAGACCCTGCCTGCCAAGGACGTCATCCGCCCCGACTACCCCGGCATTCGCTATCTGGCCTCAGTCGACAAAGGCGACTACATCAGCCCGATCATTGCCCGGCTGCCCGCCGATGAGAAGGGCAAGCTGCTGCTCACCTTCGATCAACTGGTCAAGGACCAACGCTTCATCGGCCTGATGCGCGCGATTCTCGAGCGGCTGGAACGCTACCACAAGTGGCCCGTGGATATCGAGTTCACGGTCGACGTGGCGGAGAACCACCCCGGCGCCCACTACACGGTCCACCTGCTCCAGTGCAGACCCCAGGTGAGCCACAAACAGCGCCAAGCCGTCGATATTCCCGAGACCATCCCACTCCCAGACCTGATCCTTCAGACCGCAGAGCTGGTCCCCCTCGGCAGCGTCTCGGACGTCCACACCATCGTCTACGTCCGTCCCGACCGCTATCATCGCGCCCCCACCTACGAGACCAAGCTGGAGATCGCGCGCGTGATCGGGCGCCTCAATCAGGCGCTCGCAGGGACGACGTTCATCCTGATCGGCCCCGGGCGCTGGGGAAGCTCTGACGTGGATTTGGGCGTCAAGGTCACCTATGCCGACATCTACAACGCCCGCGTACTCGTCGAGGTCTCGGCAGCAGCCAACGGCACGCAAGCCGAGCCCTCCTACGGCACGCACTTCTTCCAGGACCTGGTTGAGGCGGGGATCTACCCGCTGCCGATCACGCTGGGCAGCCGCGGCGCGGTGCTCAACACCAAGTTCCTCGATGCCGCGCCCAACGACCTAGCCCGCCTTCTGCCCAACGATGCAGCCTACGCTGACTACGTTCACGTGATCGATGTCCCACAGGTCACCGGTGGGCGCAGCCTGGAGGTGATCATGAACGACGAACAAGAGCGGGCGGTGGCCTTTCTCAAGGGAGATCCAGGGCCGCCCGCCCGTCGCTAGGCACTCATTTGAGGCTGACTCGCCAGACTGCTCAGAGGGACCTTCGTCGCAAGTAGGTCCCTCTGAGCGGTCCGGAAGGTCCCGCACCTACACCCAACCGCGCAGCTTGCAGGCCTCCGCGACACGCCCCACGGCGACGATGTAGGCCGCCATGCGGTTGTTGATGCCGTAGTCCTCTGCCGTCCGCGCCACGGCGTGGAACGCCACCGTCATCTTCTCATCGAGCAACTCGTGGACGTGCGGCTCCTTCCAGTAGTAGCCGTAGGCGTTCTGCACCTGCTCGAAGTAGGACACCGTCACCCCACCCGCGTTGCACAGGAAATCGGGAATCACGTACACACCGTTATCGTGCAGGATCTCGTCGGCCTCGGGCGTCGTCGGCCCATTGGCCAACTCCGCACTGATCTTGGCCTTGATGCGTGCGGCGTTCTCGCCGGTGATCTGGTTCTCCAGAGCCGCCGGCGCGAGGATCTCGACGTCGAGCTCCAACAGCTCGGCGTTCGTCACCGCCTCCCCCTCCGAGAAGGTCACCACCGAACCCGTCTCCTGCTTGTGAGCGATCAACGCCGCAGGATCGAGGCCCTTTGGATTGTAGATGCCGCCCTGCGAGTCCGACACGGCGACCACGCACGCGCCCAGAAGCTGGGGACCCAGGAGCGCCGCATACTGCCCGGCATTGCCGAAGCCCTGAATCGCCATACGCGCGCCCTCGGTCTTCAGGCCGAGACGCTGCGCCGCCTCACGGATGCAGAAGATGCCGCCGCGCGCCGTGGCGTCGCCACGTCCCGCCGAGCCCCCCAGCGGCAGAGGTTTGCCTGTGATCATGCCGGGCACATTGTACCCGCGCATAAACGCATACTCGTCCATCATCCACGCCATGATCTGCGGCGTCGTGTAGACATCCGGCGCCGGAATGTCCATATCCTCCCCCAGGATACGACCCACCTGCCGGATGTAAGCGCGGCTCAGGCGCTCGAGCTCACCGGGCGACATCACCTTCGGATTGCAGATGATACCCCCCTTCCCACCCCCCAGCGGGATATCCATCACCGCCGTCTTCCAGGTCATCCACGCCGCCAGCGCACGAACCGTGTCAATGGTCTCGTGCGGGTGGAAGCGCAGCCCACCCTTCGTCGGCCCGCGCGCGTCATTGTACTGCACGCGATAGCCGTGGAAAATCTCGGCCGACCCATCGTCCATACGGACCGGTAGGGTCACGTGCAGCTCGCGGATCGGCCACCGCAGCAGCTCATGCAACGCGGGCTCCAATTGCATGAGCGCGGCGGCTTCATCGAGCTGCTGTTGCGCAATCTCAAACGGATTCAACTCCCCGGACATGTCTCTCTCCTTGGCTGGTAGTGAGGGCGGCTGCACAAGCAACCGCGAAACTGAGACCCGATCCATCATACGTGGTTTTGCTTCTGGAGGCAAGCACTTTCGCCTTGACAGTCTCAGTGCCCGTGGCATACTTGCCCGCTAATCGCCCTAACGGGCCGTGGCGCAGACGACTTTGGGGGAAGTCGCTGCTCACCACGTCGACTAGCCATCCCACAGCCCTGCAACCGAGCTCGTCCGGCGCCCGCCGGGGACTCACGGCGCAGCAGCATGGGGGGCCAGGCGCTTGGGAAGCGTCCAAGGAGGGGAGACTGATATGGCAACCGAGAAACGCTTCAGCTCACGTTCTGCCGAACCATGGATGCCGACGCAGGAGCACGACGCGTGCGCCATCGTCGCTTCCATTCGCAGCAGCGGGGAATCCACGCACGGCAACCTCAAGCGCACCATCGATGCCTTGAGCAAGATGGGGCATCGCTCGGGTGACGTCCAAAGTGAGGGCGACGGCTGCGGCGTGCTCACCGACATCCCGCGCAAGCTGTGGACCGCGGCACTGGAGGCCGAAGGTCGCCCCACGTGGCTCGCCGACGACAAGCGCTTCTTCGTCGGGCACCTGATGATCCCGGCGAGCGAGCGGGCGCACATTCGAACGTGGCAGGCTAAGGTGCTGCGGCTCTTCGCCGGTAAGGGCGCGGATCTGCTCTTGGAGCGCCCTGGCGTGACACTCCGCGAGGCCCTCGGTCGCCTCGCCCGCGCACAGGAACCGCTCTTCTGGCAAGTTGCGGGCGTGATGAGCCAGTGCGCCTTGGAGGCGGTCGAGCCCACCCTCTTCGAGGTCGCCCAGGCCATCGAATGGCAAACACCCGTCCACGTGGCCTCCCTCTCCAATCACAGCGTCGTCTATAAGGTCCGCGGCTCGGTGGAGACACTCTATCACTATTACCCGGAGCTGCGCAACCGCGACTTCACCTCGGCGATCACCATCGGTCACGCCCGCTACTCGACCAACACCACCACCGCCTTCGAGCGCGTCCAGCCCTTCACCCTGCTCGGGCACAACGGTGAGATCAATACGATCAGCCGTCTGCGTGAGCAGATGGAGATGTTGGGCGCCGAACGGGTCCGCGAGGGGAGCGACTCCCAGGACCTCAACCGGCTCATCGAGGCCCTGATCCATCAGTATGGTTTCAGCCTCGTCGAGGCTGCCGAGCTGGTCTTCCCACCCATCGCCAGCGAGATCGATCGTATGCCCGAGGACGACCAAGCCGTCTACCGCGCCTATCGCAGCGCGCTGGGTCCCTATGCTCAGGGCCCGGCGGCCATCATCGCGCGTCACGGTGACGTCTGCATCGGCAGCGTCGACGCACTGGGCCTGCGCCCCCTCTGGTTCGGGCAGACCGAGAAGGAGTGCTTTCTCTCCTCCGAGAAGGGCGTTGTGCCGACCGACCTCCTCAACGGCGACCCCAAGCCCCTAGCCCCGGGCGAGAAGATCGCCGTGAGACTGCACCGCGATCAGGGTGTCGAGGTGTGGGACCACGCCGCAGTCCAGCGTCACGTGATCGAGGGGGCGCACCGCCGCTTTGGCGACGTGAAACGCCTCACCCCTGCCCTACCGGTGGCGCACGTTCCGGCGGCAGACACCCTACCCGTCGAGCGACCACGGCCCGCTCCCGCACGCCTGGCAGCCTTCGGCTGGACCCGTGACGACATCGCCTGGGCCGAGGCGCTCGGTGACCTGGGTCACGACCCGATCGGCTCACTCGGCTACGATGGCCCGCTGGCAGCCCTCGCCGCTGCGGGGGACGGGGACAGCCTGGTCCGGAACCTCAGCGACTACGTCAAGGAGCAGGTGGCCGTCGTAACGAATCCCGCCATCGACCGTGAACGCGAACAGGAACACTTCTCGACCGAGGTCGTCCTGGGACCCCGCCCGCCTCTGCGTCCACGACCGAGCGACGACAGCGCCGGGCCCTACCTGATGCTCCCTTCACCGCTCCTCATCGCCGGACCCCCTTCGTCCTTCCTGCCTCCCGGCGACCATGCCGCGCTGCGGCTCGACGATGTCTGCGCAGCCTTGGGTGGTGGACGCGCCGTGCGCAAGCTCTCGCTGGCGACCCGGCCCAAGGAACCGGTGCGACTGGCAGCCCACCGCCTGGTGCGCGAGGCGCTCGCCGCTGCTGAAGACGGCGTGACACTCCTCGTGATCGAGGATGGATCGGCCCTCGAGGACAGACAGGCCTGGGTCGCCCCCCATTTAGCAGTTGCGATGGTGGATAAGGCGCTGCGTACCGCGCACGGGGACAATGGCACGCCGGTGCCCTATCGACGTCAGGTGGGACTCGTCCTGCACAGTGCCGGCCTTCGCAACCTACATGACATCATCGTCGCGCTCGGACTGGGCGCTGATGCCGTTGTGCCCTCCACGTTGCTGGAGGTAGCGCTGGGTGTCACCGCTGCGGAGGGCGGTGAGCGCCTGAACCGCGCCCTTCACGCGCTCCGCAGCGGCATCGAGAAGGTGACCAGCACGATGGGCATCCACGAGCTGCGGGGCTACGGGCGCATCTTCTCCACCATCGGCCTCAGTACGCCCCTCGTTGAGCAGCTCGACGTCCCCAACTTCGCCGGCGGTGCCGAGCGCGGCCTCACGTGGGTCGACCTGGACCACGACGCGGAGACGCGGCGCGGCTTTCTGTCCGGCGCGGACGCGACGCCCCCGCGAGTGCCGCGCCTCTATCCGCTGCTCGGGCGCACGCTGCGCGAGATCGCCACCGTAGGTCCCGGCGATGAGAGCGCCGCGGCCTTCGCTGCCCTGCGCGATCAGGAGAAGCGTCGTCCCGTAGCGCTCCGCCATGTGATCGGCATCAACCCGCCCGCGGTGGCCACCCGTCTGCATCCGCACGAGATCGACGCCTCGATCACAGGCCACGACCTCCCCTTCGTCATCGCCAGCATGTCCTTCGGCTCGCAGAGCGAGATCGCCTTTCGGGCTTACGCTGAGGCCGCCCGGCGCATCAACATCATTGCGATCAACGGCGAAGGTGGCGAGATCGAGGACCTGATGGGGTGCTACCCTCACAACCGCGGGCAGCAGATCGCCTCGGGTCGCTTCGGCGTCAACATCAACATGCTCAACGCCAGCAACCTCTTAGAGATCAAGGTCGGGCAAGGGGCGAAGCCCGGCGAGGGCGGTCACCTGCCCGGTCAGAAGGTCTCGACCAAGGTCGCGCGTGCGCGACACGTCTCGCCGGGCATCGACCTCATCTCGCCCTCCAACAACCACGACATCTACTCGATCGAGGATCTGGCGCAGTTCATCGAGGAGCTCAAGACCGCCAACCCCAAGGCCCGCGTGGCGGTCAAAATCCCCATCGTCCCGGAGATCGGCGTGATCGCCGTAGGCGTCGCCAAGGCGGGGGCAGATATCATCAACCTCACCGGCTATGACGGGGGAACGGGAGCCGCCCGAGCGCACAGCATCCGCCATGTCGGCCTGCCCGCCGAGATCGGCGTAGTCGAGGCACACCGCGCGCTGTTGGCCAGTAACATGCGACGGCGCGTCGAGCTGTGGGCCGACGGGGGTGTCCGCACGCCCGACGACATCGTCAAGCTGATGTGCCTCGGGGCCGATCGCATCGGCTTCGGCACCCTCGCGATGGTCGCCATCGGGTGTCTGTTGTGCCGCAACTGCATGTCGGGCGAGTGCCCGATGGGCATCACGACCCAGATCGAGACGGCGGAGCAGGCCGCAGCCCTGGGCCTCCGCCGCTTCACACCTCAAGACCTCGATCGCGCGATTGGCGGATTGGTCAACCTCTTCTCGGCATTCGGCAATGAGGTCAGACGGCTGGCAGCAGAGCTGGGCGTGGCCCGTCTGCGGGATCTCGTGGGGCGCGCCGACTTTCTGGAGCAGGTCTCTCATTTCCGGCAGCTCAACCTCCAGCAGCTGCTGACGCCCGCCACCTTGGCGGTCCCGGCGAGCGCCCCCTCCCCCGGACCCCTTCCCCTGCGCCGCCCGCGCAACCACCTGACCACCATGGTCTCAAACGTCGTGATGGAGGCGGTCGCCTCGGGTGAGTCGCGCGTCGCCTTCGAGGATGGGCGCGTGACACCGGTTGACCGCGCCTTAGGCACGCACCTGGCGGGCGCCCTGCGCCGTTACCAACAGAGCTGGGACTGGCTACCCGGTCACAACGGCGTCGGCGGTGAGGCCGAGAGCTGGCGTAGCCCGGTCAACGGCAGCGGGAACGGGGCGGTCGACGACGCGCACCTGCGCTTCTATGCCAGCAGTGTGCCGGGCAACGGGCTCGGCGCCTTTAGCTGCGCCCCGATCAAGATCACGGTCGAGGGCGGGGCTCAGGACGGTGTGGGCAAGGGCCTCTATGGCGGCAGAATCGTCATCCTCAAGGGGTACAACCACGATGGCGCGCGTATCGATGGCGCTGTCGGCAAGGGACTGGGCTATGGCGCCATCAAGGGCACCATCATCGTTCAGGGGAACGCCGACAGCCGGGCGTGTGTACGCTTGTCGGGCGCCGACGTCATCATCGGCGGAGAGATCACAGAGCCTCTCCAGGACGACCTCAGCCTGATCGGCAGCCGGGCTAATGTCAAGGGCTTCCTCTGCGAGTACATGACCGCGGGCCGCGTGCTGGTGCTGGGGGATCCGGGCCCGTGGATCTGCGCGGGGATGACCGGCGGCGTCCTCTACATCCGCTTACAGCCCGACCTGGGCTTCGATGAACCCGCCCTGCGGCGCCGCATCGCCAGGGGCGCCGATGTGGTGATCCAGCCCGTGGCGCCTGAGGACGGGGGCAGCCTGGATGAGTTGTTGCGCACCTACGCCGATGAGCTGATGCAGAACCACCAGCGCCAGGAGGCCGAGCGCGTGCTGGCGCTC
>Ga0334892_1001694_pt1 | contig 17695 bp, 13 predicted proteins | sample GraSluR3_MG_4_FD_207213 | JGI IMG/M metagenome (GOLD analysis project Ga0334892, IMG submission 207213) | Sludge microbial communities from methane-producing bioreactor in Wageningen University, Netherlands - Granular Sludge_15_04-R3 | ecosystem: Engineered > Bioreactor > Anaerobic >...
GGTGGCTGCGTCATGGTCAAGGGCCTGGTAGGGTCCTCCCTGCCATGGCCAGTTCTTGCGGCTGATGAAGCCGCTGGGTGCCATGATATAGCCTGGGTTCTCGGGAAAGGTCACCAGGATATTCAGCTTGATCAGCTCGTCCGTCTCCGGGTGCGGGTAGAAGGGGTGCGGGAACCAGCGGATGGGGATGGGTCTGCCGGCGTTGCGGACCTGGGTCCACGAGCGGATGGTCCGTCCGATGAGGCTGACCGCGCGCACGAGATCGACGCGATAGCCTCTGAAGTCGTGGTGGGTCGACATCTTGATCACCGTGGGCTCGACCTCGACGTCCCAGTCACACCAGGTCACCACGGTGCTGGTGTCCAGGTCGCACACACCGATGCCCAGGACCAGAGCGTGGGCATCTTTGGGGACCTCGGGCAGCGGCTGTTGAGGGTGTTTGGGCCCGGGCCAAGCCAGCAATGGACTGAGGTTGAAGCTGTCGGGAATCCCCTGTCCGTCGAAGACGTTGAAGCTGTCGGGGTAGGTGGGCCCGCTCATCAGCTCGCCGTGCCGGGCGTCGGTGACGCTGTAGATATAGCCGGCGGTGCAGTAGCGGGTCCCGAGTTGCGCCCGATCCGCTACAGGATCGAGAAGGGTGATCTCAAGCGCATCGTTCTTGAGCGTGTACATCGTGGTTTCACCTCCTGGGTGGGCTTATGTCCTCTAGCATAGGTCAGCGTGATGGAAGGTCAAGATCGGCTGTAAGCTTTCAGGTGTCGGTTACCAGTTGTCGGTTGTCAGTTTGTGCTCGTGGTTCGTCACCGCAAGACACACATCGTATGTCAATTGTCATGCGGTCGAAGCGGGGATAGACTTGGGGAGGAGGTGGGCTGATGACAACAGCACGGGAGGTCGCTCACGTTTTCGAGGCGATAGCGCCGCTCGAGTCGGGGATTCCCGGGGATGAGCTGGGGTTTGTCTATGGTGATCCGGATCGGCAGATTCGGGGGGTGGCATGTCTGTGGAACGTCCACGCCGGCAGCCTGCGTGCTTGCGCGGCGGAGGGGTTGGATATGCTGATCTGCCACGAAGAGATCTGGCTGCCCCCGCAGCAGAGCCCGTGGTATGCGGGTCCCGCCCCGGACGAAGTCCATGCCAATCGCGTGCGGCGCGAACTGCTGGATGATTATGGGATGGTCGTCTACCGGAGCCATTCCAACTGGGACGCTCTGCAGGACGATGGCGTGCCGGATCAGGCGGTGGCGGCGCTGGGCATCCCCGGCTTGTGCGAGGTGGCTCGCCGGCGCTTCTTCTCGGTCCACGAGCTGCCGGAGGCGCTGACGGTGGGGGCGCTGCGTGATCGAGCGGCAGCGGGGCTGGGCTTCGGTGGCTGCCGAGTCTTTGGTGATGTAGGGAAGCAGGTGCGGCGCTTCGCCTTCCTGATCGGAGGCTTCGGTGAGAACCAGTTGCACATGCCACAGGCGGCGCGAGACCTGGGGGCCGACGCCTTGATCATCGGGGAGATGAGTGAGTTCATCGTGATCGCTGCCCTGGAGATGGGGATGCCGGTGATCGAGACGCTGCACAGCGTCAGCGAGAGCCCCGCGATCCGCCGCCAAGCCGCGCTGCTGGCTGAGCGCATGCCGCAGATCCCGGTGCGCTATATCCCCAGTGGCGCTCCATCTCTCATGGCTCGGCCCTGATCACCCCGGATCCCGCCAGGTGACCGGGCGCCGTGCCCCTACATTCGGACCAACGCTGTTCTCAGACTCAACCACTCACTTGAAGGAGCTACCTGATGACAAACTACGCACTTGTGACCGGCGCAGATCGTGGTCTTGGTTACGGCCTTACGGAAGGACTTCTGACCCGGGGCTGGCAGGTCTTCGCGGGCCAGTACTTGCCGGAGTGGCCCGAGCTTGGTGAGCTTGCACAGCGGTATCCCGATCTGTTGCACGTGGTGCCCCTGGATGTCGGGTCGATCGAGTCGGCCCGCGCGGCAGCCGAGATCGTGGCGGGTCTGACCGATCGCCTGGACGTGATCATCAACAATGCCGGCGTGTCCTCGAAAACGTCGCGGATTCCGATCACCGAGCCACAGGACTACGACGAGATGCACCGGCTCTACAACGTCAACTCATTGGGACCGCTGCGCGTCGTGGAGGCCTTCCTGCCGCTGACGAAGACCAGCGAGATGAAGCGGCTCTGCTTCGTGTCGTCCGAGGCGGGCAGCATCGGTCAGGCGTATCGCACCGCCTGGTATGCCTACTGTATGTCCAAGGCCGCGCTCAACATGGGTGTCAAGCTGATGTACAACCACCTGCGCCCCGAGGGGTACACGTTCCGGCTCTATCACCCCGGATGGGTGCGCTCCTATATGGGCGGACAGAAGAACACCCAGGCCGATCTCGAGCCGGAGGAGGCTGCCGCGTACGCGCTGCCCTTCTTCCTGGATGCGCGGGCGGACGAGGATCGGTTGGTCTTGCGCGACTATCTGGGTCGTGAGTGGCCTTTCTAGTCGGCCTTCGGAGAGGATGCAACCTGAGCTGGTGTCGGCACGTAAGTAGTGGATAGAACGACGAACCAGACATCGGGAGGCATCATATGGAAACGAATATCAAGGTGTTAGGTTGGCTCTACATCGTGCTGGGCATCCTGGGGGTCTTGACCGGGGTGTTGGTGCTGATGATCCTGTTGGGCACAGGGATGATCTCGGGTGATCGCACGGCGATCGCCGTGCTCTCCATCGTCGGCGTCGTGGTTGCCGGGATCATGACCTTGGTCTCGGCGCCGGGCATCGTCGTCGGGGTGGGGCTGCTGAAGTTCCAGCCCTGGGCCCGTGTTCTGGCGCTGGTGCTGGGTTTCCTGAACCTGCCGGGATTCCCACTCGGCACGGTCCTGGGCATCTACACGTTTGTCTCGCTGCTCAACGCCGATGCGGAGGCCGTGTTCGGGCGCGCCTGAGGCCGCGACGTAGATCCGAGTTTTTGAGATCAGGCCTGCAGCCAGGCCTGATCTCAAGCTATTCCTCACCTACGACGGGGCGTGCCTGCGAGCGACAGCGCCGACAGGCGTCCTATGGGCCGGGTTCGCTCATCATAGGGGAGATCCAGCACCCCCCCATCGGCAAAATAGGCGAAGTCGAAGTGGACCGGATCGCCTGCGACTTTGCCGGGCAGCGGCATCAGCCGGGCGGTCAGGGGCTTTGCGAGGCGCACGGAGAGCGTGGCCACGTCGAGCAGGATCGCCGCCAGGGCATCGGCGCTGACATCGCCGGGCAGCGGGACGGTGTCGAGACCGGTGCCGCAGACGCTCGACCACTGAAGCAGATCGCTGATGCGGAGCTTCCCCTCGGCGGCGCGTTGCGCCAGCACGCTATCCTCGAGCACGGGCATCATCAAGCCGCAGAAACCGACGTGGGGAAAGTCAGCGTGTTGTATCGCGTCGGTGAGCGTTGCGGCTGCAGCCAACGTGCCGGCGGCGCCAAGCGGTTGGCCGGTGAGTACCTCCAGTGCACCGCCGATGCTCGTCTCTGCATTGGGGAAGGGGGCCGGCGAGAAATCGATGCCGAGGAACTCCAGCGGATGGCGGCGGGCGGCTTCATCGCCGACGGCTGCCAGGCGCTGTCCGTGTGAGGTGGCGAGCCGTTCGAGGTGGGCGTGTGCTGCAGAAGCATCAGGTGCCTCGATGCACGCCCTCAGCGCCACATCGGCTGACTCGGTCGCGACGGCAAATGCGACCTTGTCGTGGTGCCAGTAGGCTGCAGGGAAGAAGGGTGTGCCGGGGGCGACGTTGGCCAAGGCTGCATACCGCAGATTGCCGAAGCCCTCGGCGATCTCCGCCGCGGCAAGGATGATCCGCGCGGCGCCGCGTAGGGCCTCCCCATCGATGGTGCCGCTTGCCGGGTTCACGAGGTGGCTGGTGGCAAACATCGTCTCGGTCCTCGCCAGGATCTCGGGGATCAGATGCTGGACCGCCGGCTCAGCCGGTCCCAACGATGTGAAGTCGAACCCCGCGTCGAGGCAGGCTTGCTCCAGCTCACTAGCCGCCTCGACGGCGACCTGCTCGCTACCCAGGGCGGCGAGCGCCGGAAAGAGGCTTGTCGCGAGGCGTAGGGTCTGGACCTCATAGCCGGCGGTCTCATAGGCAGAGACGATCGATCGTCCGGCACGAGCCAGGGCGACGATCGTCGAGGCATCGGGCGGTAGACTGAGCCGGGCGAACATCGTGACCGAGCGTATCTTCATCTGCACTCCCTCCTTGAACGTCGGCCATTATAGTCCGCTTTCAGCTGTGCAGAAACCTATGCGGCGATTGTGCGTTACGCGGTCTCTGCTATAGTAGGGGTGAGGAGCGCAGGGGTGTCGTCTCCGCTCTTGCTCCGATGCGATAGATCTACATACGAAGGAGGTTGCGATGCCCGTCATAACGATTTCCCGTGAATACGGTAGCGGCGGAAGGGAGATTGCCCAGCGCCTATGCGAGATCCTCGGCTACACCTATTTTGACAAGGATCTGATGGCCCAGGTCGCCACAGAGATGGACTTGTCCCAAGCCGACGTGGTCGACCTCTCCGAGGATACGTACAAGATGCGGACGTTCACCGAGCGGCTCTTCGGACGCCGGCGTGTCAGGGCCGAGGTGCCCGAGACGCCCGGGACGGAGGGCGGTCTGCGTGTTGAGACGTTGAGCGAATCGGAGAGCATCCGTCTGGTTCGTGAGACGATCCTGGCGGCCTATGAGCGTAACAACGTAGTGATCGTGGGACGGGGTGGGCAGGCCATCCTCCGCGAGAAGCCCGGGGTCCTGCACGTACGCCTGATCGCGCCCCTGGGCGGACGCGCGCTGAACGTCAAGGAGCGCGAAGGACTGACGCTGGGTGAGGCGACGGAGCGCGTGCGTGTGAAGGACGCGGGGGCGGTCGCCTATCTCGAGCGCTTCTTCCATATCGATTGGAACAACCCCCTGCTGTACCATCTCATCATCAACACCGGCAAATGGGAGTCCGCAAGGGTGCCTGAGATTGTGATCGCGGCACTCATGAACCTGAAGACGGTGACGGAGTTCTAGAGCCTCTCAGATCGTGAGTGGACCGGCCCAACCTTCCTTGGCATGCCAAGCGATCGTTGGGCCGTTTATGTGACGTTTGGCGGATGCCGGTCGCCGAAGCCGCCATCGGTGGGAGGATCAACCATGACCGAACCGGTCACAAGAGAAGTGAGTGCGTTGCTGCGCCGGGATCGTGAGGCGCTGGCGGCATCAGCGGTCGCGCGGCAGTATGCAGCTCAAGGGGAGCGCTGGGCAGCCTTCGGCGCAGAAGGGCGCGCCAAGAGCCTTCGCGATATGGGGTATCACCTCGACTATCTCGCTGAAGCACTCGCCGTCTCCGATCCGGTGCTCTTCACCGAGTACATCGCCTGGGTCAAGGTGCTCTTCGCCGGTTTGGGGTTCCCTGATGTCGTGATTTCCAATACGTTGCTTGCCTTGCGGGATACGGTCCAGGAGCTTGTTCCCGATGACGTAGCGACGGTCGCCCTCGTCTATCTTGATGCGGGCCTGGCCAAGGTCGCAACCGCATCGGTCGAGCTTCCCAGTCTGATCGATGCCCAGGCGCCCCATGCAGAGCTGGCGCAGCGCTATCTGTCACGCCTGTTGGAGGGCGACCGGCGGGGTGCCAGCCGCCTGATCCTGAGCGCTGTCGACGACGGCGTGAGCATTCCGGAGATCTACATTCACGTCTTCCAAACCACTCAGCGTGAGGTAGGGCGTCTCTGGCAGACCAACCGGATCTCAGTCGCCCAGGAGCATTTCTGCACGGCAGCGACGCAGTTGATCATGTCTCAGCTCTATCCCTACATCTTCGGGGGCGACCGCAAAGATCTGCGCTTCGTGGGAACGTGCGTCGGCGGTGAACTCCACGAGATGGGTGTCCGCATGGTGGCTGACTTCTTTGAGATGGATGGGTGGGACACCTACTATCTGGGGGCCAACACGCCGCCTGAGGCGGTGGTCAACGCTGTTCAGGAGCGACGGGCCGATGTGGTGGGGATCTCGGCGACGATGACCTTTCACACACGTCGCACCGCCGAGCTGATCGATCGCCTGCGCGCAACGGATGGCGGGTCAGATCTCGTGATCCTGGTAGGGGGATATCCATTCAACCTCTCGAGCCGGCTGTGGGAGGAGATCGGCGCCGATGGCTATGCACCTGGCGCACAGGAAGCCGTCGCCGTGGCTCTCGACCTGGTCGGTGCGTAAGCGGGGGGGGGCACGAGGAGGTCGCGATGGACTATGAGCGGATGAGTCACGGCGTCGCCCTCTCCCTCGATCCACTGGGGACGGTGTTGACCGTGCTGCACGACGCGGTAGGTCTGACCGGCGAGGAGACGGTCGGGCGTTCGCTCGTGAGCCTTCTCGATCGCCCATCGACCGGCAAGGGCCTCAGTTTCCTCATGGCGTTGCGCGATGAAGGCGCGGCCTTCGGTTGGGAGCTCGGAGTGCGTCTGGGTGATCGGGTTGAGATCCTGCACTTTGCCGGCATCGCGACGGAGGCTGACACGATCGTGATCGGAGCCCCGGATCGCCAGGAGGTGCTGACCTTCTACGATGATCTCGTGCGCATCAACAACGAGCAGATGAACGTGCTACGTTCGGCGATGAAGGAGACCTCCGAGATGGCGATGCAGCTGGAGCGACGGGACGGCCAGGTCTATGAGGAGCTTACCCGCCTCAACAACGAGTTGATCAACCTGCAGCGGGAGCTCGCCCGGAAGAACGCCGAGTTAGCCAGGCTGAATGAGCTCAAGAACCAGTTCTTGGGGATGGCTGCTCACGATCTGCGGAATCCGCTCGCGGCGATCATGACCTACAGTGAGTTCATCATCGAGGACCTGGCGGACGGTGCATCTAGTCTGAACCAGGAGTTCATCGAGATCATCCATGGCTCGAGCATGTTCATGCTCGGCATGATCAACGATCTGCTCGATATCACGACGATTGAGTCGGGCAGGCTGGATCTCAGTCTCGAGTGCGTCGATCTGGCGGAGCTCATCGAGCGCAACGTGACCTTGAATGGGGTGCTGGCGCAGCGGAAGCAGATCGAGTTGGCCTTCGAGGCTGTAGATCCACTACCCGAGTTGCTGCTCGATCGAGCCAAGATCGAGCAGGTGCTCAACAACCTGATCTCCAACGCGATCAAGTATTCCCATACCGACACCCACGTGCACATCCGCCTGGCTCGGGAGGGCACGGCGGCGCAGATCTCGGTGGCGGACCAGGGCCAGGGCATTCCGGCGTCGGAACTGGGCAAGCTCTTTCAGTATTTCGGGCGCACCAGTGTGCAGTCGACGGGCGGAGAGCGCAGTACCGGGCTGGGTCTGGCCATCGCACGCAAGATCGTCGAGGGGCACGGTGGGCGGATCTGGGTTGAGAGCGAACCCGGTCACGGATCGACGTTCTACTTCACCCTGCCCCTGGATGCTGATCCGGTGTAGCACGATCGGACGGTGTGACGACGAGACGCCCCAGCCGGGGCGTCTCGTCGTTTCCGGGCCTATCTAGGACGGCGATGTGAGGGCCTCGTCGAGATCTGCGATGATGTCCTCGGGGTCCTCGAGCCCTACGGCGAAGCGCACCAGCCCATCGGTGATCCCGGCCCCGAGGCGCACCTCGCGCGGCACGCTGTGATGCGTCGTGCTCGCCGGGTGGGTGATGAGGGAACGGACATCGCCGAGGCTCACGGTACGCGCGCAGAGCTCCACCCGGTTCATCAGCTCGACGCCGGCCGGCAGGCCGCCTCTGAGTTCGAAGACCACGACGCCGCCGCCCCCGCCCGGCATCTGCCGTCGCGCCAGATCGACCTGAGGGTGAGAGGGGTGCCAGGGGTAGCGAATCCAAGCGACGGACGGGTGGCTATCCAGCCACGTCGCGATCTGCAGTGCATTGGCGTTGTGCCGCGCCATTCGCAGGGGAAAGGTCATGATCCCACGTGAGATCAGCCAGGCGTTGAAGGGGCTGATGCAGCCGCCCATACGGCGTATGGGGCCTTTGAGGATCCTTTCGATCAGCCGGGCTGATCCGGCGACAGCGCCGCCCATCGCATCGCCGTGCCCGCCGAGGAACTTGGTCGCGGAATGGACGACGAGGTCGATGTCCATCTCCAACGGGCGCTGGTTGAAGGGCGTCGCGAAGGTGTTGTCGATGATCGTCAGAATGCCTCTCGATCGTGCCAGGTCGGCCAATGCTGCGATGTCGTTGAGCATCAGCGTCGGGTTGCCGGGCGACTCCAGATAGATGACGCGCGTGTTGGGTTGCAGTGCGGCCTCGAAGGCTGCCGGATCGGTCGCGGTGGCCAAGGTCGTCGCGACACCGTAGCGGGGCAGGTCCTCGGTGATGAAGTGATAGCTGCCGCTGTAGAGCCCTGTCGTCGCCACCACGTGATCGCCGCTCTCCACGAGGGCCAACAGCGCCGCGGTGACTGCGGCCATCCCCGAGGAGGTCGCGACCGCGGCCTCGGCGCCCTCCAATGCCGCGACCTTCTGCTCCATCACCGTGGTGGTGGGGTTGCCCCAGCGGGTGTAAATGGGTTGATCCTCGAGGTCGAAGGCCTGGGCGGCCTGTTCGGCGCAGTCGAAGATGTAGGTATTGGCCATATGGAGCGGTGGCGAGACGTCCTGAGGCGCCAGGTCGGTGCCGGTGTGAATCGCCAGTGTATCAAGTCGCCAAGATTGCTTCATGGTATAAGCTCCTGTGCCGGATCGGAAGGGTCGGTGTCACGTGCCCCTGCAACTCCATGCCCATCTGCTGCGTACTGATAGATGCGTGGCGTTGGATCATACTCACAGCCCAGGGCGGGCTGAATAGCAGGGAGGTACCCTTATGAATGTTGTGAAAAAAGAACGGCGCATCGAAGGGCCGGGTTGCCTGGTTCAGTTGCTGTGGACGCTCTTCGTGGGTCTGTGGCTGGGCCAGATCTGGGCGGCGGTCGCCTGGATCCTGGTGATCTCCATCATCGGGATGCCGTTGGGTATTGCAATGCTCAACAAGTTGCCGCAGATCGTGTCGCTGCGCAAGCGCGAGGAGTACATCGTGAGGTACGACCAGGGACAGCCGGTCGAGCGCCGCGCCCGGCAGGTCAACTTCGTGCTGCGCGCGCTCTACTTCGTGTTGGTGGGCTGGTGGCTGAGCGCTCTGTGGATCGAGGCGACGTTCGCGCTGATGGCGACCTTCATCGGGATGCCCCTGGGCCTCTGGATGCTGGATCGTATTCCTCACGTTGTCTCTCTCAAGCGCTGAGCTCTGCCGAGCGATCAAGGTCGGCTCCCGAGCGTTGACGCTAGGCCCACGGATCCAGCACGATCTTGCCGCACCGGCGAGAGGCCGAGACCTCCAGGGCCTTTTGTACCCGGCTCATCGGAAAGCGGTGGCTGACGAGCAGGTCCAGCCGCTCTCCGGATGCGCGGATGACCTGCAGGATCCGGTTGAAGTCGTTCAGGCTGTAGTGCCACTGGCCGATCAGGGTCAGGCCTTTGCGGATCAGGTCGGGGCTGACGGTGATCGGCAGGGGCTCGTTACTTTCGGCAACGAAGCAGACACGCCCTTTGGGTCGGGTGGCATCGATGCACAGGCGCTGGGCCGCTACCACGCCGGCGCAGTCCACCGCACACGTGACGCCCAGGTGCTCCGGTGAGAGCGCGCGGATCTGCTGCACCACGTCTCCGTCGCGGGGATCCACGACGGCGTCGGCGCCCAGCAGCTTGGCGCGCTCGATGCGCCAGGGCTCCAGCTCGGCGACGATCACCCGGGCGCCTCTGAACTTGGCATTGATGATGGCGCCCTGACCCACCGGCCCGGCCCCGGTGACCAGGACGGTGTCGAAGGCGTCGACGCGCGCCGTCTGCATCGCCCCGAAGGTCGGGCCAAGCCCGCACCAGGCCATCGCGGCGTGCTCGTCGGAGATGTCGTCCGGAATGGTGGGCAGTAGCCAGTCGGCCCCCAGGCGGTACTGGGCGTAGGCCCCGGTGGGTTCGTGCTCCCCGGTGAACGCTGCGGCATCCGTCTGGTTCGGGCAGTGCAGGAAGTCACCCGCGCGGCAGTAGACGCAGCGACCACACGGGCCCGCGCCCATCAACACCACCCTGTCGCCTATCTCGACGCCACAGGGTTGGGCGACCTCGATGACCTCGCCCACGCCTTCGTGACCCAGGGCCGGTATTAGCCCGCTGTCCCCCGGTCCACGGAGCCAGGCCTTGTACTCGGTGCACATCGGCACGACGGTCATGCGGACCAGGGCCCAGTTCGCCTTGGGCCGGGGAATCGGCATCTCGACCAACTCTGCCTGTCTTACGGCGGAGATCACGACCTTCTTCATCGAACCTTCCATGCGGTCTTCTCCCTTCGGTTACGTGTGCGACGGGTCACTGATCCGTCGTTCCGATTCTTGGCTATCCGTATGCCCTAGACCGTTGAGCCTAGGTGCTGCCGTAGGGCATCGAGGAGCCCGTCCGGCGGGTCGAACGGCAGATCGACCGCCGAGGAGGTCAGCGCGCTCACGTAGGTTGCCAGGATGATGCTGAACTGCTCGAGGTTGAGCGCCAACCGTGTGGGATGCAGCTTCCCGGGGTCGGCGGCCCAATCGAAGGCCGCGTCCAGCAGGGCAGCCTGGGCGCGGATGTCCTCGTAGGCGTAGTCGTGGGTGCCGCTCTGGTACCCGTCCTGCGCCGTGAATCGCTCCCACCCGTGCATCGTCCAGTGCACGAAGCCGCGCGTCCCGTAGGCGGCGATCCGCTTGTGAGCATAGATGCTGGTGTGCTCTCCGACCACGGGGGCGATGTGTCCGCTGAGCAGCAATGCCTGGACGCCGTTAGCAAAGGTGACGGCAGCTTCGGCGATGTCGGGCGAGGGCTGGTAGCCGACTCCGCGTGGGAGACCGGTTCTGGGGGCCAGGTTGTCGGCTCCCGAGACCTGCCCGAAGACGCGCACCGGAGAGGCATGGTCGTTATAGGTCGTGGCCAACTCCAGGACGTGGACGCCCTGATCCAAGATGGTGGAGCGCGCGCTGGCCTCCAGGAAACGCACCTCGCCGATGCGGCCCTCCGCCACGGCGCGCTTCAGGGCCAGGTTCTGCCGGTGGAAGTGCAGCTGGGTGTTCACCACGAAGCGCGTGGCGGTGGTCTCGTTGAGGGCCTTGATCTCGCGATAGTCCTCGCCCTGGATCGCGACCGGCTTCTCCACGATGGCGACCGGCACCCCCGCCTCGGAGGCTGCCCGCATCAACTCGACGCGTAGGGTGGGGGCCGTCACGATGTCCAGGACCTCCGGCTTCTCCTTTACGAGCATCTGCTGATAGTCGGTGTAGCGATGCCCGGCAGCGATGCCGAACTCGTCGCCAAAGGCGTTGAGACGCTCCTCATTGAAGTCGCAGATGGCCCCGATGGTGCCCTTCTTGACGAACTCGAAGGCTCGAGCGTGGGCTCGGGCCCGTGGGCCGCAGCCCAAGTGTGCTAATCTCATGATGTCGCCTCTTTCGTCGGTTAGCCAACACGGATAGGGCAGATTGTACGTCACTCTGGGATCTGCACTATCGGCACGCGCTGGATCTTCCGGGAAGCCAGGCGGCGCGTGGTGCTGTGCGGGGATAGGCGTCCGGGGGCCCAGTCGGGTCTCGTGGGGGTTCGGCGAGCTTCCCGGAAGACGTCATGCGGCGGATCTTCCGGGAAGCTAGGAAGTGCGTGGGGTTGTGGGGGTGCAGGCGTCCGGGGGCCCCGTCGGGTTGCGTGGGGGTTCGGCGAGCTTCCCGGAAGCGTGGAGTTGCTAGAACGCTCTTCACGGGTAGAATCCTGGGAGTCTGAGGTAGCGTATAAGGGACTCGGGGGGGTAAGCTGAACGAGATGACCGGGACTGCTGAACCAGCGCTGACACTTTCGATCGCAGCTTCTCATCGGCCCGGACGCCGATCTGCGTGGAAGCTCGACGCCTGGAAGGTCGCCTACCTGGTGATTCTTGTGCTGGCGTTGGCGACGCGTCTGGTGGCGCTGGGCGATCGTGCCGTCAGCCATGATGAGACGACACACGCCAAGTACTCGTGGAATCTCTACACCGGGCGGGGCTTCCGTCACGATCCCCTGATGCACGGTCCGGCGCTCTTTGAGGCGACCGCCCTTGCCTATGCGCTCTTCGGGGTGAGCGACTTCACGGCACGTCTCTACACGGCACTCACAGGTGTGGCGTTGGTGATGGCCCCCTGGTTGTTCCGTAAGTGGTTGGGGCGCCTGGGTGCGGTACTGGCGTCCATCGGCTTGTTGATCTCTCCCTCGATCACCTACTACTCTCGCTATACCCGGCACGATCTGCCTGTTCTGTTGGCGGCGTTCCTGCTGCTCTGGGCGATCCTGCGTTATCTGGATGAAGGCGAGACGCGCCGGCTGTGGGCGATGGGGGCTTTTTTCGCCTGGATGTACGCCTCCAAGGAGAACGCCTACATCTACACGGCGATCTACTTTATCTTGATGACGCCGGTTCTCCTGTGGCAGATGGTCCGGCTGGCCCGGATGGAGCCGTCGGGTTCTCCGCAGGGGTTCCGCATCCTGCGGAGGCTGACACGGTCCCAGCTTCTGCTCGTGTTGGCCCTCACACTCGTGGTCGGCCTGGGGGCGGGCGGGACCTTCCTGGCTTCGATGCGTGAGGCCGAGCTCGTCGGCCAGGGCGCGACGGCAGCCGAGATCGGCACGATCACCCCGCCCGTCTGGGGGCGGATCGCGTTAGGTTTGGCAATCCTGGCGCTGGTAGCTGCCGGTATGGTGGCGAGCGCGGTCGTCGGCGAGGGGCGTCTGCGCAAGCTGCGGCTCTTCGATGTGCTGATGGTGTTGGGCACCTTCACGCTGCCCTTAGGCTCCGCGCTGCTGATGAAGTTCGTCGCCGGGGTTGACATGCGGGCGTTCTACCAGGCGATGATGTCCGGCTCCTTCGCCGGCGTCCCGGCGTCGTCGGTGGTGGGCGCCTTCCTGACGCTTGGCCTGACCCTGGCTGCCGGTGTGGTGAACGGTCTGTGGTGGGACGTGCAGCGGTGGCCCATCGTGGCGGCGGTCTACTACGGCATCTTCCTCGTGCTCTACACGACGTTTTTCACCCAAGGCTGGGGCGCCCTCACGGGGTTCGTGGGCGGGTTGGCTTACTGGATCGCCCAGCACGGCGAGCAGCGCGGAAGCCAGCCCTGGTACTACTACGGCATCATCGGGTCGCTCTACGATTTTCTACCGATCCTGATTTCGCTGCTGGGCGGTGCATGGCTGGCCCTGCGCACGCTCGGTGGGAAGCCGGTCGATTCGCCGATCCCCGTCGATACTGAGCAGGACGGCGATGGGCCGCGGCTCTCTGCGTGGCTACCGCGTCTTTTCCCCTTCTTCCTGTTGGGGTGGGCCGGGCTGTCGTGGGTGGCCTACTCCGTGGCGGGTGAGAAGATGCCGTGGCTCTTCGTGCACATCGCTTTCCCCCACATCCTGCTGGCTGCCTGGACGCTGGACCGCGTGTTTGGGCGCCTCACGTGGTCGCAACTCGTCGCCGATAGGGCCTGGTTGGTGCCGGTCTCCTGGCTCTTTCTAGGGCTGGCGTGGCTTGCCTTCCAGGCGTCCTCAGATAGCCTCGGACGGGTCCTGCAGCCGGAGATCGCAGAGGGGGGCTTGGCTCTGATGCTCTCGCAGCTCGAGCCGCTGGGGAGGGCCTTCGGCGGCTTGACAGGACTCCTGATCTTTGGGGGGCTCCTGGTCTGGGCGGTCGAGCATCTTGGCCTGCGACGGAGTTTGAGGCTCTCCTTGCTGGCCCCACTCCTGTTCCTGGGTGCGGTGACGGTGCGCACGATGGTCCGGGCCTGCTACATTGAGGATGAACTGGCGACCGAGTACATCGTCTATGCCCACGCCACCCCCGACGTCAACAAGGCGCTGGATGAGCTCGATAGGCTCTCCTGGCGCCTCACCGGGACGCCTGATCAGCTCCGGGTCGCCTACAGTCAGCACGTCGCCTGGCCACTCTACTGGTACATGGACGTCCGCTATCCCGACAACTACTACTTTGAGACGCCTGATCCGGAAAGGCTTCTCGACTCGCCGGTGATCATCGCTGCGCGGGAGGAATGGCCGGCTGTGGAAGCCATCATCGGCGATCGCTACTACGTCACCGACTACAAGCACATCTGGTGGCCGATCGAGGACTACAAAGACCTGACGTGGGAACGCGTTCGGGCGGTGCTGACCGAGCCGGAGCGACGCCGGGCCCTCTGGGACATCGTCTGGGACCGTGACTACACGGCCTACGCTCGGTTGCGAAACCCCGGCGACCCATTCACGCTCAAGACGTGGCCGCATCGCTCGGAGTTCCGCTTCTACGTGCGGAAAGATATCGGATCGCTGATGTGGGATGTTGGTCTCGAGGCGGGACAACCGGTGCCCGGAGGCGGTGGTGTGGGCCTGGAAGCGGGTCAGGATCCCTTTGCCGAGATGGAGCACAGCGTGCCGGCCCGTAGCGTGATTGACCTGGGCGGCACCGGCCTGCGCGGCGTGGCGGTCGCGCCGGATGGCGCGCTCTATTTGGTGGACAGCATTGGGCACCGCGTCTGGCACGTGAGCACGGGAGGCGAGCTCCGTGGCGTGCTGGGGGGACACGGCGTTGAGCCGGGCCAACTTAATACCCCATGGGACGTTGCGGTCGATGATGCGGGTCAGGTCTACATCGTGGACACCTGGAACCACCGTGTGCAAGTCTTCGATCAGGCGAACGAGCCGGTGGACGGCTGGGGGCGCCTCGCCCAGGTGGCGGTCGACGATCCGACGGGCTATGGTGCCTTCTTTGGCCCGCGTGGCATCGCCGTCGGCCCGGATGGCCACGTCTATGTCGCCGATACGGGTAACCACCGCATCCAGGTTTTCGACACGACGGGGCAGTTCTTGAGGGACTTCGGAGGAAGCGGCGACCTGCCGGGGCAGCTCTCCGAACCTGTCGGGATCGCCATCTCATCATCGGGCGAGATCTACGTCGCCGACACCTGGCACCGCCGGGTGCAGGTCTACAGCTCTGAGGGCGTCTACCTGCGAGAATGGACGGTGCCGAGTTGGGGACAGGCTGAAGCCGGTAGGTCGACGATGGAGGATCTGCGACCGCAGATCGCGGTTCAAGGGGATGCCGTGGTCGTCACCGATCCCGGCTATGGACGTCTGCTGCATTTCGACACCGAGGGCACCCTGCTGCAGGTCGTGCGACCCAGCCTCGTCGAGACCCTGGACCCCGTTGTGAGCCTCCGGATCGCCGGCGTTGCCCTGATCGGCGGCGAGGTCATCGTGACCGACAGCGCGAACGGGCAGGTGGTGGGCTATCCGTGGGATCCGGATAGATAGTAAGGGGACCGGGCTATGGCCTCTGCAATAGCCCGGTCTGGGACGCGTGCGGGTTGATGCTCAGGCCACGTGGTTGGGGTCGGTGATGCGTTGATCCTCGACGTCTTTGTCCATCGACGTAGCCTTCTTCGTCTCGATGAAGGCATCATAGGCCTCGCGGTCGACGGGCAGGTCCACGGGTTGACCCGTGTGACCCGAGAGGAGCATCGCATCGGCAAGTTCAAGGCTGTAGATCGCCTCAGGCCCAGGCGAGATCAAGGACTCTCCCGCCAGGATGGCGCGGGCGACGTTGGCGACGATGGCGCCGTGACCGGTGGGACCCTCCTCAAGAGACACCTCGACCTGCTCGGCCTCGGGGTGTCCCCACATGGCTTCGGTGGTGTCGGAGGTGGCGCGCACGCCGTGAGGAACCTCCCAGACGTGGAGCTTATTGTTGGCGATGAGCAGCTTGCCATACTCACCGCAGAGCTCCAGGCGCATCCCTGTGGGATACTCGTTGACGCTCTCGTGGATGTAGCCGATCGCTCCGTTGGGATACTCGAGCAGGGCCGAGGCCTCATCCTCGACCTCGATCTGGTGTTGACGTGTTCTGACCTTGGCGATCACACGCGAGGGCATCCCGCCGAGCCACGTGAAGAGATCCATCCCGTGGGGCGCCTGGTTGAGCAGCACGCCACCGCCCTCGCCCTTCCACGTCGCCCGCCAGCCCGCCGAGTTGTAGTAGGCCTGGCTGCGGAAGTGCCCGTCGATGAGCAGAGTGCGGTAGAGCTCACCGAGGCGACCCTCATCGATGAGCCGCTTCGCTGCCTGGTGGATGGGCAGGGTGCGCTGCTGGAACATCACGGCGAAGATGACGCCGGAGCGCTGTGCGGCCTCGATCATCGCCTCTGCGCCGGACACAGTGACCGCCATCGGCTTCTCGCTGATCACGTGAATACCGCGGGCCATTGCATCCACCGCGATGGGTGGGTGGAAGTAGTGCGGCGTGGCGATCAGGATCGCGTCGACCCGTCCACTCTCGAGAAGATCGATGTGGTTGTCGAAACCGGGCACCTCAAAGGCGTCGACCGCTGCCTGGAGCGCATCCGGCGCGATGTCGCAGACCGCAGTGAGTTCGGCTTCTTCGATAAAGGGCATGTTCCGGGCGTGCCCACTGCCCATCCCGCCGACGCCCACAATCCCAAAGCGTACGCTTGTCATCCATAGCCTCCTTGAGGAACACGTTGATGTGCAGGTTGCCCGCGAGTATATACCCTGAGTCTCGGATGGGAAATCCTCATCGTGGGAGAAGGCCACCGTGACCTTCTCCCTGACGATCTTCATCTCCGCCGTGTTGCTCTTCTTGGTCCAACCCCTGATCGGAAGGGTGGTGTTACCGTGGTTTGGCGGCAGTGCCTCGGTGTGGTCGGCGGCGATGCTCTTCTTTCAGCTGCTGCTCCTCGTGGGCTATGGCTACAGCCACCTGGTGATCCGCCGGTTGAGGCCTCGCAGGCAGGTCCTGCTGCATCTGGGCCTGTTGGCGAGCTCACTGCTGCTCATGGGCTTTCACCTGATGCGGTGGCGAACCCCGATCACGCCGCATGCGGACTGGGCGCCGATGGGGGGGCGCCCGCCCATCGTGCAGCTGCTCCTGACGCTGACGGCGAGTGTGGGGTTGCCCTACCTGGTGCTCTCCACGACCAGCCCGCTCATCCAGGCTTGGTACGCTGACCGCTATCCGGACCGGACACCCTATCCGCTCTATGCGCTCTCCAACGCCGGCTCGATTCTGGCGCTGATCGGTTACCCGTTGCTGCTGGAGCCCCTGACCTCGATCTATGGGCAGGCGAACCTCTGGTCGATCGGATACGTCGGCTTTGCCCTCGCGCTGGGGGTCGTCGCGTCGTTGCTGCTCAAGGGAGGCGAGGCAAGAACAGAGGACGGCGTGGCGCCAGCGGTGGCGCAGCTGCCGTGGTGGCGCCCTGTGCTCTGGTTGGCGCTCTCTACGGTCGGGTCGATTCTGCTCTTGGGGACGACCAACCAGATCACGCAGAACGTCGCGGCGGTGCCGCTCCTGTGGGTCGGCCCGCTGATGCTCTATCTGCTGACCTTCGTGATGGTCTTCGGTGCCAAGTGGGGATACGGACGCTGGGCGATTGTCCTGTTGTTGGTGGCTACGCAGCTCTTCGGCTATGTCTTCTTGCGCGGTAACGCCTTCCCACTGGCGATCCAGCTGGGCGTCTACGGTCTGCTGCTCTTCTCCGGCTGCCTGGTCAGCCATGGTGAGCTCGCGCATCTTCGGCCCGAGAGCGGTGATCTCACCCGCTTCTATCTGTTGCAGGCGCTGG
>Ga0334892_1001698_pt1 | contig 17675 bp, 8 predicted proteins | sample GraSluR3_MG_4_FD_207213 | JGI IMG/M metagenome (GOLD analysis project Ga0334892, IMG submission 207213) | Sludge microbial communities from methane-producing bioreactor in Wageningen University, Netherlands - Granular Sludge_15_04-R3 | ecosystem: Engineered > Bioreactor > Anaerobic > Unclassified...
CAACGTCTGCTGCGACGAGACCTGGGGGCTCGGCGAGGGACCGTCGAAACCGTTGGCCGAGGAGATCGGCGTGGGCGGGGTCTACGTCGGGCACATCGCGCGCGTCCATGACCTGCTCAAGAAGAAATACGGCAAGCGCATGATGATGTGGGGCGACATCATCCTCAAGCATCCCGAGCATCTCCCCAAGATCCCCAAGGATACGATCATGCTCACCTGGGGCTACGGGCCCAAGGAGAGCTTCGACGATCAGATCGTGCCCTTCGCCGATTCGGGCTACGAGTTCTTCGTCTGCCCGGGCATCAGCAACTGGAGCCGCATCTTGCCCGACTTCGGCGTGGCCACGACGAACATCCACCATTTCGTGCGCGACGGGGCGAGGCTGGGGGCCCTGGGCATGCTCAACACGGCCTGGGAAGACGACGGCGAAGCCTTGCAGGGCTACAAGTGGCACGGCTACGCCTGGGGCGCCGAATGCGCCTGGAACGCCTCGGCCACGACGCCCGACGATTTCAACCGGCGGATCGGGGCCGTCCTCTTCGGCGCGCGGGGCGACCGCTTCGGCCGGGCCATCGACCTGCTCGCCCAGACGCACCGCATGCCCGGCATGCAGGGAATGAACAACCGGCGCTTCTGGCAGCACGACTTCCAACCCGAACGGTCGCCGGCCGCCATCCGCAAGTCGGCCGACGGGCTGCTGGGCGCGGTGCGCCCGGCGATCGAGCATCTCGAAGCGTGCCAGGCCGAGTCGACCCTCAACGGCGATCTGCTCGACTACTTCCTGTTCGGCGCCCGGCGCATGGAACGCATCGGCCGGCGCATGCTCGACGGGCTCGAGGCGGCCCGGCTCTATACCCGGGCTTGCGACGCTCCGCCCCAGGAAGCCCTCGCCCTGGTCGAACGGGTCGAACGCCTCGTCGCCGAGAACCGCGACGCCCATCGCGATCTGGGCGATCGCTTCCGCGAGCTTTGGCTGGCCGAGAGCAAGCCGTACGCCCTGGATTGGACCCTCGATCGCTACGCGGCCGCGGTCAAGCGGTACGACGACCTGCTGGCTCAACTGGCCGCGGCGCGCCAGGCGGCCGCGGCGGGCCGGGCGCTGCCTGCGCCCGAGTCGCTCGGGCTTCTCGTGCCCGAGGCGTTCGCCCGGCGCTCGCGGCCGGCCGAAACGGTGCCCGCCCCGCTTGCCCCCGAGGCGGCCTGGGCCGAGCCCTCGGCGACGCATCGGGTGGGGATGGTCGTCGGGGCCGGATCGGTCGAGCGCCACGACCTGCCCGTGGCCGTGGCCCTGCCGCTCGACGAGGAACTCGCCGCGAAGCCGGTCCGCGCCTTCTGCCGCCTGCCCGGTCGCGAGCCGCACGAAATCCTCGCCCAACTCGACCCGTCCGATCAGCCGGGCCGGCGCCGGCTCGTGACGATTCTCCCGGGCCCGATCGGCCGGGGCGCCGAGGCCGAGGTGCACGTCTACTTGGGCCTTCCCGCGCCGCCCGATCCGCTGGCGCAGGCGGTCGGCACGCACGACGGGCCCGACGGCGCCAAGTGGATCGAAAACGACCGGGTCCGCCTGCTCCTGGGTCCCGAGGGCGCCCACGTCTACCGCTGGGAGGTGAAAGCCCTGGACGGACGCGACCTGACCATGCCCGGCGAGACGGGCTGGTCGGGCTTCGCCGACCTGCGCGCCTATCGCCACGTCGCCCATCAGCTCCAGTGCGCGGCCGACGGACCGGCCCTGGTCCGCTACGACTGCGCGTCGGGCGACGGCCTGGTCAAGTCGATCGCGCTGTTCGGCGGCGTCGCGTGGATGGAGGTCGTCCTGAGCGAACCGACCGGCCACTACTGGGATTTCGACGCCCCCGCGAACTTCGCCGCCGGCGGCCCCACGCCGGGCACGTACCTGTTCGCCGACGGCACGACCGGCGCCGTGCGCGAGGAAGGCCCTTTCAGCCAGACCCAGGTCAAGGTCCGCGGCGTGCCGTGGGCCGTCAAGTTCAACGACGAAGGGCTGGCGTTGGGCCTGTGCACGCCCGAGACCAGCGCCCATTTCGTGGTCGCCCCCGGCGCGGGCTCGGGCGGCGTGGGCATCGAGAACTCCCCGCCCGCCGCCCACTTCGTCACCTTCGCCGGCCTGCTGGACGCTCCGCCCGCCGAAACCATGACCCGCCTGCGCGCGACGCTCGATTTCAGGCATCCGCCGCACGTGGTGCTCCACGCCATCCAGAAGCGCGAGTGACGGCGCAAAAACCCGGCGGTCCGCGGGGCACCTCTCCGTGCACGATGCGGCGGGGTGCAGCCGAAAGGCCGATGGTTTTGCTCTGGACCAGGCCTTGGTGAAGGCCCTGGCCTGCGACCGGGTCGCCGAGCACGCCTACGGCCGGAACACGTACCGGCAGTCGGGGTCCAACAGAGGGGGACGCCGCCCGAGCATGTCGGCCCGGGGGTTCGTCTCGGTTTCGGATCGGACCGCGCCGTACACTTCGGCGAGCTTCCGCCAATCGGCGTCGTCGCGGTCGCCGAACACGGGCGACGCGCAGAGGCCGGCGCCGCCGGCCTCGTCGGCCAACGGGGCGAGCAACGCGCGGGTCTGCTCGACGTCGGGCAGGCGGACGCGGTAGAGAAGCGTCTCGGGACCGCCGGCATGGCACGACTGGCAGCGCCGCCCGTACACGTCGGCCAGCGCCGCCTTGTGACGGGCGAACAGTTCGCGCCCGCCGATCGTCCCCGGGCGCGTGAAGGTGTACGTGCCGTAGTACGGCGCATTGCAGTCGATCCAGGTGGCCAGACGGCGCAAGTCGCCGGGGGGCAGGTCGACGCGGCCCTCGGCGCGGTGCGTGGTGAGAATCGTCGCCATCACCTTGCTGGCGTGCGAGCCGTAGAACTTCGCCGGGCGCGTGGGCAGGCTGTCGCAGGTGTAATCCGATACGTAGCTGACCAGCCCCTTGCCGGTCAGCGTCTCGTAGGCCACGTTGAACAGGTTCGTGTAATCGCCCGAGAGGTCGATCCCGCCCTCGGGCCTGGCGCCGCCGTGGCACTTGACGCAGTGCCGGTCGAGCACGGGCTGCACGTCGTAGAAGAAGTCGGGCGCGTGGACGCCGCCTTCCGGGGGCAGCTCGATCGCCGACGGCTCCCGCCGCAGGGCGATCGTGTCGACGTTCACCGGCGCCGAATGCTTGGGTTCGTGGCACCCGACGCATCCGAACCGCTCGCCGGGCGCGACCATCGTGAAGCTCCGCATCCGCTGAATTTCCATGAAGTTCTCGTCCAGGGCCGAGAAGTAGAGGGCCGTATTGGCGGGCACGGTGAAGTGGGCCGAACCGTCCGGCTCGACCGGCACCGTCCCCAGAAGCCGCTTTAGCGCCAGGTGCCCGCGGTTCGAGATGACCGGGTATTGGATGGCGAACCCCGGGCAATCGGCCGAGACCGGCTTGGGAACCTCCTCGATCACGCGCAGGTACTTCACCTCGCCGCGGGCGATTCCCGGCAGCCCTTGATACACGTCGGCCACGTAGAACGCGCCCGTGCCTTCTGGCTCGCGATGGGGGCGCACCACCTCGTGGCTTTGTCGCGGCACGACCGCGGGCGGCACGGGGCGCCGACGCACCGGAACCGGCTCGAACGCGCTCAGCTCGGGATCGCGGTAGATCAGGTCGCGGTTGTTCCAGCGGTCGAGCAGATACAGCCCGTACCCGGTCGGGTCGCGATCGTCGGGGCCATAGCAGTACGAGACGAGGAAGTACTTCTCCGAGAGCGGGTAGGCGTAGGTGTAATAGCCCACGTCCTTGCGGAGCCAGCCGAAGTGCGTGGGCGGCGGCATCTCGGGCGTGACGTTCTCGAAGATGGCCGGGCTGGCATGGGTGTGGATCGGATCGACCAGGGCCACCGGCCCGCAGGCCAGCGGCATGTGCGGCGCCAGCACGCAGACGAACAGCCGGCTGCCGGGCACGCGGAAGGGCTCCCAGTAGGTCAGCGGTCCGAAATGGTTGCCCGCGACGTGGGTCATGCGCGTGCCGTCGGGATTGCCCATCCAGAGGCTCTGCTGGTTGCCCAGGTGCTTGTCGACGTACTCCCACCGCGTGAACGTGACCTGGCCGTTGGGCATGACGCTCGGCTTGAAGTCGTGCACCGTGTTGGGCGAGATGCAGCGGATCTCCGAGCCGTCCGAGTTCATCGTATAGAGCACCGACACGGTGAAGGCGTTGTGGCACAAGGTCACGCGGCGGCACCGCGTCGAGACGAACAGGATCTTGCCGTCGGGCAGATAGCACGGATCGACGTCGTCGTACTCGCTGTCGGTGATCTGCCGGAGGTTCGTTCCGTCGACGCCGACCTCGAAAATGCGGCAGGGCGTAGGACGGTCGGGCTTATACGAAAACAGAACCCGCCGCGCGTCGAACGACAGCTCAGGGTCGCGGTAGATGGCGTCGGCGGCCAAGACGCCGGTCAGCGGGGTGAGCTTGCCCTCGGGCCCGACCGGCGACAGCACGAAGATGCCGCTGCCCGACTTGTACCGGTCGCTGCCGTCGTAGTAGGTCGTGTAGATGTGCGACGTGTTGTAGGTGAGCCGTTTGGCGAAGAGCAGCCTGTCGAAATCGAGCAGCGGATTGGCCAGGGCGACCCGGTTTTTGAGCCGGTAGGCGGCCAAATAGGCTTCGTAGAACTGCTCCCACTTGCCCCGGGCGTCGGGCTGCGCCATGAGGGCTTCGACGCGGTCGAGCATCGATTGGGCCTCGGCCCGCTCCGATTCGAGATAGCCCGGGTCCACGCCGTTCATCGTCCGAAAGTCGTCGATCAGCTCGATCGCGTGCCGAAGCATCTTGCCGAGATGCCGGGGCGAGAGGTGGAGCGCGTCGGTCTCGGTGCGGTCGCCCAGGTCGACCGAGAGCCGGGCGATCCAGGGCGAATCGTCTTCGACGGGGCGTTCCTCCTGGAGCAGCTCGTTGAAGCGAGCCGAGCCTTCGGCCGGCCGGCCGGCTTCGAGCACTTCGGCCTCGACGCGGTAGGCGCCGTCGCCCATCAAGCTGTACTCGAGCAGCCGGTGGGCGCGGGGCGTGGGCGGCGGCATCCGCTCGAACGGCTGGTGATAGTCGTAGACCGCGGGCGGCTCGACCGGATAACCGCACACGTAGCGTTCCGTCTCGTCGGGCCGCGCCGCCACGAGCTTCTCCTGGACGATCTGGCGGCACAGGCTCCAGTCGTCGGGCAGGGGAACCGGCGACTCGAAGCGCAACGCGCAGATGTGCGGCATGCACGGGCCCGGGCAGAGCAGCTTGATCGTGTGCCTTCCCCGGGTCACGCGCATCGTGCACTGCGTCTCCCATTGGGCGTGGCTGGTCTGCCAGCTCCCCGTGACCGAGGCAAAGCCCCGATGCAGCTTCTCGCCGTCGAGGTAGATGTCCACGGGACGAGGCGCCGCCGCGGTGTACAGCGCGACCAGCGTGTAGTCGGCCGTCACGGGAAACTCGACGTCGTACTCGCTCTGGTTGGGCAGCTCTCCCGCGTTCCAGATGCAGGGGTACTTGTCGGCGTAGCCGTTGCCGACCGTACTCACCCGGACGTTGCCCCGATCGAACCAGTCGGCTCGCAGGGTGAAGCTCGCGGCGGGCGGGTCGGCGGCAAATGCCGTGCCGCACAACGCGATTGCCGGGAATGCGATCCACGAAAGCCAAAGGCGCGAAGGCTTCAAGGGGCGCTCCTTTCGGGGTCGACGGAGAACGGGTCGAGGCCGCACCGCCGGTGGAATCGGCCACCGGGCCTCCATTGTAGACGCCGAGGATCTCGACGTAAAGCTCGCCGGCAAAACCAGTTCGGAGCCTTGCCGGCCCGCCGGGGCATCCCGGCAGCGGAGATCATTCGCGCCGGTGCTCCCGGCGATTTCGAGGATCGTCGACCGTCGCGAGACAAGAATGCCCGCCCGCCAGCGAATGCCCTTTCGAACAACCGGCGTCTGGCCGACTTGGGGCGGTGCAAGTGTCAGGTCGATGCCCTGCCTCTTATTGCCCTGTCAGGGTTGGACGGGTATGTTGCACCTTTCGGGCAAATCGCCGGAGAAGAGGCCTCTGGCTCGATCGCTCGTTGCGATTTCGGGAGGATTCTCTTGCGGCCGTGTTCGGAGACGGCGTGGCGCCCCTCCCTTTTCCCCTTTACGAAAGGACCGAACGATGAAAGGTCGCGACCCATGGCTCCTCATGATCTTCTGACTGCCGCGCGCAAGCGGACCTGGTCCGCGGTCCGGAGTGTCTCCGGGCTCCGTCCCAACGAGAAACCCGGCCGAGCGGCGCATCGGGTGAGCCGGCCGTGGGGCTTCACCCTGGTCGAGCTTCTCGTGGTCATCGCGATCATCGGCATTTTGATCGCCCTGCTGCTTCCCGCGGTGCAGGCGGCGCGCGAGAGCGCGCGTCGCATGGAATGCACCAACAAGCTCAAGCAGATCTCGCTGGCTGCCCACCATTACCACGACACCGTGGGCGCGTTTCCACCCGCCTTCGTCTCGGGGTTCAATTTCACGACCCCGACGGTGCGAAAGCGCGGGTTCAGCCTGTTCATCCACCTGCTGCCCTACGTCGAGATGAACGCGCTGTACGACCGGTGGGATTTCGGCGACCCCGATCTCGCGTTCGTCGGCGACATGGATTCGCTCGCGGCCAAAGGCCCTGATCTGCTGTGCCCCTCGGAGCCCGAGAGCACCAACCCGCTCGACTTCAGCACGCAGCACATCCAGGGAATCCAGGTTCCGCCGCGCCACATCAAGGTGACCAGCTACGCGGGCAACGGGGGCACCCGCTCCTATCATCCCGACTCGGGGTTCCTGAAGACCGACGGCATGTTCTTCATGGCGGGGCCCGACTCGCAGCCCGCGCCCAACCAGCAGCCCGTTCGGCTGGCCGACGTGACCGACGGCACGAGCAACACGCTCTTTTTCGGCGAACGGTGCCGGTGGGACCCGAACTACAACACGTTCGCCCAGCAGGGTTGGGATTGGGCCTTCCGCTACTATGGGAACTGGTGCGGCGCCAGCCGGCTAGTGCTCGCCCACGTGACGCTCAGCAGCTACGCGCCGATCAACTACCGGCTGCCGTTCGATTACGAGCGTCGGGCCTTCGCGAATCCTCCGGCCAACAGCTCCGACGACTTCAAGTATTACATCGACCTGCGCGTTTGCGCCTACGGGAGCAGCCATCCGGGCGGAGCCAACCTCGCGCTGGCCGACGGATCGGTGCGGTTCTTCTCCGAGACGGTCCCCCTGGTGACCTTGCGGGCCCTGAGCACCCGAGCCGGCCACGAGACGGAGGTCCCGCCATGAGTGTGCCGAGATAAGCCGACGCCGATCCGCCGGACAATATGGGCGAGGGCATGCCAAGAGTCGGCGACATGGAGCCCCGGAGACGGCCCCGGCCGGCGCGTCCATTGCGACGCGGGGCGGGCAAGGCTAGGATGATCGAATCCTCGTCGTCAACGGGGTGGTCGATGCCGGCGGAAACGCGGCGATCGGCGGTCCGGCCCGCAGGAAAGGGAGTGCAGCGATGATGATCAGGCACGATACCGGCAAATACGTCACCCGGCGGCGCTTCGTGCGGCGGTGTTCGGCCCTGCTGGCCGCGCCGTGGATCGTGCCGGCCGCCGCCCTGGGACGGGGCGCCACCGCGCCGAGCGAGCGGATCGCGCTGGGCTTCATCGGCACGGGAGGCCGGGGCACGAGCAACATGCGCGCCCTGCTGACGGCGCCCGACGCCCGCGTGGTCGCCGTGTGCGACGTCCGGCGCGACGCGCGCCAGCGCGCGGCCGGCGTCGTCGACAAGCACTACGAGGCCGACGGGGCGTGCCGGGCCTACAACGACTTCCGCGAACTGCTCGATCGCGACGACGTCGACGCCGTGGTCATCTCGCCCCAGGACCACTGGCACGCGCCCATCGCCGTCGCGGCGGCCCGGGCGGGCAAGGACATGTATTGCGAAAAACCCCTCGGCGTCGCGGTGACCGAAAGCCAGGCCATCCGCCGCGCGGTCCGCCGCTACGGCCGGGTGTTCCAGACGGGCACCCAGCAGCGATCCGACCCCAAGTTCCGCCTCGCCTGCAACCTGGCTCGCCTCGGGCACCTCGGCAAGGTGCACACGGTCGAGGTTGCCGCGCCGGGGCCGAGGTACCAGCCGAAGTACCAGGGCCCGACCACGCCCCAGCCCGTCCCCGACGGATTCGACTACGACCTCTACGTCGGCCCCGCTCCCCTGAAGCCCTTCACCCCCTATTGCATCGACTGGCCGGGCTGGTATCTCATCGACGACTACTGCGCGGGGTTCATCGTCAACTGGGGCGTGCATCACCTCGACATCGCCCATTGGGGCATGCCGTCCATCTGGCAGACGCCCTGCCGAATCACGTGCCGATCGACCTACCGCACCCATCCGATCTGCAACAACATCGACGCGTGGCAGGCGAAATTCGTCTTCGACGATGGGTTGACCATGCACTTCACCGACACGGGCAACCCCCTGAAGCAGGGCGCGCGATTCGTCGGCGACGAGGGGTGGGTGCACGTCAATCGCCAGGCTGTCGAGGCCGAGCCCGCGTCGCTGCTCGAGGTGCCGATCCGCGGGGGCCTGTACGAGTCGAGCCATCACCAGATCGACTTCCTGAAGCGCGTGCGCGACCGCAACGACCCCGTGTCGCCGGTCGAGGCGGGTCACGTGGCGACGTGCCTGGGCATGATCGCCGAGATCGCCGGCCGCCTCCAGCGCGCGCTGCGCTGGGACCCCGCCGCCGAACGCTTCGATGACGACGAGGCCAACCGCCTGCTCACGCGCCCCCTGCGCGCGCCCTGGGGCGTGGTGTGAGAAGGAAGAGGGGCGTGTCAATCAGCGCGCCTGGCCCCCTTTTTTCTTCGCGCAGAAAATGTCGATCTTGACCCGCTGGGTCTGAATCCCTAACTTCCCTCCCATACGCGCGTCGGGTACGAGGTCCGACGCGGCAGGAACGCCTGGCAGGAAGTCGGAGATCGACCGTGAGCGCACCCCAACCAACCGAATCGCAGGCAGTCCGTCCGGGAGTGCCCCTGCTCGATCTACATCGTCAGCACGCGCCGTTGCGGAAGGAAATCGCCGCAGCGCTGGCCGGAGTGTGCGATTCGGGCGCCTTTGTTCTCGGGCCCGAGGTCACCCGGCTCGAGGAGGCCGTCGCCGCCTACTGCCGGACGCCCCACGCCATCGCCTGTGCCTCGGGCAGCGACGCCCTGCTTCTGGCCCTGATGGCGTGCGATCTGCGGCCGGGCGACGAGGTGATCGTGCCCAGCTTTACCTTTTTTGCCACGGCCAGCGCGGTCACGCGACTGGGGGGCAAGCCGGTCTTCGCCGACGTCGATCCGGCGACGTTCAACCTCGATCCGGCCCACGTCGAGCGGCTCGTCAACTCGGCGACCAAGGCGATCGTGCCGGTCCACCTTTTCGGCCAGTGCGCCGACATGGACACGATCGGCCGGTTCGCCCAGGCAAGGGGCCTGTGGGTCGTCGAGGACGTGGCCCAGGCGATCGGAGCCGAGTTCGATGGGCGTCGGGCCGGGGCGATCGGCGACGTGGGCTGCTTCAGCTTCTATCCCACCAAGAACCTGGGGGGGGTGGGCGACGGCGGCATGTTGACCTCGACCCGCGACGATCTGGCCGACCGATTGCGCCTGCTGCGCGTTCATGGGATGCGCCCTCGGTACTACCACGAGGTGGTGGGCATCAACAGCCGGCTCGATTCGTTCCAGGCGGCCGTGCTCAACGTGAAGCTGCCGCACCTCGATCGCTGGACGGCGATGCGCCAGGCCAATGCCGAGCGTTACACCGAGCTTTTCGGCGAGGCCCGACTCGACGGCGTGTTGGGCCTTCCCGTTGTGGCTCCCCGGCGCCGGCACGTCTGGAACCAGTACGTGATTCGGGTGCCCGACGAGCAGCGCGACTCGCTGCGCCGATTTCTGGCCGAGGCGAAGATCGGCACCGAGATCTACTACCCGCTGGGCCTGCACGAGCAGGAGTGTTTTCGCGATTTGGGCTACGCGCCCCGCGACTTGCCCGAGACGTATCGCGCCACCCGGGAAGTGCTGGCCCTGCCGATCTTCCCCGAACTGACCGACGGCGAGCAGCAGGCGGTGGTCGAACGCATCGCGGCGTTCTTCCACGGCCCGTCGGGCGGGCACGGGCTGGCCGGCCCGAAGTTCCTCACGCACCCCGCCGCGCGCAACGCGACGGACAAGAGCCGGAGCTAAGCCAGGCGCAGCGGATCCCGCTCCCTCCGGCTGGCCCAGACCCGCAGGTCGGGGAACTGCCCGGCGAGCACCTCGGCAAGGCATTCGACGGCGAACCGCTCGCTGGCGAAGTGGCCGGGCAGCAACAGGCCGATGCCGTCGGCCTCGGCCTCCAGACAGGTGTGAAAACGGGTCTCGCCGATCAACAGGGCGTCGCTGCCCGCCGCCCGGGCCGCGTCGAGCAACTCGCCCGCGCTGCCGCAGGCCACGGCCACGGTGGCGACCGGCCGATCGGGCTGGCCGACCATCTGGAGATGGTCAATCCCGAGGAACTGCTTGAGCCGCTCGGCCAGCTTGCCCAGCGTCAGCCCTCGGCTCAGCCGGCCGACGCGTCCCGTGCCGAGTCCATCGTCGCCGGGCACCAGCGGTTCGATGCGGCCCAGGCCCAGACCCTCGGCCAGGCGCTGATTGATGCCCTGCGATGCCGAGTCAAAGGCCGTGTGGGGGCTGTAAACGGCAACCCGGGCGGCGATCAGGTCCAGCAGCATCCGGCCCGTGGGACGATCGGCGGTCAGCCGCTTCAAAGGGCGAAACGGCAACGGATGGTGGGCGACGATCAACTCGGCCCGTTCGTCGATCGCCTCGGCCGCCGTGTCGGGCGTGATCGTCAGGCAGGTCATCAGGCGCCGCACTTCACGCTGCCGATCGCCCACGAGCAGGCCCACGTTGTCCCACTCCTCAGCCAGCCGAGTCGGGGCGAACTGTTCCAGAAAACCGGCAATCGCTTCGACGTTCGTCATGGCGCCAGTGTAGCGGGCGCCGCGCCGGGTGGAAAGCGCCCCGCATGGCGTCGTGTCACCGCGTCGCGGGAAGGTTGCGATCGGCTTCCATAAGGATTCCCTCCCCGAAAGGAACCCTCTTCGTTACAATACTCTCTTTTTCTCTCGGCGCAACTCGTTCATTTACAATAACTTACCGAGTCCGATACCCTTTCGGTCCCTCCGAAAACGAAAGGAACCGGCATCGAACTTCGAGTGGCTAGGTTAACACGGACGCAGTGATTCTGTCAATAGATTCGTCCATCTGTCGGGGGGTGTCGAACTTTCGACAGCTGAGTTAATAAGTCGCGCGAGCGGGGAGGCAGCGTCGCCGGAGGCGCTTTCGGAATAGCAGAGCGGGCACCGCCCGACCGCTCAATCGGTCGCAACCCTGTCGCAACCTGCCCCTATACGGTGGTATTTCGCGCCTGCCACAGGACAACACGGTCGGCCAGTCGGCACCTGTCCGATCAACCTCCCCGCCGGCGGACCGTGGGCACATTGATTGCGAGATGGCAAAATGGACTCCAACGGTGGCACCGACGCTGGTCGGTGGGCACCTATGCTGGAAATGAAACCAATTCCGACCGAGCACCATACAATTGCTCCAATGCCGATCGAAGACAACCATATCCTCGATGCGCCGCCAAGACTGTTCGATGAAATGGCGGACATTCTCGATGCCAGCGACTTCTCGTGGTTCCAAACGTCCCGCGAAAGTGCCGCCAAGGGCGTACGTCGGCACGATACTGCTGGATTCGATGTGACCTATGACCGCACGACCGTCCATATTGCGATAGAGCGGCGACTTGGAAATCCGAAAGCGTTCGTTGTGATCATTCCACGTCGAAGATCATTCTGGAGACGCGATGAATCATCCGAGCAACTCACGGAGCGAGTTGCTGCAGTGCTCATCACACATGGTGCAGAGGTTCCCACATGATGCTTCTGAATCGTACGGCACCCACAGCGTCCACTCGAAGCCACACCGTCGGTGCTTGGTAGCACGGCGACGGCGGTTAGAATGGAGGGACAAGCGAGCGTTGAGAACCACGGCGTTTCTGACACAGTTCCACAGCCTGGCGGAGTGACAACCTTTGTGGCGTAGGCGATGTTCCAGACACCCGTGGCGCGGGCTGGCACGTGCCCTGGCCGCCCGATTGCTGTAGAATGAGCGACGTGCGATAAACTTCTGGCCAAATCGTGATTCAGCAGCAGGTGTGACATGAGCGTTGATATTAACGAACTCAAGAATCTTCCCACCTCGGAAAAGCTACGTCTCGTCGAATTGTTGTGGGACGATATTTCGGCGTCGAATGAACCGATCGTTTTGCATCCCTGGCAATTCAGTGAGGCAACTCGTCGAGGCGAGGAACTTCGAGCCGATCCATCAATCGCCATTGACCGCGACGAATTGTGGCGGCGCGCAAATGGGTAATCCACTGCGATTTCATCCCATGGTAGTCGAGGATATTCGGCTTTCCAGTCAATGGTATGACGACATATCGGTCGAACTCGGCAATCGGTTTCGACGCGCCGTAGATGGCCGATTTGATGCCGTTGAGTTGCGCCCGGAGTTGTTCGGGCGGGTGGAGGAAGAGCTTCGTGCCGTACGCGTCGAGGGATTTCCGTACATCGTTATCTATCGTATCGAACGACAAGCAACCGAAATCTTGGGAGTCTTCCATGCGGCCGCGGACCCACAGAAATGGCGCAGCCGTGCGCGGTGAGGACGCTGCGTGGCACCTATCCTCCCCGTTCAATACTCTCTTCGAACGCGCTCTCTTCTTGATGATCGCCAGAAGGCGTTCCTGATACGGGACTTGTCGATTTCGAGTCCCTTTCGGTCGGCCTGAAAACGAAAGCAACCCGTAGCGCAACTGCGAGAGGCGGGTTAACAGTCAAGGGGGTCTGGCTGTTAACCCTGAGAGGGCGCTCGAACTCGTGGCTATTGGGTTAACAGCCGGTGAGAGCGCGAGCCCCGCGACTTGGGGCGGCCACGTGGCGAGGTGGCGGTGTGAGTGCGCGACCCGTGACGGCTGTAGGGACGCCCCGCCGGCGTCCATCTCGATTCTGGCCGTGATCGGGCCGCGTCCCCCCTGGGCATTTCGGCCGGTTGCTGGTAGCAAGGAACTCGGGGCCGCCTCGGCGGTGTTCAAAAACGTTGTCATGTTCCACGCTACCAAGCACTTGGGTTATAGCCGCATGGCCCGGATTTTCCACCCCCTGTTCATGGTTCTGGCCCGGGCGACCCAGGCCGAACTGGCCCAGATGGTCGACTACCTGAAGACCGAGAATCGGATTCTGCGAAGCAAGCTGCGAGCCGGTTGCGTTGTCGTCGGGAGCATGGCTGCTTCGGGAGGGAGCGGGCAGGAAGGCGACGGGGGCGGCAGGAGGCGAGGCCGGCCAAGAGGGGTCGTTGGCCAATCACATCAGTCTGGGCCAAGTCGTCGTCGATGCGAAGAGCAACGAAATCACCGCGATCCCGAAACTGCTGGAAATGCTGGACTTGTCGGGCGCTTTGGTGACGATCGACGCGATGGGATGCCAGACGGAAATCGCCAGCAAGATCGTCGACGCCGGCGGCGACTACGTGTTGTCCGTGAAGGACAATCAACCGACGCTGCATCAGGACCTGATCTTCTTCTTCGCGGATCATCACGCCGACGGCTTTGCGCGCGTCAACGTCCGTCGGTATGAAACGCACGAGCATGGCCACGGCCGGGACGAGATGCGGTTCTACTCTATTTGTCCGGTTCCCGACGATCTGGCGGACCAAGAGCGTTGGCGAAAACTGCGCGCAATCGGGTTGGGCACCAGCAACACGGTCCGCGACGGCAAGGAATGCATCGAGCGACGCTACTACATCTTGAGCCGATTTGTGTCGGGGAAGCGTTTCGCCGGGGCGGTCCGAAGCCACTGGTCGATTGAGAACCGCCTGCACTGGCAACTCGACGTGACGTTCCAAGAGGATCAGTCACGAATTCGGAAAGGGCACGCCGATGCCAACTTCAGCAGCCTGCGTCGCACGGCCTTGAGCCTGCTGAAGTACAATCACACGAAGAAGGTCGGCATCAAGAACAAACGGCTCCTTGCAGCCCTGAACGACGATTACCTCACGGAAGTCCTTGCCGGCAAATAGGTTGGGGTGCAATCGCCCTGGGCGTTCCATCCTTCGCTCGGAAACGAGCGGGCAGCCCATAACACAAGTCGACGAGGGTGTCGGCACGGCGAACGAAGGTCTCGCGGGCTCCGCTCTCGCTGGCTTCAGCCAAGTACACCGGGCACACGTTCTCGACCGTCACCCTGCCGTTTTTGGCTTTCTGGGCAGCCGCCTTCCGTGCCGCCTCGTGAGCCTCCTTCCATCGCCCGTACGCAGCCGCAACCTCTTCTTCGGGGGGGTCCTTTGTCCTTGATCCGAGTGCCATCGGCGAACAGAAGGGGAACCATGCCTTTTCCGTCATTCGCGTACCAACCCCGGCCGCTCCGGTAGAAGTAGCCCCGGTTGTGTCCGCGTTTTTTTCTTCCCAGCTTTCCTATGTTACGACTCTCCCAAAAGGGTGGGCCTACCGGAGTCTGAACTGGACGGATATAATCGTCGTTGTTGAATTCCGCATGGAAGACAGGCAGCAGGAGCGGGTAATGATCTCGCGGCGGGCTGAGTCGGCAGAACCGGGCATTTGAACTTACGACGACGGGTGGGCGTCGGCGATGGTCCGTCAACCCGCAGTTTTCTGCCAACTTTTTCTGCCAACGACCTCACGATACTGCTAAAAGGCCTATTTTTCAAGGGAATTCTGCCTCGCGTCCCCGTAGCTCAATTGGATAGAGCGTCGGCCTCCGGAGCCGAAGGTTACAGGTTCGAATCCTGTCGGGGATACTCAGAAAGCCGTAAATAACAAGGGTTTACGGCTTTTTCTTTTGCCTAAAGGCGTATCTAATTTTCGGGGCTGTGATTGCGTATCCAATTCGGTCGGTTTTCGGCCTTGGATACGGCCCTCTCACAGGATCGTCCCGCTTCTCTTCCTCGTCTCCAGCACGCCACTCCCCGACCCGGCTGATCGACGCCCCGAGCCACCCGAAACAGGCGGGTGACGCTCTCGACTGCACGGTAGCCAAGCTGGCCCAGCCGTGGAGGCTCCAGTCTCAGTCTCACAGTCTCAGGGCTGGCTCTAAGGCTGAATCAGTCTCAGTCTCAGGGTCTCACGCCGCATTTTTCGGCCGCAGCGGCGGTTGCCAGCGGGCTCCACAGAGGGAGATATTGCATTCAGTCTCGTTTCATGATACTTTGAGACTCATCAAAAGTTTCACCTGTCATCCGAGGCGAATTGCATGGCGGAAAGCACACCGATTGAGTGGTGCGACAGCACGGTGAATCCGACAGCCGGATGCGACGGCTGCGAACTTTGGACCCCAAAACTCCACGGCTGCTACGCCGGGAACATCTTCCCTCGGCTTGGCTATCCAACCGCTTTCGACGAGGAAGTGCATCTGCGTCCGGGCAAGATGGCGGATGCAGCGTCGTGGTCTGACCGCACCGGTAAGCCTCGCCCTAACAAGCCGTGGCTCACCGGGCTGCCCCGGCTGATCTTCATTTCGGACATGTCCGACGCCCTCTCTCGCTCCGTCCCTTTCGAATACCTGCTGAGCGAGATCATCAACGTGGTGGTGAGCCTGAGAGGCCATCGGCATCGATGGATCTGGCTGAGCAAACAGCCGCAGCGGATGGCCGAGTTCGCCGGGTTTCTAGAGAAGCAAGGCATCCGGTGGCCCGACAATCTCTGGCCGGGCACCAGCATCACGACCCAAAGCACAGCCAGCCGCATCGACCATCTCCTGAAGGTCGGCGACGAGACCACAGTCCGCTTTGTGTCCGTGGAGCCGCAGCTAGAGCCCGTGGATCTCGGGCGATGGCTGCCCAGCCTCAACTGGGTCATCCAAGGCGGCGAGTCCAGCCACCGTGGATACAAAGCCCGTCCCTTTGATTTGACCTGGGCCAGTGATTTGATTGACCAATGCGGAGCAGCAAGCGTCCCCCTGTTTCTGAAGCAACTGGGATCGTCGCCGTGCCAGAACGGGAAGCTCGTCAGTTTCAAACACAAAAAAGGCGGCGACTGGGAGGAGTGGCCTGAACCGCTGCGGGTCCGCCAAATGCCTTCCATTGTCGGCGGCCTTCCTGAACAGAAGCTACCACGCCCGACAGCTATCCGGAGCACCCCCGTCGTGAACACGCAGGACAAACACGCCATTGCTGAAGAGACTCTCAACACCAAGCTGGAGAAGCTGGCCGACCACACTCGCAGAGTCGCCAAGGGAATCCAGAACGGGATGTTCATCTACGGTCGCCAAGGGACGAGCAAGACCTACACCATCCTGAAGACTCTGGAGGCGATGGGGGCAAAGCATTCCTACAACAACGGGCACGTGAACCCGGAGCCGCTCTTCGACATGTTTTGCGCCAACCCAGATGGGATCATTATCCTAGACGACGTATCCCACATCCTCAGCCACCCGAAGATACTCGACTTCCTCCTCGCCGCTCTTGGCACGCAGGCCGACAGTGGAGCCAGGAGAATCACGAACAAGTCCTCGCAGCGCAAGAAACGAGGAGAACCGGAAGAGGTTGATTTCACTGGCGGGGTCATTCTCGTCTCGAACATTCCTATCGGATCGCACAAGCTGCACCAGCCGCTATTGAGTCGGGTTTTCCCGCATGAACATGACTTATCGGACGACGAGATGGATATCTTGTTCTACCTAGTCGCCGCCAGCGGCTATTCCCTCAAACGCAATAAGCGGCTGCTTGCCCTAACGCCAGACGAATGCCGAGAGGCCGCCGACTTCGTTCTCAAAGAATGCCGGGAGATCCAGCTACGGCCCAATGTCCGCCATCTGGTCGAGATCGCCTACAAGTGTCGGCTGGATCGAGAAAGCGAATTCCACTGGAAGACCCATGTCGAGGACGCCCTCAAGGAGGCCAAGAAGCTCGAAGCGGCCATCAAAGCAGAAGTCGTCGAGACGGGATCGGACATTGCCGAGCTTATCAGCATCATCTACGAAGCCGACAGCAAACGTGATGTTCGTGACAAATGGATGGAGGCGACCGGGAGTTCACGTCCGACTTTCTTTCGGAAACTCAAGGAGTTGCCGAAACCGATTCTGGAACTCTACGACCAGTTGGATACGCCGGAAGGAAGGGCGTTGAGGCAGGCAGCACAAAAAGAGCGAGACCTGTTCCGGGGTTGGATGGAGGATGTCACGGAGATCCGAAAGGATCAACGTCTACCCGTGAGCCGAACGACGGTCGTTCAGGCATGGGTTGAACTGGAGGGTGGCGACTACACGGAAGAAGTGTTTCATGCACGGCTCCGAGAGCAGCCTGACTTGCTGGAGTGGTTCAAGGCATTGCCCGAGTAGACCGGGCTTTCAGCGCCAACGCCTTGTCGAGGTTAGCGGCAGGCCGCCGCTCGGCCCGCCCTAGCCGAACAGCCTGCCGCCGAATTTGCGTCCCAAAATCTTCAGAAGCGGCACCCGGTGAGAACACTTCTCCGCCAGAGCTTCCCTGAGATGGCGCCAGTTTCACGGACAGTCCGAATGCTTACGGGTGTTGGGAAAGGTAACGTTTCCTGATGGTTCAAAGTACC
>Ga0334892_1001704_pt1 | contig 17628 bp, 13 predicted proteins | sample GraSluR3_MG_4_FD_207213 | JGI IMG/M metagenome (GOLD analysis project Ga0334892, IMG submission 207213) | Sludge microbial communities from methane-producing bioreactor in Wageningen University, Netherlands - Granular Sludge_15_04-R3 | ecosystem: Engineered > Bioreactor > Anaerobic >...
CCACACCCCCAATTCACTCACATGCTGAGTAATGACTAAAAATACGCTTCATTTATAGATAAGGTGAAAATTCGCCCTCTGTGTTTGCAATTGATTATTGGGTATCATTAAAAAAACCAGCTGTCCCATAGATTGACCCTAATGGAACAGCTTTAAGTGGAGAGTGCTATGGAATTAGGCATTATCGGGTTACCGGGATCCGGCAAGACAACGTTGTTTAATGCCCTGACACAGGGTGATATCCCCACCGGGATCAGCGGCGGAAAGCTCTCTGTACACACCGCTGTGGTTGATGTGCCGGATGAGCGGGTTGATCGGTTAGTGGAGATATTCAAACCGCACAAGGTAGTGCATGCCAAGGTAACCTACGCTGATATTGCCGGGCTGGATGGTGAAGCTTCCGCTGCCGGTATTTCTGGGTCTTTACTCAATACCCTTTCACAAATGGATGGCTTTATCCATGTTGTGCGCCATTTTGAGAACCAACTTGTCCCACATGTCGCAGGGTCTATTGATCCTCAACGCGATCTGGCAACCATGGAAGCTGAATTAATCCTCAACGATTTAATCATGGTTGAGCGCAAGTTAAATCGTCTTGAGGAAGAGCGACAGCGGGGTGGATATGGACGGGATAAAGCACTAGTTGCCCGTGAAAAGGATTTCTTCACCAAGTTGTCTGAGATACTCACACAAGAAATACCCTTGCGAGATGTAGCCTTTACTGAAGATGAGATAAAAATGCTCTCCAGTTATGGATTGCTGAGCCAGAAACCACAATTGATTGTGATCAACCAGTCAGAAGACCAATCCCCAATTGAAATAGAAACGCCATATGCAAACACCAAGGTTCTCTACATACCAGCCAAACTTGAGATGGAGATCGCCCAATTACCCGTCGAGGACGCAACTCTGTTCTTAGCTGAATACGGTATAAAAGAGCTCAGCTTGGCTCGCCTAATCCGCTTATCTTATGAATTATTGGATTTAATCTCCTTCTTTACGGTCGCCGGTGAGAAAGAAGTCCACGCCTGGACGGTTAAGCAAGGGGCGTCAGCCTTGGATGCAGCGGGCACGATTCATTCCGACATGGCACGGGGATTCATCCGGGCAGAAGTAATTAGCTATGATGAATTGATTGCATTGGGGGGTTATGTTGAAGCTCGCCAGGTCGGCAAACTGCGCCTGGAGGGCAAGGGGTATCTTGTGCAAGATGGCGATGTGATTACGATCCGCTTTAATATCTAATGACGGGACGCCGGTCCGGTTGCGTTGACGGGCTTGTGTGGCAACGGTAGAATCCTCTTCATCATGTCAGACTTACTCAATCAACTCAATCCCAAGCAGCGAGAGGCCGTCGCAGCACCGCCAGGGCCTGTCCTGGTATTGGCTGGTCCGGGATCGGGGAAGACCCGCGTCCTTACCTACCGTATCGCCTATTTGATTGCCGCTTTGGATGTTCCTGCTTACCAAATCATGGCGGTCACTTTCACCAATAAAGCCGCACGTGAAATGGGTCATCGCGTGGAAGGTGTGTTGGGTGAAAAGACCCAAGGACTGTGGCTGGGTACATTTCATGCCATTTGCGGGCGCATCCTTCGGCGAGAAGCGGTGCATATTCCGGTTGATCAAAATTTTGTGATTTTCGATGCTGATGACCAGTTGGCATTAATAAAACGCGTTATCAAGGAAAGACGGCTCAATGAGAGTGATTACCGTCCCAACAGTGTCCTGGCGCGCATCAGTAATGCCAAGAATGATCTGCTCGGGCCAGAGGAATATCCCCTGCTCAGCTACCGAGATGAGACCATCAAAGCGATTTACCAAGCATACCAGGCTTATCTCATTGCCAGTAACGCTATGGATTTTGATGATATGCTGCTCTATGCTTCAAACCTGCTGGAGAATCAACCCGAACTTCGTCAGAAATATGCCCACCGCTTTCAACATATCCTGGTAGATGAATTCCAGGATACCAATCAAGCACAGTATTACCTGCTGTATCATTTAGCGTCTCATCACAAGAACATCTTCGTCGTCGGGGATGAGGATCAATCCATTTACCGTTGGCGCGGGGCAGATTATCGCAATGTTCAGCGCTTTGCCAAGGATTTCCCTAAAGGAAATAAAATCCTGCTGGAGCAAAATTATCGCTCAACCCAAACCATCCTGGATACCGCCGTAGCGGTGATCAATGAAAACCCGCACCGAACTAAAAAAACCTTGTTTACGGATCGCGGCCGGGGTGAGGCAGTCATCGTTTATGAAGCACCAGACGACCATGATGAAGCTTCTTATGTGGTGGATACGATTACCCGCCAGATTTTTGGGGCTAAGGCAAAAGAATCGGATTTTGCGATTATGTATCGCACCAACGCCCAATCCCGGCTGCTGGAAGAAGCCTTTCGGCGGGCAAATATCAGCTACCGCCTGGTCGGTGCCCAACGCTTCTATGGTCGGCGTGAGGTTAAAGATCTGATCTCTTTTTTAAGGATTATTTATAATCCTAAGGATGAGATTGCCCTGACCCGGGTGATCAACCTTCCAGCACGCGGGATTGGCTCGGTCACCTTGGAAAAACTGCAAACCTGTGCCCAAAAAGCTGGACTGAGCAGCGGCGAACTGCTGCTATCCCTGAGGGGCGAAGTCAGTTCTGTTGTTGATGAATGCTTGGGCAACGCAGGGGTTCGCTTGAAGCCCTTTGGGTTGTTGTTCACTGGTTGGCGTGAAAATCTCGGGAAAGTATCGCTTACGACACTCTTTGATCAGGTCCTGCTCGACACCGGCTATGAGTCTTATATCAAGGCGGACAGCGATGAGCTGCAGGACCGGTGGGCAAACGTTTTAGAGCTGCGGGGCGTACTGTTAGAGTATGAAGACCGGGGTTTGGCTGAGTTTTTGGAGGCGATGGCACTGGTGGCAGACCAGGATACCCTTCCTGACACCATCGATGCGCCAACATTGATGACTCTGCATGCCGCTAAAGGGTTGGAATTTCCACAGGTCTTCATCATCGGCCTGGATGAGCACTACCTGCCCCATACCCGCTCGAGAGATGACCCGGAAGCGTTAGCCGAGGAACGACGCTTATTCTACGTGGGCATCACCCGTGCTCAGGATCGTCTTTATCTATTGAGGGCTGTGAGACGACGCAGTCCGTATGGCAGCTACGAGTCTATGCTGCCGTCGCGGTTTTTGGCAGATATCCCTGTTGATCTGCTCACAGGACGTATTAGTCGGGTAGACGTTTGGCATGATGCTTATGATGTGAACTTGTTCAAGTGGGATCGCCAGTATGGCTCCTCATCCAAAGAAAAAACCCCCAAGAAAACTGCAGCTAAAATCCAACAATTCTTTCCAGATATGCACGTTCAACATCCGGTGTACGGAGAAGGCGTGGTGCGCAACAGCCGGCTGGAATATGGAGATGAGACCGTTGAAGTTTACTTTGACGGATTAGGCTTGAAAGCACTAGTAGCATCGCTGTCTCGCTTGGAGATCTTAGAGGATTGATAACAGAACATCTGATGATTAACGTGAGAGTCCGCATCCTGGCGATCATCTTACTGGTATTAGGGACAGGCCTGGCTTGTCAGTTAACCTCTCCAAGGCCGGCATCATGGGCGGGTACGCCCACAGCCGAAGCCAGGGAAACCGCCATGGCATTAACCCAACAGGCAGTTTCAGGCTTTGAGTATGTCTTTACCCCCACTGTACCCACGATTATTCCAGAGCACACGCCAACCTTGACCGTCACGCCAACCCCACACGCTGAAACCATGAACGGCCCCTGGCTGGTCTACCCAGCACCGGATGAAAGTGGGCTGCATGCCTTTGATATAGGTGCTGACGCAATCCTGGAGATCGGTTTACCTGAGCCCATCTTAATGGCCGATCTTGTACGGGGACGCTCACCTGACGGCCGAGTGGTGATCCTCAGGGCGGGTTCTCCCCTAAACACCGACGAGTTAGCCCTGTACCAGGTCAGTTTGCCTTCATTCGAAACCGAAAAAATTTCGCCGTTGCTGTCCATTACTGTACAGCGAAAGATTGTCAACGAAGAGGGAACGCGTGCCTTTGATGCCTTAACCGCTGTCACACGTCCCGATGGACTGGCTTGGTCATCCGATGGGCGCTTTTTGGCCTTCACCGCAGCGCTGAACAATGAGACCAGTGATCTGTATGTCCTGGATACGCTCAATAATCGTGTGGATCGTCTGAACGGCCTCTTTACACAAAATGCATCACCTTTGTGGGCACCTGGCAGCAATTGGTTGATCACCCAGGAACTGGAAAACGATCGACAGGGAGATGGATGGCGGTCAGAGCTTGTTTCAGGGTTGCGGGTCCCAAATTTTGACAGTCAAAATACGATTTATTTACCCCGCCCTGGCACAAAAGAGGAAGTCTTCGTGGGCTGGCTCAATGTGCATACTTTTCTCAGCTATTCGCTGACTGAGGATGGACCACAATTATTACGCCAGGTGAATGTTGAAGATCTCAAAGACAGTTTGATCTTTGAAGGACTGTTCCAAGAGGTTGCCTCTGATCCGGGATCAGGAACCTTGGCTTTCATTCTCAGTTATGAAGACGCCATCCCACACGGCTTATCTGGCGGCGTCTACCGCATGGTGCCTGATAGCCCTGTTCAATATTTACAGCAGGCGGGTAATTGGGATCATCTTTCTTGGGACCCGGGTGGGATGTTCGTCGCGGCAGGTTCGCAAGGGGTCAGCATGTTCACGCCAGATGGAGATAGCATGCTTTTTCCCAATGAGGAGCATGTCCGGTTATCTGCTAATGGAAACTGGATGATCGCTTGGGGGTCTACAGGAGCGCGTTTGTACCAATCAAACAACACCTACCCCCTACAAACATTGATCGAAGGCCCAGTTGAGACCCTTTTTTGGCAGCCTGATTCGAAAGCTTTTTATATCCAATCTGCAGGCTCACTGTATCGCTTTGTTTTTCCAGGATTACGTCCCATTGAAATTGCCAGTGGCCTACCAGAAGACATCGCACTCGAAATGATCTGGGTGGAATAAGACCAGGGATCTGCCTGTTTGAGATACCCCCTAAAAACGGCTATAATTAGGGCGATATGACTCCGAGCGTAATGCCTCCAAAAAACATTGCTGTGATGGCAAACCCGAACATCCATGGTGCGCTGGATGTCGCCCAAGAGGTGGGGGCAATTCTCCGGGAGGCTGGTGTTTCTGCCAAGGTGGGATCGTTATATGATTCGGCTTTGCGAGAGGCTGTTCAACCGTATTCTTTTGATCTTTTAATCGCCTTAGGCGGCGATGGTACGATGCTGCGTGCTGGCCATTTATGTGCCCCCGTTAATATCCCTTTGTTGGGAATCAATGTCGGTCATTTTGGCTTCTTGGTAGAGCTCAATAGGGAGGACTGGCGCGACATTTTCCCACATTTGCTGGCGGGTGATTTTCGTTATGAAGAACGGATGATGTTATTAGCGCGCTGTATCCGTCACGAAAAAGAAGCTGCACAATTTGATGTGATCAATGATGTGGTTGTTGCGCGTGGGCAGTACGTCCGACCGATTGAGGTCGAAGCCATCCTCAACGGCGCACACATAGCCAGTTACATTGCCGATGGGCTGATCGCTGCCACACCAACAGGCTCAACGGCTTATGCTTTGGCGGCTGGCGGGCCCATTCTACCGCCAGAGATCCGCAACATCCTGTTGATGCCAGTCGCCCCCCATCTTTCTATTGATCGAGCGGTGGTCCTTTCTGAAGGTTCTTCGCTTTGTATCCGCGTTCAAACACAACACGAAGCTGTTGTCAGTATCGATGGACAAGCGCCCGTTCAACTCTCCAGTGGTGATTGCGTCCAGGTTACTGCCAATGAAAAATCACTCTACATGGTCCGTTTTCAAGATCCTAATTATTTTTACCGCAACCTGACTGCTTATATGGAACACAACCCGTTAATCAGCATAAAAACCAATGACCGAGCCTAAACCTTTCACCGAAAATGAAATTACCCTGCGCTGCAATCGCTGCGGAAAACCAATTTCACCTTCAGAAGCGATCCAGACACCTACGGGTTATCGTTGCTCAGATTGTGTCAAGCAGCAGCAGAAAGTTTTCGACACCAGCCAGCCCCTGGATTACATCCTGGGGTTTGTGATCGCCGTTGTCCTTGGCTTGCTTGGCAGTTGGCTGACCTCAGTGATCGGCTTTTTTACATTCTTATTAGCGCCGGCGGCTGGTGTTGGGATTGCTGAAGCTGTTCGTCTTGTGACAAAGAAACGCCGGAGCACACGCTTATTCAAATTGGTTTCTCTGGGTGTCATCTTGGGCGGCCTGCCGCTGATCTTTATCACCCTAATTAACCTGATCTTCCGCTTAAGTACGGGATCCTTTAACCTGTTTACCCTGCTTCCGTTGGGTTATCAAATCTTGTTTCTTGTGCTGGCTGTACCGTCAACGTATTACCGCCTTTCTGGGACTCGACGGTCTTGAGGCACATGGTTAGGACAAGGTGATGTTAACTGAACTGCGCATCGAAAACTTTGCCATCATCCAGGAATTGCGCCTGGATTTTGCCTCCGGTCTGGTTATTTTTACAGGTGAGACTGGCGCCGGAAAATCGATCATCATGGATGCGTTGGAAGCTGTTTTAGGCGGTCGGGCAGAATCCACTCATATCCGCACCGGTGCAGCGCACGCCCAAGTTGAGGCAACTTTTCGATTTGACCCATCCATCCGGGAAGTTATTAGCACCTCGCTGGCAGAGCAAGAGCTGTTGGATGACCCGGAATACGTCGTCTTGGGTCGTGAAATCCGCCGGGAAGGCCGCAATACGGCGCGTATCAATGGTCGGACGGTGACAGCTGCCTTGCAACGCGAAATTGGGGGGTATCTGGTCGATATCCACGGACAATCAGAGCATCTATCACTGCTGCATGTGCGCAATCACCTGCATTTACTGGATAGCTTTGCTGAAACAACCCCGATACTGGACCAATACCAGGCGGTCTACAAGCAGCTGCAGATAGTACGCAAGGATTTACAGCGCTTACGAGAAATGGAACAGGACGCTGCCCGTAGGGTAGATATGCTTACCTTCCAAATCCAGGAAATTGACGCAGCCCAACTCGTCCCGGATGAAGAGCGTAGCTTACGCCAAGAACGCACCAGGCTTGCCAATGCTGAAAGCCTTGCCAAACATTCACAGCAGGCTCTGATGCTGCTGGAAGAAGGTGCACCCGAGGTTGGCGGGGTGAATGACTTGTTGGGTGAAGTGCTTGAAGCCCTACACAGCTTGGCTCGCATTGATCCATCGACGGAGACTTACCATGAACGGGTTGAAACCAGTCTGGTGGTGTTGCAGGATTTAGCTCTGGAATTGCGAAATTATGGCGAGAATATCGAATTCAACCCACGACTTTTAGATCAAGTTGAAGAGCGGATTGATCTTATCAATAACCTCAAACGAAAATATGGTGATTCTATTGAGACCATCCTGGCGTTTGGTCAACAAGCGCGTCAAGACCTGGATTCAATCACACATGCTGAAGAGCGGTTGGAAGATTTAGAAAACCAACAAGCACAGCTGTTAGGTCAGCTCACTGAATATGGATTGGCTCTCAGCCAAAAAAGATCAGAAACGGCAATGGACCTTGGTCAGTCGATCGAGGTGGAGCTGGATGATTTGAACATGTCCAAAGCTCGTTTCAAGGTGGATATTGTCCATCGTCCTGATCCAAATGGTTTGCCGCTGCGAGATGGTCAGTGGGTCGCATTTGATATCCATGGCATGGATCGGGTGGAATTTCTGGTGGAGACCAATCCTGGTGAAGGATTTAAATCCCTTGCAAAAATTGCTTCTGGCGGCGAAACCTCACGGCTGATGTTGGCTTTGAAAAATGTGCTTGCTAAGGCAGACCAGATCCCGACTCTCGTTTTCGATGAGATTGACCAGGGAATTGGCGGCAGGGTAGGCATGGTGGTCGGCGAAAAACTATGGCACCTTTCACGCCAGCACCAGGTCATGTGCATCACTCATCTGCCGCAGTTAGCCGCCTACGGTGACCAGCACTTCAGTGTGACGAAGGTGATGCTTGATGGTCGTACTCATGTGGAAGTGCTTCCGCTCCACGGTGATAACCGGCGGGATGAGCTGGCCCAAATGCTTGGCCCTATCAGTGAGGGCACTATGCAGTCCGCAGATGAGATCCTGGGCATCGTCCATGATAGGACTGCAGACAAAGGCGCACAACCATGACCGGCGTGGTTAAAAAACGAAATTGCTCAATAAATCGGTTAAAATGGTCTCAGGGTATCAAAATCTGACACATCTCATCTTATGCGTGGAAAGGAGTCGTAATGCCCAATTATTCTGATATTTTGGCAGTGATCTTAGGGGGTGGCCAGGGAAAACGTTTGTACCCTCTCACCTTGATGCGATCCAAACCAGCAGTACCCATTGCTGGAAAATATCGTTTGATTGATATCCCCCTCAGCAACTGCATCAATTCTGAGATTTTTCGGATAGCAGTCCTGACCCAATTTAATTCTGTTTCACTGCACCGACATATTACCAATACCTATAATTTTGATTCATTTCACTCCGGTTGGGTGCAGATTTGGGCTGCAGAACAAACCATGGAGCGGATGGAATGGTATCAGGGAACAGCCGATGCTGTCCGCAAGCAGCTTTTTGAGATCCAATCAGCTCGTTCGAAATACGTCCTGATCTTAGCGGGTGATCATCTTTACCGCATGGATTATTCAAAAATGGCAGATTTTCACTGGCAGAATGAGGCTGATATTACGGTGGCTGTCCAGCCGATCACCCGCTCAGAAGCTTCCCGATTTGGTTTGTTGAAACAAAATAAACAATCTGAGATCATTGACTTTGCTGAAAAGCCCAAAGATCCCTCCATTTTGGATGATTTTGTCACCCGCGATGATCCAGAAAAACCTTATTTGGCCTCCATGGGGATCTATCTGTTCAATCTTGAGACCCTGGTTGACATTTTATCGATGAAGACCGGTCAAAAGGATTTCGATGATTTTGGATACGATATTATCCCACACTGTGTTGCTAATGAGCCCAAGGTGTTTGGTTATGAATTCAGCGGCTATTGGCGTGATATTGGGACAATCCGTTCGTTTTATGAGACAAACTTAGAATTGTCCATGCAAGACCCAAACTTTAATATTTTCGATCCAAATAACCCCATTTATACTCATGGGCGATTCCTGCCCGGATCACGTCTTTCCGATTGTGAGCTGCATGATGTTCTCATTGGTGAGGGCTGTATTGTCAGCAGAGCAAAGATTAATCACTCCGTGATCGGAATTCGCAGCATCATTAAAGGGGGTGCCCGCATTAAGGATACGGTCATGATGGGTGCCGATTACTATGATGATAGCGGCGACATCCCGATCGGGATTGGTGAAAATTGCGATATTGAGGGTGCCATCATCGATAAAAATGTGCGCATGGGTCAGGATGTGGTCATCAGGCCCTTCCCGCCCGACACGGAACTTGATACGGATGCCTACTCTATCAAAGATGGGATCGTGGTCATCCCCAAGCGCACCATTTTGCCTTCTGGCACAAGAATCTGTCCGGAGGGGTAAGCCAATCCATTTTAATCCATTGTTATCAAGGTTGTCTTGGTAAAGACAACCTTTTTCTTTTAAGGTGGCTTTTCTCCTGCTATAATCAAATCCATGCAAACCTACATTGATTGTTATCCATGTGTTCTGCGTCAGGCTATTGAAGCATCTCGAATGGCTGGTGCTGACCAATTCCAACAGAGAGAAGTGATCCTCGGGACCTTACATTTATTAGGGCAGTTACCACAAGATGCAACCCCGCCTGCTATTGTTGCGGAGGTGCATCGAATAGTGCGCAAGATTACACACGTTGATGACCCCTACAAACAAGTTAAGCAGGCTGCAACACGACAAGCTTTGCGTATGTTATCCGGTTTACAATCCCTTCTGAATGATGCGGAAAATCAGCTGGAAACGGCCGTCCGATTAAGCATTGCAGGAAATATCATTGATTTTGGTCCCAACCCAGATTATGACCTATGGGAGGTCGTCCACCGGGTCCTCAGCCAGGATTTTTTGATCAATGATTTTGGACTGTTAAAGGCTCGCATGACGAGTACCGAGTCAGTGCTGTTTTTAGGTGATAATGCCGGTGAGACCGTGTTTGATCGGTTATTGATTGAGAGGATACCGGCAACGGTGACTTATGTTGTTCGTGGTGGCCCTATACTAAATGATGCGACCTATGACGATGCTGTTGCTGCTGGCATCGATCGCGTGGCAGAGGTAATAGATAATGGCGCTCGCATACCTGGGACGTTCTTATCAGAATGCAGCCCGTCTTTTCAGGCACGCTTCAACTCAGCTGAACTAATCCTGGCTAAAGGGATGGGGAATTATGAGAGCCTTTCAACAACGTCCAGACCAGTGTTCTTCTTAATGCAAGTTAAATGTCCCGTGATTGGTGCAGATGTCGGCGCATATAAGGGGAGTATTATCGTAAAACTTTCAAACTCGGTTATCTAGATAAAATGGATTTCACGACCGAAGAACAATTAGATATAATTGGGGTCACTACTCAGTGTGCAAGGGAATTGGGGGGTGTGGTGTGATTGCTTTGCCATCACACCACACCCCTCACCCTACACCAGCAGGGCTGCTTGAGCAGTTACTAATTGGGTTGATTCTGTTTGGTTGGTGAAACCTAAGATAATCTAAGGGTCGATCAGGCATTATCACGTAAGATCATAGGTTGATACTTTCTTATAGGAGTAATTTGAATGGAAAATGAGCGCAAGATCATGGACGTAAAGGAACCGGAAGGTCTTTCCATCTCCTGGCACGCCATGAGCAATACGGATGTTTTAGAAGTGCTGGAATCAAAGAGTGAGACCGGTCTTTCCAGTGCGGATGTCGAAGCCCGTCAGAAGAAGTTCGGCCTTAACGAGCTAAAAGAAGCCCCACCCACATCTTTCTGGCAGATGTTATGGGCACAAATCAATAGTTTTGTGATCTACATGCTCTTAGGCGCAGCTATCATCTCCGCATTGTTGGGGGATTATGTGGAAGCGATCGCTATTATGGCAATAGTGATCCTTAATGCGATCATGGGGATCATCCAGGAAAGTCGGGCAGAGGCTGCCCTGGCTGCGCTTAAAAAACTGGCTGCGCCAGATGCTTCCGTTCTTCGGAACGGGAAGCGGGTCTCTGTTCCAGCAGCCCAACTTGTTCCCGGGGACATTGTCTTTCTGGAGGCGGGTAACTACATTCCAGCAGATGTGCGTTTATTGGAAGCAGTGAACCTACGCATCGATGAAGCTTCGCTGACGGGCGAGTCGGTGTCCGTCCAGAAAAATGCTCAATCCCGGCTTGAGGAAGACATCCCACTGGGTGACCGGGCGAACACCGCTTTCTTGGGAACCCTGGTCACTTACGGTCGGGGAAAAGGTGTGGTCGTTAGTACCGGAATGAACACGCAGCTTGGGATGATCGCTACCATGCTCCAACAGGTGGAAGAGGAACAAACCCCGTTGCAGCGTCGGCTTGACCAGCTTGGCAAGGTCCTGGGTTGGGGTTCGCTGATCGTGTGTGGCTTGGTATTTGTGATTGGTGTGATCCGCTTTGTGCTCCAACCGGGATCAGCCGATTTCTTCAGCCCGGAAGCGTTGTAGACATTCACTGAGTTATTCATGATTGCGGTTTCACTGGCGATCGCGGCAGTGCCGGAAGGTTTGCCAGCTGTGGTCACCATCAGTCTGGCACTCGGAATGCGCGAGATGGTCCGTCGCCATGCCCTAATTCGTAAGCTATCCTCGGTTGAGACCCTTGGTTCTGCCACAATTATTTGCTCGGATAAAACCGGGACATTGACCCAAAACGAAATGACCGTCACACGCCTGTGGGCAGATGGTGACTTCGTCACGGTGACCGGCAGTGGTTACACGCCTCAAGGTGACTTCATGAAGGATGGCGAGCTGGTTAATCTCAGAGATTATCCAGCTGTGAAAACCGCCCTCTGGTTAGGGACATTAAACAATGATGCCCAACTTGAACCAGCTGGCGAACAGGACGGTCGTGAAACCTTCCGAATGGTTGGCGATCCAACTGAAGGTGCAATCCTGGTGGCAGCCCTCAAAGCGGGCGCATCAGCCAAGCAGCTTAACCAATCCTATCCCCGCGCACAGGAGATCCCCTTTGATTCTGTGCGCAAACGGATGCTGACGATTCACGCCGTCGATGCGCCTGAGGACGATGATATCTCACCCTTGAACAGTGATGATGCACAGCGTGATTTATATGTCATTGATGTCAAAGGCGCTCCAGATGTGGTGCTCGGGTTATGCTCCCAAGTTATGACCTCAAATAACCATAACGAAGTTTTGACTGATCAACGCCGTGAAGAAATAATGGTTGCAAACGATGCCATGACAGGGGATGCCTTGCGTGTTTTAGGCGTTGCCTGTCGGACGGTACCCGTCTTGCCGGAAGAGATCAACAGTGAGGAACTGGAAAAGGATCTGACCTTTGTCGGTCTAATTGGCATGATTGACCCCGCTCGTACTGAAGTTGCGGATGCCCTTGACACCGCACGCAGCGCCGGTATTCGCACAATTATGATCACCGGTGATTATCCTAACACCGCCCGCGCCATTGCCGAGCAAATTGGTCTGCTGCGGCCGGGCCGGAAAGTAATGACAGGATCAGAACTTAACCAGCTTTCTGACGAGGCTATGGTTGAAAACGTGCAGGTCACCGATGTCTATGCCCGGGTCAGCCCGGAGCATAAGATGCGGATTGTGGACGCCCTGCGCACCAACCAGGAAGTGGTGGCCATGACCGGAGACGGCGTCAACGACGCGCCGGCTATCAAGCGAGCAGATATAGGTGTCGCCATGGGGATCACTGGCACGGATGTCGCCAAAGGTGCCGCCGATATGGTCCTCACCGACGATAATTACGCCAGCATCGTTTCAGCCGTTGAACAGGGTCGGGTTATCTACAGCAATATCCGTAAATTTGTTTATTACCTGCTCTCCTGTAACGCGGCAGAGATCATGGTCATCTTCCTGGCCACCCTATTTGGCTGGCCGATCCCTTTAACCGCAATCCAGTTGTTGTGGTTGAACCTCGTCACAGATGGGGCACCCGCTTTGGCTTTGGGCACCGAACCAGGTGACCCGGATATCATGGATCGCCCACCACGACCGCCCAATGAGCCGATTATCAATAAACACATGCAAATTGGCATCCTGGTGCAGACGATTGCCATCACTGCTGTCACCCTTGGTGCCTTTGCGATTGGTTATTACTTTGAGCCCGAGCATGCTGAATTCGCCCAGACTATGGCGTTTGTCACCCTCAGTATTTCCGAATTATTCAGGGCGTATACAGCGCGATCCGAGTATTATCCGCTCCTCAAGATCGGCGTCTTTAAAAACAAGCTCATGAACTGGGCGGTGTTGGGATCGTTGGTTTTAATTTTCCTGGTCGTGTATGTGCCCTTCTTGCAGCCGATCTTCAATACAGCGCCCCTAGGTATAGCGGAGTGGCTCGAGATCCTTCCCCTGGTTTTGGTCCCCTCAGTTGCGGCTGAGATCACGAAAGTTTTTATCCGGAAACGGATAACCACAACTCAAGATGCCAGTGCGTAATTGAAGACCCTATCTTTGTTAGAATTAAAATGTCGGCTGTTCTCTCAGCCGACATTTTTTATTTAGTTTGTGGAGAAAAAAATTTCCCTCATAAAACCAATAATATTCGCCTTATCAGATCTAAACACGGTGAACTGCTTTAAATACCACGGTCACCATGCTGCCGATTCCTACTTGGCTTTCCAAACTAATCCTACCGCCCATCGCTTCAACCAAGGCTTTGGCAATCGGTAATCCCAAGCCGAACCCGGGGACGATTAGCGACTCATCTGTGCGGTAGAAGCGATCGAAAACACGGGTTAATTCCTCGGAAGAAATGCCTTTACCTTGATCTTGAACTTGGATTTGAACATCATTCCCAATCTTATGAACCTGCAGGTAGATATCATTTTCTGAGTACTTCAGCGCATTATCAACCAGGATTAAAACGATTTGCTTAAGCGCATCCCGGTCACCTTGAATGTATGCTTCCAGGTCAAGATCAGCCTGAATGGATTGATCCTTTCCTAAAAGGGCACCCTGGCGGACGACTTCTTCAACAACCAGTGGGACGGCAATTAGCTCCTTCTTCAAAGTGCGTCCAGCATCAGCATGAGCAAGGAGCAGCAATTCGTTCACCAGGCGAATCAGGCGGTCACTTTCTTCAACCATATCGGTAAGAATATCCTCTTGTTCTTCGAACGGTGAGGGTGGTTTTCGTAGCAACAAACCTAGATTCCCCCGTAAAGTGGTTAAAGGGGTTCGCAATTCATGAGAAACATCATGTACGAAATTGCGCTGTTGTTCTAACGAATGCTCAACCTTTTGATAAGCTTCTTCCAAACGTGACAACATCTGGTTAAATGTGTTAGCCAATCGGCCTACTTCATCGTGCTGTCCTGTATGTGTCACGCGGCGGGCAAAATCACGCTCTTCCCCGATTGTTTGCGCAGTGCGTGTAATCCTTTCAATTGGCGTAAAAGCAAATCCAGTAAACACCCAACCGATACCAAAGGCGACGAGTGTTGTCACTAAGCCAGCCAGGATTAAAGTGGTTGCCAAGGATTGCAAGGTGCGGTCACGTTCAGTTAACGAACGTGCGACCTGGATGATATAAATTAAATTATCATTGATTTGTATGGGACGATTATAGATCAGCATGTTCTCATCGGAAACGCTGCTGGTTTCAAACAAGTCTTGATTCTGCTGTAATGCTGTTAGTGCAGAATAACTGAGCGGAAGTGCATCTTCTTCGCGACCAAATGGACTGGCGACCAAATTTCCATTGGAATCAAGGACTCTGACAATTTCACGTTCTTGTACTCCCTGGAAGGTACCCTCTGGTGAAAATTCATAAAAAGTTCTTGGTGGCGGTGGGTTGACTTGTGGAAGGTCACGTGGTGCGATGGCAATGTTTGTCTTAAGCAGCGCTTCAATAATTTTCTCGCTGCTGATCATCAAGTCTTTTTCTAATGAATTAAGCGTGTCTTGGGCTTGGATGGAGTAAAGTGCTACACCGAAAATTGTCAATGTAAGGGCAAGGATGGCACTGTAAACCACGGTCAAGCGCAACCTGATGGTCATTCGCCCTCCCTGATCACATAGCCAATGCCTCGCACCGTTTGAATCACACGAGGATTTTCTGAAGCTTCCAATTTTTTGCGCAGATACCCAATATAAATTTCCAAGACATTATCATTTCCGTCAAAATCATATCCCCATACCTCATTTAAAATCTGGGAGCGTGTTAATACCTGGCGGGGATGCCGTAATAGCATGTGAAGCAGGTTAAACTCGGTCAGGGTCAGCTGTAAGTATTCATCTCTACAGCGTACATCCCTTGTTATTGGATCCAAAGATATACCCGCATATGAGATTTCTTGGTTTTCTGGCCTTGCCTCAACCCGCCGTAGCAAAGCGTGCACACGCGCAACCAATTCTGATGGTGCAAAGGGTTTTACAAGGTAGTCATCAGCGCCGCTTTCTAATCCTTCTACACGGTTTTCGATGGTATCTCGTGCGGTTAACATCAGGATCGCTATTTTATCTCCTGCCTGACGGAGTTTTTTAATAAAGGTTAGACCGTCCATTATTGGCATCACCCAATCCAAGATGATCAAGTCAGGCGATTTTGAGGATACCAAAGTGAGTGCTTCAAAACCGTTGGATGCCGTGAAGACTGTCAAGCTTTCATAGGTCAGTGTACGTTGCAGCATCTTTAATAATTTGGTGTCGTCATCGACAATGAGAACCGTTGCCATTGGTATCCTTCTTTTTAATCACCACTTCACTATAGCCGATTTTACTGTGAAATTGCTGTGAATATTTGTAAGAATACCCAAACCAGGGATTACTTTTCGGGGGCATCAATGATGTCCTCTGGCTTTGAAGGGGCTGCTAACACAAATTTTATAAATTACTCAGTAAATTCACAGAAAATATAAAGCTTACTCACAGGATCAACCCCTAGAATTCAGTTATCAACGATGATTTCATGATTGATATAAACTGCAAATTCATCATACAAATTTTTGATTGAAGAATCAAAAAGAAAGAAAAGGAACTGATGGCAAAACACATAACACAATTAATTCTCCTGGTACTTAGCCTAGCTTTAAGCAGCTGCACTGCAAACAATCCTTTAGCGCTTTCCTTATTAGCAGCCCAAAGCTCTGAACCTGCACTTCAAGAAGCCCTTGTTACACATACTGATTTGGTAACATTTTTAGACGAAGAGGCTTCATCGATTATTCAAACCAAGAGCAGTGATGAACAAGTGATTTCTCTTTATGAATCCTCCAGCCCATCGGTTGTGAATGTTACTAGCATTGCCTTTGTGTATAACCGTATGTTAGGCCAGCTCCCTGAGGAAGGTATTGGTTCTGGTTTCGTATACGATGATAGCGGTCATATCATCACCAATTACCATGTGATTGAAAACGCCGATGAATTATTGGTCACCTTAGGGTCCGGTGAGGAATTCCAAGCCCAAGTGGTGGGTGTTGATGCGGCTAACGATCTCGCTGTATTGCTCATTGATGCGGGTGAAAAACTACCCGTGCCATTACCATTGGCGGATTCGGATAATGTGCGTGTCGGTGAAACGGTTTTAGCGATTGGCAATCCCTATGGATTGGATCAAACGCTGACAACAGGTGTGGTTAGCGCACTTGGGCGGGTAATTGAAAGCACGGTCAAGGGAATGTACATCTCAGACGCGATTCAAACGGATGCAGCTATCAATCCGGGCAATTCAGGCGGTCCGCTGCTGAACATCTCAGGTGAGGTTATCGGCATCAACTCACAGATTATTAGCAACAGCGGGTCATCAGCTGGCGTGGGTTTTGCCATCTCAGCAAACACCATCAACCGGATTGTTCCGGAGATCATCGCAAATGGTTACTATCTTCATCCCTGGCTGGGTGTCCAAACGATTGACCTGACAGCTAATTCAATTGTAATTTTAACCGAAGCGGGGATGGCTGTTCCTGTGGAAGCAGGTGTATTGGTGGTTGGCATTGAATCCGGTTCCCCTGCGGAAAAAGCCGGTCTGAGCTATGGGGATCAGCGCGTCAGATTCGGACCATACATTGTACCCCTTGGGGGTGACATTATAACCGCCATCAATCAAGTGCCGGTTGAAACTCAACAGGATTTGATGGTGTTCTTGGAAACACAAGCTCAAATCGGCGAAATTGTGAATCTCTCGATCATCCGTGATGGACAATTGATGAGCGTTTCAGTCTCCTTGACCGCCCAATTATCAAACTAACCAGAGGAGGGTGATTAATAATGATTCACCTCAGTCATGCATTGCGTCAATTTAACCGTTTCGAACTCAAATATCTGCTCACCTTAAAACAAACCCAGGAAGTAAAAGAAAGCTTATGCCGATATATGAATCAAGACGAAAATGGCGATCAAGCCGGTCGTTATTCAATTTCTAGCTTGTATTATGATTC
>Ga0334892_1001711_pt1 | contig 17574 bp, 12 predicted proteins | sample GraSluR3_MG_4_FD_207213 | JGI IMG/M metagenome (GOLD analysis project Ga0334892, IMG submission 207213) | Sludge microbial communities from methane-producing bioreactor in Wageningen University, Netherlands - Granular Sludge_15_04-R3 | ecosystem: Engineered > Bioreactor > Anaerobic >...
AATTCTGAGGTTTAGCTGCCGGTGCCTCCTTCTGTTCTCCTGGTTCCTGCCTGACATCTGCAGGTTTTTCCCTCACCAATGGTACGTCATCAGATTCCTTACTTTTTTTTTCTTCCCCCGGTTTATTCTCCTCAGGCATCTCAGTAAACGATGCCATGGTAAAAAGAGCAAGCTCAACCAGTAATCTCTGGTTCCTGCTGGATTTATAAGAGAGATCACATTGATTGCAGGCCTCAAGAGCTTTAAACAGGAACTTTACAGAACATCTGGCTGACTGTTCCATGTATCTCATTCGGATAGACGGAGCCGTTTCGAGTAGCTTGATTGTCACCTCATCACGGCTTACCAGAAGATCCCTAAGGTGCGATGCAAGACATGAAATAAAATTGTGCCCGTCAAAGCCATTCTCCAGGATCTCGTTGAACAGCATCAATGAACCGGAATAATTGCCCTGCAGAGAGGCGTCAACTATTCTGAAATAGTATTCGTAATCAAGAAGGTTCAGATTGTCGATTACATTCTTATATCTGATGTCGCCGTTACTGAAGCTGACCAGCTGATCAAAGATAGAAAGGGCATCCCTGAGTGCACCATCAGCCTTTACAGCAATAATATGAAGTGCTTCCTCCTCATATTTAACATTTTCGCTTTCAGCAACAAATCTAAGCCTGCTGACAATATCATCTGTCTTGATCCTGTTGAAGTCAAATATCTGACAACGTGATAGTATAGTGGGAATTATTTTATGCTTTTCCGTAGTCGCGAGTATGAATATTGCATGTGGAGGTGGCTCCTCGAGTGTTTTCAGAAAAGCATTGAACGCAGAAGAGGAAAGCATATGAACTTCGTCAATGATATATATGCTGTATCTTCCTGTTTGAGGTGGTATCCTCACCTGGTCGGTCAGGGTTCTGATATCTTCAACCTTATTGTTCGAGGCAGCATCGAGTTCATGTATGTTCAGCGATCTTAATGTATTGAATGAGATACATGATTCACACTGATTACAGGGTTCAGCATTTTCTCCGATATTGCTGCAGTTTATTGTTTTAGCGAATATTCTGGCGCATGTTGTTTTGCCCACACCACGGGGCCCGCAGAAAAGATAAGCCTGTGAGAGATAATTATTTCTGATGGCATTCTTCAGGGTGCCGGTGATAACCTCCTGGCCGACTACCATGTCAAATGTTGAGGGGCGGTACTTTCTTGCTGAAACAATAAAATTATCCATAAAACAGACTCCTTTTTCCTTCTGCAGTTAAGTGACAAATATAAAATAAAAAGAGTTTAGTAGGTCGATGAAATCAGGTCTTAAATGTCAACATGATGCAATTGATGATATGAATATGTTATTCACCAAATTCTTTTTAGTTTTTAAAAAAAAGATTACTTTTGCAGCCAATTTTGAAATAAACCAATTACCAAAATTAAAGAGAAATTATGTTAAATCAGTACGAGACCGTTTTCATTGCAACTCCCGTTTTGTCTGAGATCCAGATGAAGGAAGCGGTTCAAAAATTCAAGAAGGTGATCACCGACAACGAAGGTGTGATCATTCATGAAGAAAACTGGGGGCTTAAAAAGCTGGCCTATCCTATTCAGAAGAAATCGACCGGCTTTTATTATCTTATTGAATTCAAGGGAACCGGAGATCTTATTGACAAACTCGAGGTTCAGTACAGAAGGGATGAAAGGATTATCAGGTTCCTTACCTTCAGGATGGATAAATATTCCGTCGAATACGCAGAAAAGAAGAGAAGGCAGAGAGAAACAGAAAAGCTTAAGGAGGAATAAGTATGGCTATGAATGAATCAGAAATAAGATACCTTACCCCTCCCACGGTTGAGGTAAAAAAGAAGAAGTACTGCCGCTTCAAAAAGAATAAGATCAAGTATGTTGACTACAAGGACCCTGAGTTCCTTAAGAAATTTCTTAATGAACAGGGCAAGATTCTCCCCAGGCGTCTGACGGGTACATCACTTAAGTATCAGCGCAAGGTATCACAGGCTGTGAAGAGGGCCCGTCACCTCGCATTGCTGCCTTATGTAACTGATCTTTTAAAATAAGGAGGACAGGAGATGGAAGTTATTCTTAAACAGGATGTGGCTAACCTTGGGCTAAAAGACGATATTGTAAAGGTAAAGAGTGGTTACGCCAATAACTATCTGATACCCAAAGGATATGCAACTCTGGCGACTACTTCGGCCAGAAAGGTTCACGCTGAAAACCTTAAGCAGAGAGCTCACAAAGAAGAAAGCATCAGACAAGAGGCTGCTGCTATTGCAGAGAATCTGTCCGGGTTGAATCTGGTTATCGGAGCAAAGACCTCCTCATCAGGTAAAATATTCGGATCAGTAAATACAATACAGATTTCAGAAGCTCTTACCGAGAAGGGATTTGATATCGACAGGAAAAAGATATCAATAGAAGGAGATCAGATAAAGGAAGTAGGCAAATACAAGGCTACAATCAAACTACACAGGGATGTGAAGGTTGAGGTTGATTTTGAAATAGTTGCCGAATAATATTAGAGATCAGAGAAATAGGAAGAGGCTGTCTTTTAAAAGGCGGCCTCTTTTTCTTTTATTTTGACTTAACGGCTATGGTCTCAATCTCTACCAGTGCGCCCAAAGGAAGCCCCTTTACCGAGAAAGCTGCACGGGCCGGCTGGTTTACCGTATAAAATGATGCATAAACCTCATTCATATCCTTGAAGTACGACATGTCTGCCAGCAAACAGGTAGATTTTACTACATCCTGGTAGGTATATCCGGCTTCTTCGAGTATGTAACCTATATTCCTGAGCACCTGATCTGTTTGCTCCCTTATTCCGCCCTCCTTCATGGTCCCTGTTGACGGATCAATAGGTATCTGGCCGCTGATATAGAGTGTACCGTTTACTTCAACAGCCTGGCTGTAAGGCCCTACAGCTGCAGGGGCCCTTTTTGTCGATATTATCTTTTTCATTTTAAATATATTTTGAGTTATATGAATGCATATGCTATTCTTCTAATGTTATTTAATTAATGGCAATGAAATTACCATTTCTATCATACCTGTCAAAATTAAATCAGAAATTTTCACGGTAATCTTTTCTTCTCTCATATTTAAGGTCACTCAGCATGGCCGAATTTATCCTTATTGTGAAGTCCCAGCTCTTTAAATAACCTGTGGGTATCCAGTTAAAACTCATATTCCAGCAGTGAAGATCCCTTCTTATTCCGATTCTGGTCATAGTGATCTCCCTGCCTGAGATATCATATCCTGTCGTATAGTTTATGTCAGTTTTTGCTGCGATCTTAAGGGTTCCGTTAAGTGTGAACTGTTGCCTTATTATTGTTTCATCAAAAGTTTTTGTAAGATTAAAGTTATAGGCCACGCGCATTGTCCATGGCATGTCTATTACTGCATATCCGTACTCATCCACCGGCAAACCTGTCGGGGTACTCAGCATGGTCTCACCTGAGGGGGATTCCCTCCCCGGCAACATTCCCGATTCACCTGTTTCATCTGTCCTGCCGCCTGTCCTGCCGCCTGTCTGGCCCATTCCGGAACCGGAAGAACCCTGTCCAATACCCAGCAGACGACCAAGGTCAAAATCGACGCTTGCCGATACATTCTCAAGACGCAGAAGCTTATTTTCGGTCTGGTACAGGAACCGGGCTGTGCGGACTCCTCTTTCGTTGAGAGCGTAGGGGTCGAAGGCTGCGCTTGCCGAAATGCCTATCTGTTCGAAAAGCATAGTACGAAATGACATATTCAAACGCGACCATTTCAGGGAATCGGCAAACAGATTATAAGATGTTGACAGTCCGAGATTGTCTATAAGTCTTACTTTTTTAGGCTTCCCTGTTGTATCGTTCTTTTCAAATATCTTGGCTTCCAGAATATTTACTAGGCTAAGGCTGATTCCTCCACTCCTCTGTGACAATGAGGGGGTACCGTATATGGTGTTTTCGAAAATAGAATAAGTATTGACATTACCCAGAGTATCGACCTGAACATCCTGGTACATCTCGGTTGATAATCCCTTTATATACGGAATGTATGAGAATCCTACCGAAGGTTTCATCACATGTCGCACCTGCTGTAGCCTTGATCCTGGTTTTTTCAATTCAAAATAGCCGAATATCTGTGGACTGAATCCGGCACTTATTGACGGATTTATTGCCTGTCCGTACGCCAGTCCTCCTAAAGTATCAACCACCACTCTTGGTACAACCTGGTTCAGCTCCGGATCAAAATAGTCGGGAACCCAGTATTTCTGAATCTTGTACGGATACAACACTCCGGTATACCTGAGTGAAGGTGAGATACTGAAATTATTGAAAGGTCTTAACTGAATACTGACAGGGATCTCATGCTTGAAGCCCATTTTTGCATTCTCCCAGACCTGACTCGTAAAAAGGAGGCTATCATATGTGTTAATCTGATTATCAAATTGTGCAGAATACTGTATCTGAAGGTCCTGATACCATTTCGTCGGCCCGGTATGACGCCTGCCCTTAAGAGGATAGATTCTTGACATATTAAAGGCAGCACGGGGCAGGTTAAGACTAACCGTCTTGTTTGCATTATTCTGACTGTGGTTCATACTGGCCGAGAAGTTGAAGGGTGTTCCTGCCCATGTCTTTGAATAACTGACACTTGATTGCCTCTGAGTTGTAACATTATCAAGAGGTTCATATGTGTTTGAGCGATCGAAGCTGCTCGAGCTCATATTTACGCTTGCGGATAAACGCGCTCCGGGATTGGCCTTTGGATCCTGGCTATGGTTCCAGGTAAACCTGTAATTTTTTGCTTTTGTATAATCAGACAGTCCCCTTCGTCCGCTTATATTATTGGCGTAACTGAAAGAGAGACCACCTGAAAACCTGTATCTGAGATTATACCTGGTAGCTGCTGTGGCGAGCCATGTGCCGTTAGTATATATACTGCCCGTAAGTTTCAGGTCAAAATAATCATTGCCCGCAAAATAGTAGCCCCCCTCCGACAGGTAGTAACCCCTCTGTTGCTCCTGTCCATATCTCGGAATAACAATTCCTGAAGCAAACTCTTTCTGTATGGGAAAATAGAAAAACGGAACTATCAGTGGCAGCGGAATATCTTCAATAACCAGGTACGCCGGACCGGAAACAATCTTCTCATCAGGATAGATTTTGGCCCTGGGCATTTCAATTCTGAAGTGAGGGTGTTCGGCGTCACATGTGGTAAAGCTGCTTGAGCTGAAGTGAAGGGTACCATCATCCTGTTTCTTGGTCATACTGCTATGAAGAAAGCCCTCCTCCTGCCTTGTAACTATGTTATTTATAAGGGCCCGTGTGCTTTTAAAACTGTATCGCAGACTGTCAACTTCATACGATTCCTCTCCCTCCCTGAATATAACCTTGCCGGTAAGCTTGCCGGTACTGTCTATCCGCCCGGAGGCAAAAACAGTCGCCAGATCCATATCCAGCACAATAGAATCTGCTTTAAGGTATATATTTTTATAATTGATCTCTGCCTGATCGATCAGATATACTTTTCTTGATGCCAGATCATTTCTTTTATATCCTTCAGATTTGTATGTGACAGTAGCATCTATGGCATCACCTGATACTTTGGTAAGGATGACCGAACCCTTTGGTTTTTCAACAGTGTCCCTGACAATCGCAAGAGAATCATATACTAATGCTGCTTCCTGTCCGGCAACAATTAAATGCAGCGTCAGAATAAGAAGCGATGTAACTGTCCGTTTATAGTTAAGAAAATACAACTTAAATACTATTTTTGTATGGTTTTTGTCAGTTAGCCATACCTGTGGCAAAACTACGCAAAAAAATATAAGGTACAGATGAACGCCAAAAGTAAAAACGGCACTAAGGGCAGTAAAATTGTAGCACTCAGACTCAGGCTGCTTCTTATTGTCCCCCTGCTCATGATTTCAACTCCCGGAAAGGTAAATCCGGTTAAGAGCGAGTTTGTGGTGGTTATTGACGCCGGACATGGAGGTAAAGATTCCGGAGCTCTGGGTTCTTCCAGCAAGGAGAAAGACATTGTACTTGCCATCGCACTTAAAACAGGAAATTACATCAAACAGAACATAAAAGATGTCAAGGTTATATATACCCGTGACAAGGATGTTTTTGTTGATCTTGACAAGCGGGCTGACATCGCCAACAAGAATCACGCAGACCTGTTCATTTCCATTCATGCAAATGCCGTACCCAAAGGGGTCAGCCGCAATGTTGCCGGCAGTGAAACATTTGTTCTGGGCAACGACAAGGATAACAAGAATCTTGCAGTGGTAATGAAGGAGAACTCCGTTATCCTGCTTGAAGAGAACTATACCACCAAGTATGAGGGGTATGATCCCAATTCTCCTGAGTCGTTTATTATTTTCAGCCTGATGCAGAATATCTACCTTAAGCAGAGTCTGGAGTTCGCTACTATTATTCAGAACCAGTTTCGTGAAAGGGTCGGCCGTGTTGACAGGGGTGTAAAACAGGGAGGATTCCTCGTCCTTCTGATGACTACCATGCCCAGTGTGTTGATAGAAACCGGTTTCATATCAAACGTATCCGAAGAGAAGTTCCTTAAATCCTCACAGGGTCAGGACTACATAGCATCTGCAATTTTCAGGGCTTTTCGCGATTACAAAGCAGATATCGACAGGCGTAGCAGTTTCTCAACTGTCAGAGAGGAAGTGGTTGCAGCTCCCGAAACGGAGGAGATATTCTTTTCAGTTCAGATAGCTACCACAAGTGAAAAGAGGGAACTAAACCCGGCTAATTTCAAGGGCCTTGATCAATTGCATGAGTTTGCGGAGACGGAGCGCTACAGATATTCATCAGGCAGGTTTAAAGAATATATGGATGCCGTGGCATACAGAAAACAGATCACCGACAAGTTTCCTGACGCATTCGTTATAGCGTTCAGGGGAAACACAACGATAAACCTCCAACAAGCCCTGGAAAGCATTAAAAAGAAACAAAACTGATACTGAAATGGTAATTTCAAGAGAAGTCAAAATAGGCGCTGCAGCACTGGTAACAATAATACTGTTCATCTGGATGTACAGCTTTCTCAAGGGCCAGAACCTGCTGACCAGAACCGCTCATTACTACGTATTGTATGACGAGGTAAGCGGACTGAGTGAATCGAATCCGGTTGAAGTAAGCGGTTATAAAGTCGGAGTGGTTCAGAGCATAAGATTCATAGATGATGGAACCGGAAGGCTACTGATAACCCTGAGCCTCGACAAGAAGATTGGAATCCCCGTCGGAAGTTGCGCCGAAATTACAGCCGCATCACTGATAGCAGGAATGAAAATCCAGTTTATTTTCAGCGATTCAAAGGATATATACAGTAGCGGAGATACCATACCAGGAAGGGTGGCGGAATCTGTCGTTACACTCCTGGAAAAGGAGCTGATGCCTCTGACTGTCTCGGTTGGAAGAACACTTGATCAGCTCGATTCGATACTCACTTCAATCAATCAAACCATAAGTCCGGAATTCAGCAAAAACATCAATGAGTCTGTGGCAAACCTTAACAGCATATCCAATAGCCTGTCAGAGACGCTGAAAGAGAGGCAGGATCAAATCTCGGCCACCATTGAAAACCTGCATACACTTACTTCAGCTTTCGCTGAAAATGCACCGGAACTTGACAGTGCTATCTCTAATCTGGCCAACATTACAGATTCAATTGCTGCCGCTGATATCACCGGAACTATCAACAGACTAAGAGATGCTGCCGCAAACACTGCAGATATTCTCGAATCACTTAACAGCGGTGAAGGTACCGGAGGTAAAATCCTTACCGATGACTCCCTGTATATAAACCTTAACCAGAGCCTTCAGAACCTGGCTGTACTTCTCGAAGATCTTCAGAAGAACCCTAAAAGATATCTCCACTTCTCTGTTTTCGGTAAAAAACAATAAGGCCGCTTTAGATGTCGGAAATATTCATAATAACGGTCTGAAGTCGAATAATCTTTCGTATCTTTAAAAACAGGTTCTTTGGAAAAAGGTTTCTCTTCAGCAATTTATTGATCAACTCGCTGGTAATGAACAACTGATTGTTAATAAGTATTGTATTTTACTGATAATCAGTATTATAATATTTGAGATTTTTTTTGTTTTTTTAACTTACTGATGACTAAAACCATAGAGTTTTTTTGAAAAAGTCAAGTAAAAAAAGTTTTTTTTTTACTTTTTTTTTTACAAATATTGCTGCCAGATTCGCCTCTGAAAAAAACTTTGTTATAATAAACTCAATAATCTTAAATGAACAGGTCGCACAGTGACGTATGGGCTAATTGTCTCCGGATAATAAAGGATATCATCCCAGGCGTCAGCTATAAGACATGGTTTGAACCTATTGTGCCGTTAAAGCTGGAAAAGAATGTCCTCACCATTCAGGTGCCCAGCCCCTTCTTTTATGAATACCTTGAGGAGCAGTATATAGATATACTCCGGAAAACGCTGAGGCGGGAGATAGGAAACGATGCAAAACTCGAGTATAATGTAATTATGGAGAACAGCACTTTCTCCAACGGAAAACCGTATACCGTAAAATACCCTTCGAAGAATAAAACCGAACTCGATAACAAACCGGTTCAGGTACCTTTTGAAGTAACACAAACCTCAATTAAGAACCCGTTCATTATACCGGGAATAAAAAAAGTACATTTTGACCCCAGGCTGAATCCTGACTACAACTTCAACAATTTTATCGAAGGAGAATGCAACAGGCTTGCGAGGTCAGCCGGGATAGCCATAGGGAATAACCCGGGAAAAACTGCATTCAATCCATTGATGATTTACGGCGACAGCGGACTGGGTAAGACGCACCTGGCTCAGGCTATTGGCATACTGGTGAAGCAGACTCATCCTGACAAAATTGTACTCTACGTTAATGCAAATAAATTCCAGACCCAGTTCGTCGAATCAATCAGGAATAACAACAAGAACGATTTCGTTCATTTCTATCAGATGATAGATGTTCTCATACTTGATGATGTACACGAATTTGCCGGAAAGGAAAAAACCCAGGATACTTTTTTTCATATCTTCAATCACCTGCACCAGTCAGGAAAGCAGCTTATCTTAACCTGTGACAGGCCGCCGGTTGACCTTCAGGGCATGGAGCAGAGACTGTTATCCCGCTTTAAATGGGGTCTTCTCGCCGATCTGCAAAAACCCGACTATGATACAAGGCTTGCAATACTGAAGCAGAAAGCATATAATGACGGAATAGAGCTTTCCGACGAGATTTTCGAATACCTTGCCGAAAACATTACAAATAATATCAGGGAACTGGAGGCAGTGCTGATCTCATTGTACGCGCAGTCTACACTTAACCGCAAGGAAATAACCCTTGAGCTTGCCAGGCAGATGATAGAAAAGCTTGTAAGCAACTCACGCAAGGAGATTACCATAGAGTACATCCAGAAAGTTGTCTGCGACTTTTACAAAATACCTGTCGACCTCATACACGGAAAGACAAGGAAGAGAGAAATAGTACAGGCCAGACAGGTCTCTATGTACTTCTCGAAGAATATGACAAAGGCATCTCTGGCAAGTATAGGCGCTCATATTGGAGGCAAAGACCATGCAACTGTACTGCATGCATGCAAGACTGTAAATAATCTTATTGAGACTGACAAACTGTTCCGAAACCAGATAACTGAAATTGAGAAAAAACTGAAGGTCTGACAATGAAGCACTCTTACCTGGAAGATGAGTTTTTCAAACTATACGGGAACAGGGATTTAAGACCTGTTCTTTTCTTTTCACCGGGACGGGTAAACCTGATAGGCGAACACACCGACTATAACTCAGGATATGTTTTGCCATGTGCCCTTAATTACGGCACCTATCTGGCCATTCGACCCAACGAGGTCAACACAATTAATATGGCCTCTCTTAACTTCGAAGCAAAAGGTTCATTTACAGCAGAAACAATCAGAAAAAGAGTAAGTGGAAGCTGGACCAACTATCCGGCGGGCGTGATAAATGAATTTACTGACAGGGGTATCAGCTTCACAGGCTTTGACATGCTCTTCTTCGGAGACATTCCCAACGGAGCCGGTCTCTCCTCTTCAGCATCAATTGAAATGGTAACCGCCCTGGCTGTTAACACTCTTACAGGTGCGGAACTGAACAGGCTCGAAATGGTCAGGCTTTCGCAGCACGCAGAGAATCACTTTGCAGGTATGAACTGCGGCATAATGGACCAGTTTGCAGTCGGCTTCGGGCGTAAAAACAGTGCTCTTTTTCTTAACTGCGGCACCCTTGATTACGAAATAGTACCATTCAATCCTGGCAAGTACAGGCTTGTGATTGCCAACACCAACAAAAGAAGGGGCCTGACAGATTCAAAATACAACGAAAGAAGGGCCGAATGCGAAGAGGCTGTCAGACTGTTAAAACCAATGCGCAGTATATCATCACTCACTGATGTTTCATTCGACGACCTGCCTAAGCTTTCAGCATACATTCATGATGAAACAATACTGAAAAGGGCCCGGCATGTGATAACAGAAAACCAAAGGGTATTGCTTGCCGTTAATGCTCTCAAGCACGGCAATCTGGTTGAATTCGGACAGTTCATGAACCAATCGCATGACTCACTGAAATCAGACTATGAGGTAACCGGTTATGAACTCGACACAATGGTATACGAAGCAAGGAAAATAAGCGGCGTAATCGGTTCCCGGATGACTGGAGCAGGATTCGGGGGATGTACGGTAAACCTTGTAGAGGCTACTGAAAGTTCACGTTTCATCTCTATCCTGGAAAGAGAGTATAATAAGCTTACCGGTCTGGAGGCAGAGTTCTACACCCCGGAAATATGGGATGGAGCCCATCAGATATGAGTACCGCGAAAACAAAATCACCTGACTCTGAATGACTCCCTGCTTATATCCTTCACACACCGGAAGCCAACGGTAGAGCTCCTGTCGAAGCCGGGTGATACCAGCAACAGCATCTGTGTCTTATCAAGCTGCTGGGGTCCGCCCTGAATATACCACCAACTCGACTCGGGTCTGAAATAGCTTCCACCCCTGATAGTCATAAAATAGTTGTTGCCATTAAACCAGATATCACCAGTCATCTGCCAGACATTTCCCACCATATCTATAGCCCCGTACTGACTGGCTCCCTTTGGGAAGGCATCAACAGGTGTCGGCCTGCCGAAAGAATTGTTGCATCTGGTACCCTGAAACTCATTACCCCAGGGCCATAGCCTTTTATCTGTTCCCTGAGCGGCAAGCTGCCATTCATCCTCAGTAGGCAGTCTCTTGCCGGCCCAGTCGGCATACGCCATCGCATCTTCATAGCCAACCCATGTTACGGGGTAATTTCCCTGGCCGGCCCTGAAAGTTTCATTTTCCCAGTGTCTCAGGTAGTTTGTGGTGTCAGCGGGACTGTATCCGGTCATCAATATAAAGTCATAGTACATCGCATTTGTGACCGGATACCTGTCAATAAGAAAACTGTCGACAGCTACCCGCCTCTCAGTATCAGTTAGCGGATGGGGTATGAAATCATCGTTGGCAGATACACTATACTCTGTCATTGTGCCCGGAACCAAAACCATGTCGCCGGGGACAGAAGTTGCCGCTTCAGTCAGCCTTCTCTCAGAAACAAGCCACGGCATACCCCCCTTTAATGATAAAACCCTTTCATCGGCAAGGTTATCATCTTCACCGATGAGTTGAATAACCACCTTTCCCTGATAATAACCAAAGAGGTTTTGCACATCCAGCAGTGTATCAACCGGACTGTCAAATTCAACAGGTTTTGCTGAGTAGGATGGATTTCCTTTCCAGATCAGCAGCTTACCTTCGTGAGGCGATCGTACCTTCAGCTTCGCTCCTGCTGTCTCTGACTGAATAAGCCGTGGAAACCTTGCAATGCAGTCAACACTTCCTTCACCCCTTGTTCCGTTAAGTTCGGGAAGCCACCCTTCGCACCGTACCGGTATCCGGACACCCATTCCTGTTCTTTCCGGGGACAACTCTTCGTGGTGCCACAGAGAAACATAATGAAAGGAGGTATCGTGCACATCGTCAAAGAGATATCCGCCATACCCTTCGTGAGACATGTTGAGTATGGTGTAAATACTTTTCTCCTTATCATTCCACCTGTTAACATAGATATTGTCCGCTGATGTAGTCACCAGCGGTGTCCAGTCATAATCAAGAAATGCCCTGTTGTTCTGCCTGAGTATAAATGTAGTTGATGACAGAAATGCCATGTCTGCCCTGAACTGATCGTCCCTCCCTCCCGGCCTGAACATATTCAGTTCGGTTCCGTAACCGTTAAAAAAAGCTATTGCCAGTTCCCTTTTCAACATGCTCTCACCCACATCGCCAACCCTGAAGATGGCAAAGTCAGGTTTAATCAGTTTGTTGAGATTCAGTTCCGGACTGAGGAATATGGCATTGTGAACACGGCCTGATATGATTCCGGGCATATCCTTAACCACTGCCATTCCTTCCGAGTACATCACCACGCCCCTCCTTACTTCGTCAGCTGCCTTTTGCAGATCTTCACTCGAACTTCCTCTGGTATCCAGAACCACCCCGTCAGCTTCAACCGATCTTATCAGGTCTGCCATACCGCGGTAGTGATCTTCAGTGCGTGTACTGTTATCCCATGGATTATAGGCAATGAATAAACGAGAGTTATACTGGGCAAGCAATCTGGAAAAGCTCCTTAACTGATCAACGCCTCCCGGCAAATTACGGTACAGATCCCACTGGTTTCTCTGGTCGAGGCCCAGCCTTGGCCACGTTGGCCATATCCCGAAAACATCGATATGGCCAAACCATTCATTGTACTGCTTAAGTGTCTCCCCAAAGTTGTATCTTCCTGAGAACCTGTCATAATACTCTATGTCCCACGGATACTGAAGAACTATCAGATAACTCTTCCTGATCCATTGAAGATCCTGCCTCTCGTACAAATAATTGTCAAACTCACTGAGGTCAAACAGGTACCTGTCTCTGAACATCAGTATGATCCCATCCTGCCATTTTCCGGTGAACAGCTCTGAATATATATCATAAACAACCTTTCCGCCGGGAGGTAAAACAGTTTCATACCTTTTCTTTTCGGCACCTTCTATTTTAACCCTCCGGGCCAGAGAGGCAACAGATTTGGTATATGAAACAGGGTAGGTTATGAAACCTGACTCCCATGCGTTGTCAGGCAATATAACCCGTAATGGCCTGTAGCCGGGCCTGTGCAGCCATGCCCTGGCCAGATCAGCCGGCCCCCTTGCGGTAATATAAACAGACTCGCTATCTTCTCCAAAGGGAACAACATTACTTATGGTAATGGTGTCAGATCCCCTGTTCTCGAAGATAACCTCCCACCTTACCCCCGGGTGACCTATTCCATGGTTCCGCAGCAATACCTGCAAACCACCCTGCCAGGTCATAACGTAATATCCGGTAACAAAGCCTGCTTCGACATCGGCAGAAGTAGAGTACCTGCCATTATAGTTAAAACTGAAAACCGGCCTGTTATCATCAGGCTTGATAAGTGTACTGTCAGTAAAAACAAAACTCTCGGCAACCATACCCGTCTTTTTTGCCAGCTGAATCCTTAACAATTCCTGAGACATTAGTTGCCGGCCATTTGTTGGAATCAACAACACAATACATAAGAGACAGCATCTTAAAATCCTTATATTATGCATAATAGCGGCTACTGACTGAAACAACAATATCTTCTGCAATTTAAGACTATTTACTGTAATATAACAGTACAGAATCACTGCGACTGCCGAGCCGATCAAAAAAGTGACAGATATTGTTTTACCTTATAAAATATTATTGTAATTTTCATGGCTGAAGTAAAGAGTTTTTCTGATGCCTGGTTTTCTTAAAAAATATTCCTGCCTTATCCTGATACTTGTTGCACTAGTCATTGCCGGATGTGCCTCAAGCAGGAAGAGTAACTGGATTAAGGAACGAAAGAAATCAGGTTATATCTCGACATCACAGCTTGGAAAGAACAAGTATTATTTTTCCAACAGCTATCAGAAAAAACTACACAGATCGATGAAAAGGAAAAAGTAGGCCTTTTACGCCTTTTGCGCCTCTATTCATTACAACTAAACACCAGTCCGTCATAGGCAAGCCTTACGTTTGGCGGCAATTCGCTGCAAACGCTTTCATGCAATCCCATCTGATGCCCGATATGGGTTATATAGGTTTTCCTTGGTGATATTTCGCCGGCTATCTCAACTGCTTCCCTAAGGCTGAAATGCGAGATATGAGACTCTTTCCTTAGTGCATTAATAATTAGATACTTAACCCCGTACAATTTCTCCTTTGTCTCTTCCGGAATATAGTTGGCATCTGTAATATAAGCCATATCGCCAATTCTGAAACCATAGATTGGAAGGCGATAATGGAACACGCGTAATGGTTCAAACCTGATATCCCCGACTGTAAAAGGATAATCTTCAATACTCAACAGTCTCATTTTCGGCACCCCGGGATACTGGTACTCTGCAAACACATAGGCAAATTCCTTTCTTACAGCCTTTTGCACTCTATCCTCTGCATATATTTCGATTGCATCAGATGTCTTATAGTTGAAAGCCCGCACATCATCCATACCTGCAATATGATCCTTATGTTCATGAGTAAGAACTATTGCATCGAGTCTTCTGATACCGGTACGGAGCATTTGCTGTCTGAAATCAGGGCCGGCGTCAATTGCAACTGTTGTAGTGGCAGACTCAACCAGCAGCGATGTACGCAGTCTCTTGTCCCTGGTATCACCGGAACTGCATACCGGGCATTCGCATGCTATTACAGGAACTCCCTGAGATGTACCCGTTCCTAAAAAAGTAATATTCACCCTGCCAGTTTCATTTTATTGACAAACCTACCCAAAAAAAACAAAGTTGCAAAGCAGGCGCTGTTTTATAGAAACGAATTCGTTTCCTATCTTTACGGAAACTCTGTATTATTGTGAAAGGGACTCTCTATCTTATACCCCTGCCTCTGGGTAACAACACAATAGCTGAATCAGTACCGGCGGGTGTTACTGCCATAGTGGTAAAGTTGAGGCATTTCATCGTTGAAGAGGTCAGGACAGCAAGGAGATATCTCCGAAAGATCGACAGGGAATTCCCCATTGATGATTCGGTATTTCATATTCTGAACGAGCATACCAGGGAGGAAGAGCTGGCATCCATGCTTGAAGCTGCAACAGAAGGTAATGATATTGGCCTCATGAGTGAAGCCGGTCTTCCCGGAATCGCAGACCCCGGGGCTCTTATCACTGCAATGGCACACAGGAAAGGTATTGCTGTCAAGCCACTGACAGGACCATCATCAATACTTCTTGCATTGATTTCATCGGGACTTAACGGACAGAACTTCTGTTTCCACGGATACATTCCGGTAAAAACGGCAGAAAGGGAGAAAAAAATCAGGGAGATAGAAGCCAGGTCAAAGGCCGGAGAGGCTCAAATATTTATGGAGACTCCGTATAGGAACATGAAACTGATGGATGATCTGTTGAGGATTTGTATGGGTTCTACCAGGCTCTGTGTAGCATCGGGTATCACTACTGAGGCTGAATTCATTAAAACTCAAACCATTAACGAATGGAAGTCCGCCCCTCCTGAGATAGACAGAATTCCTGCTGTTTTTGTCCTTCAGGCATGAAAATCTCATAAAGCCCGTAAATTCGTTAAAAAGTGCTAAGAGTATTTAATAACATCTTAATGTCCGCTTTGATCATTAAGATAATTCCTAAATTGGAGCTATTAACCAAAACCAATAGCACCATGCGTAAGAGTATGATTCTTGCAGTGATCATTTTTATGGTTCCTGCATCCTTATCCCTTATCGCCCAGAAGGTTGACATGAGCATGTTTCACGGAATGAGACCACGCAATGTCGGACCGGCAGGAATGAGCGGAAGAGTAACGGCAATTGCTGCTGATCCCAGAAACTATGATGTATTCTATGTAGGTACCGCATCAGGCGGACTATGGAAGACAACAGGCGGCGGTGTAACCTTTGAGCCGATTTTCGATAATGAGTTGGTTGCATCTATTGGAGCCCTGGCAATTGATCCCAACAGGCCCGACATTATATGGGCAGGCACAGGCGAAGGCAATCCGAGAAACAGCCTGACAAACGGCAGGGGAATATATAAGAGCCTCGACGGTGGTAAAAGCTGGAAGCTGATGGGCCTGGAGGCAACGAGCAATATCCACAGGATACTGATAAATCCTGACAACAGTGATATTGTTTATGTAGGTGCTATTGGCAATCCATGGGGACCTAACGAGGAAAGAGGACTTTACAAGACTACCGACGGCGGAAAGACATGGAAAAAGATACTTTATAATGGTCCTACCGTGGGAGTTTGCGATATGGTGATGGATCCCACAAATCCTGATAAACTGTTTGTGGGAATGTGGAATCACCAGCGCTGGCCATGGTTCTTCAATTCGGGAGGCCCTGGTTCCGGCCTGTACATGACCCTTGACGGAGGTGAAAACTTCACCCGCATAACGAATGGTATTCCGGAAGAGAGTGGAAGGATAGGTCTGGCAATTTCGGTCAACAGGCCTGAATATGTTTATGCCTATGTAGAGTCAAGGCCCAATGCAATCTACAGATCTACCGACGGCGGATTCAGATGGGAGAAACGCGGAGAACAGGGTATTGGCGGAAGGCCATTCTACTACGCTGAGATTCACATTGATCCGCAGAACGAAAACAGGCTCTACACCATACACACCGGTGTTAATATGAGCGAAGATGGCGGTCTGACATTCCCTTACCGGATAGCATCTTCAATTCACCCTGACAGGCATGCATGGTGGATCAACCCTGACAATCCAAACCATATGATGGAAGGCAATGACGGTGGCCTGGCCATTACCTATGATATGGGCAGAACATGGAAACATATCATGAACCTTCCTCTTGGTCAGTTCTACCATATTAATGTTGATATGGAGATGCCTTACAATATATACGGAGGGATGCAGGATAATGGCAGCTGGCGTGGTCCGGCCTATAAGTGGGGAGGCGCTATAACAAACGAGGACTGGGACTGGTTAATAGGTGGTGACGGTTTCGATGCCATGCCTGTTCCCGGTGACCCCCGATACTGCTATGCACAGTCGCAGGGAGGAGCCTTAAGGAGAGTAGACCTTTATACCGGTGGAACCACAAGCATCAGACCTTCGGGAGGCCCGGGAGAGAGGCTGAGATTTAACTGGAACAGCGCACTGGCTCAGGATCCCTTTGACGCAAATACAATTTATTTTGGCAGCCAGTATGTTCACAAGAGTACCAACCGGGGAGACAGCTGGGAGAAGATTTCAGAAGACCTTACAACCAATGACCCCGAGAAGCAGAAGTATAACCAGAGCGGTGGGATTACCAGAGATGCCACTGGTGCCGAGGTGCACACTACTATAATAACAATATCGGCTTCGCCTGTCAGGCAAGGCGTTATCTGGGCAGGCACTGATGACGGCAACATTCAGGTCACCACCGACGGCGGCAAAACCTGGACCAATACGGCACCTAAT
>Ga0334892_1001717_pt1 | contig 17538 bp, 17 predicted proteins | sample GraSluR3_MG_4_FD_207213 | JGI IMG/M metagenome (GOLD analysis project Ga0334892, IMG submission 207213) | Sludge microbial communities from methane-producing bioreactor in Wageningen University, Netherlands - Granular Sludge_15_04-R3 | ecosystem: Engineered > Bioreactor > Anaerobic >...
CCGCTCTCGCCAAACCTTCTATAAGGTTCCTCCAGCCCTGCGACAGCGACCAAATCTTCCCTGCGAGATCACCCGCAAAAAGAGGAAGCGCGACAAAAAGCAGAACCACTGCCAAAACCGCCGCGAAGATGGAAAGCAAAAACCCCCCTGTACCCAGGCTCTCTTCTTCGCCAAGGGAAATTTCGGCTGAAACAGCAAGGGCTTTGGTGCCTGTATAGAGCATTTCGGCCATGGTAACCATGCCTCTGAGCACAGGAAGCTTCCAGGGCATCGAGCTGGACCAAGGTCGATTTTCCCAGGCATCGCTGACTATGTCGCCTTCCGGGTTTCTTACGGACAGACCCCACCGAAGGGGCCCTCGCATCAGGACACCTTCTATGACTGCTTGCCCTCCGACAGGTATCTCCCGTTTTGGGGAAATCGAAACCAGGAAGGATAAAACAAGCAAAACACGTTCAAAAAACCGTTTCATCCGACAGGAGTTCCTCCATCGACTCATAAGGCCTGCCACAGGGATTTGACTCGCTGCATTTGCCGTCGACAAGGCAATCCGGGCCTGCCAGGTGGAAAAGAAGCGGAGCCTCGCACCGGACGAGGACCAGCATCCTCCTTGCAAGCTCCCTGATTTCCCACTGGGCCCTTCTGCAAAGCCTCAGGCGGAAAAAATGATGGAGCTCCCTGGCGTTCATCGTCATCACCAGTCGAGTTTGCCATCCGTGGGGGAGCAAGTACCTTGCATCCTCACGGGGTACGCCGTTTTCGACAAATTCCCCGTAGGCTTTGTGGCAAGCCGCTACAAGCTCGATGAAACGCGCTTTCAAACCGGGTTCGTCCCTTATGGAAGGAGGGACTACGACATCAGGTTCCGTCATCGCAACGTATCTCTGGCTTTGTTGTGAATAGCTCGCCAGGCGGTGCCTGACCAGCTGATGCGAGCAGACTCGGCTTATCCCGTCGACTGCAAAGGTGAACGAAACATGCTCGAAAGGCGACAAATGACCCGATTCCCGAAGATGTTTCAAAAATCCGCGGATCTTTTCACTTTCCAGTCCTCCGAGCAGTTCTTCCGCAGAAACATTGCTGTAACAGAGCCGCGCGGCCGCGGCTACTATTCTGTCCGGTTCAGGGGAGCTGGAAAGCAGGTTAACCGCCAGTTTCATGACAGAAACATCCGGGAATAGCCAGGTGCTATTCCCGGTTTTCCTTTTCTTCGGAGTCCTGATTCTTTCCGAACCTTGTACCTGCGTATTTGCGCTGGAACTTCTCCACCCTGCCTGCTTCCATTACCATTGAACCCCTTTTGCCGGTGTAGAAAGGATGACATGAAGAACAGACGGCCACCTTTATTTCCCCAACGGTCGACCTGGTTTCAAAGGTGTTCCCGCAAGCACAGGCAACATGGCATTCCTTGTATTCCGGATGAATATCCTTTTTCACAGTTTAAGGCACCTCCCTGCCGCTTTTCGCTTGTTATGATCCACAATGTGCGAATTTATCACACTCGCCTTTTCCGCACAAGGCCCTTACCGACTTGCAAACGGATATGCCCGCCTTTCAAAGGTGCATGACACCAAGGCCGCACCTCTCATGGTGAGCCACGGCATGATAGGCGGAATCGCCGACTACCGCTACGGCAAGCCAGAAACGGTTACGCACTATGGCTATTTTAGCCCCGATGCTCGCTTCCAGGAGACTCATGGAGATGAAGCCGTTCATCGCTTCCAGGGCTGCATGCATGAGCGCATGCATTTCCCCGCCTTTTTTCTCCACAACCCCTGAATTCAGCGCTGCTCCGACGACGGCCCGCGTAATTTTCTGGGGCAGTTCACCGGCAAGTCCACCAACCTCGGTGGCGACCGCTCGCCAGCCCGATTTTACGATCTGCCTTTTCAACGCCGATTCTTCCCTTGAATCTGTAGTCGATGCCAGCAGGATGGCGGCTCTTCCAACCTGGCTATCTTCTGTCAGCTTTATATGAACAGAGAGTTCAATATCCACGCCTTCATGATATTCATCGGTAAAGCAGGGGTCTGAATCAGACGTATTTCCTTCCGTTTTGTCTTGTGCCGTCTTTCTATCCTCTTCCAAGGCATCTCCGCCGCTGAATATGTTTTTCCAGTTCATGCAACCATCTCCCCGATATTTAAAAACCATGCTGCGCTCTACCCCTTTTCGAACCATGCGTAGTATATAACAAATACCCTGATTCCGCCTATAACTCCTTTCATTCCCCGGAAAACTTGATCGTACCGCCGTTGGGACCTATACTGTATTTGTATGAAAACGCACATGAAAGTCCTCTTCTAGGTAAAAAAGAGGGAGGTGGTTTCACCGAAACCAGGCAGGGCAATACTGTCCAGCGGGATCTTTGAATACGACTATTTTGGAGGAGGCGTTGTTTAATGAGAAAGATTTTAGCAGTTGCTCTTGTTTTGGTCTTTGCCCTTGCGGGTGTAGCGTCGGCACAGACTTTCGTTTCCCTGGCGACAGGTGGAACGGGCGGAACATATTACCCGATCGGTGGAGGCATGGCCGATATCATCAGCAGGAATCTCCCCGACGTACAGATGACCGCCGAAACGGGCAACGCGTCAGTCGCAAATCTCAACCTGATTGGAACCAACCAGATCGAGATGGCGCTCGTGCAAAACGACGTAGCCTATTTCGCTTACAACGGCCAGATGATGTTTGACAAAGCCTACAAGAACGTCATGACTGTTGCGGTTCTCTATCCCGAAACGATCCAGGTAATCGCCATGAAAAAATCCGGAGTCAAAAAAATCACGGACCTGCCCGGCAAGCGGGTTTCGGTAGGGGCTCCTGGTTCAGGAGTTCTCGCGGACGTCCAGCTGATTTTCCGGGTTCTCGGCTACAAGTTCGGCGATATGAACACCGACTTCCTGGACTTCAACAACACTGCCCAGCGCATGAAAGACGGACAGATTGATGTCGGCTTTGTGGTGGCAGGGTATCCGACAGCTTCGATCATGGACCTCGCTACTCTTCACGACATCACCCTCGTTGAATTCGACGAGGAGTTAATAGACAAACTTCACAGCGAGTATCCCTTTTTCGTGAAGCATGTCATTCCCGCCGGGACATACAAGGGCGTGGACAAGGATACCACCACCGTCGCCGTACAGGCCATGTGGGTCTGTGACGCCGGCCTGAGCGACGATCTCGTTTACAGGATAACCAAGGCCTTCTGGGAAAATGTGGAAGACCTCTACCAGGTACACGCAAGGGCCAGGCAGATCACTCTCGACACCGCTCTTGAAGGAGTTTCCGTACCTGTGCACCCGGGCGCTGCCAAATATTACAAGGAAGTTGGCATGGAGGTTCCTGTAATAGATTAGATTTGCCTCGAATCGAGTAGGCCGGGGGAAGCAATTCCCCCAGCCTACTCGATCACGTATAATATTCAATCAGATCGACCGGGACAAACGTCAGCAAACGAAAAGCGGCACCTTTAAAAGGTGCCGCTTTTCGTCGTTTGAAGGGCTGTTTCTATATTCGTTACTGCACTTTTACAGTTTTACGACATTCGAAGCCTGGGGGCCTTTGGCTCCATCGACGACTTCGAAAGAAACGCGCTGACCTTCAGCAAGGGTTTTGAAACCGCCTTCTTCGATCGCGGAGTAGTGAACGAAAACGTCGCTACCGCTTTCTGCTGTAATGAAACCGTAACCCTTGGACTCGTTGAACCACTTGACTGTTCCTTCAGTTGTCAAAATACTTCCTCCTAAAACTTGGTAATTTATTTGGTTAACGGCGCCTGTCAACCTGACTAGCAGCATACAGTAAAGTCAGGTATATGTCAAGCGTCCATTCGTCGACCCGCGACGTTAATTCTCGCCGGCTCATGCGAAATGGGTTCGCGCATCGAGCCGCGGGTTCTCTTTTAGGCTCTTGCCCTACGTATAGTTTTCCGCAGCTCGATAAAAGGCATGTAAATTTACAAAAAATGTTTTTTCGGAACCAAAAAACAGAACCAAAACCTATAACACGGACAAAGTCCGCACGTCGAGCCGCGGGTTCTCTTTTAGGCTCTTGCTCTACGTATAGTTTTCCGCAGCTCGATAAAAGGCATGTAAATTAACAAAAAATGTTTTTTTAGAACCAAAACCTGTAACACGGACTTTGTCCGTGTTATACAAAACCCTCGTAGCGGCGCTGGACCACCGCCCCATGCACATATCGAATCATGGTTATGAAATCGAAAACGGGCCTTCCCGTGGCCTCCTGGACGGCCATCGCATAGGGAGGCAGGTCACTGCATTCAAGCAATATCGCGCCCGTCTCGGGGTTCTCCTTTATCATTTTCATGGCAACATCTACGACTTCGTTTTCTATCTGGTCCGAATCGAGTGTTCCCTTTTCCTCCAGTATGGCCGTCCTGAATTCTTCCTTATCCTCCATACCGCAAAGAACTATCGGAATATCGGAAGTTATACCCACAGATTCGAAGTGCCTTTTCGTCAGACATTTCGAATCAGCGGCTATTATCCCAACCTTTTGCTTTGACGTCAGCATCTTCCATATGAAAGGGACTTGCAAAAGGCTCGAGAGGAAAACAGGAATCTCTACGGCTTCGGCTACTTCTTTTTGAAAAAGAGCCATGAAGCCGCAAGCCCCCGTTATTGCCCTTACGCCCTCTCTTTCGAGCGCACGTGCCGCTTCGATAAAGGGCTCAAGTAAGCCGGGATCCATTCTGTTCAAAAGTCTTTCTATAGACGCGCCTTTTACTTCCCGATAGCGGACGGGGAAATCAAAGGTGCTGGCATTGCCGACGTTACCGGGGACGCAGGGGTAGGCCGCGTCGAGAATGAGAATGCCTATGGATTCGCCGTCCCATGAGCGACTTTTGCTTTTCAGTTTGTATACGGCCATTTCCCTGCCCCCAGCCTTATATATTGCTTTCAGTGAGATCATGGTACCGCTCAAACGTCGATTCTCACTGCTAGTAAAAGACCCGGCATGAATGTTCATGCCGGGTCGAATTTGCTGGCGTGCCCGTCGGGATTTGAACCCGAGACCTTTGGCTCCGGAGGCCAACGCTCTATCCAGCTGAGCTACGGACACCCGTATGCGGCGATTAGGGTACCCCTGCTACATCGGGTTGTCAAGGGGGATCCTCCCGGCCCCGGGTTACTGCCTGAACCTTACGATCGTTACGCCCATGCCGCCTTCACCAGGCCCGCCGAGGCGATAGTCCACTACGAAGGGCAAATTCCTGCAAAGACAGTGGACCTCTCGCCTTAAAATACCTTCGCCCTTTCCGTGAATTACCGTCACTTCTCCGTAACCTGCTCGAAAGGCCCTGTCGAGGTACCTTTCAACCTCGGGTATGGCTTCATCTACGGTCATACCCCGTATCATGATCGACGAAGGAACGTGCCCAGGCGGCGAAATATTTTTTCTGGTCGGCAAGAAATCTTCGGGGAGATCCTTTTGGGAAAGCGGAACCAGTTTTCGCAAAGGGACCTCGAACTTCATGGGACCGCTCAAAAGGATTGCTTTTTTCCCGTTCACTCCTTCGACTATGCCCCTGGTGGAGGTCCCCGCTATTTCTACGGCGTCACCGGGTGAGGGCTTCCACCCTTTCTGTGCCTTTCCATTTAAAAACCGCCTTTCTTCCCGTTCTTCTTCGTTTTTTTTGAGAGACCTTTTCATTCCGGAGATCTCCTGGAGACCTTTTTGTGCTCTGCCCCTGTCGAAAGATTTCGCCGTCTGTTCTATTGTCCGCAGCAATGCCTTGGCTTTTTCTTCTGCTTCTTCCAGAATCTTTCTGGCTTTTCTTTCGGCTTCCAGAAGCATCCTTTCTCTTTTTTCCTCGATGGCCAGTTGGTTTTCCCGCAAGGTCTCTTTCAGCCGCGTTACTTCGCTCCGCTCCCTGGAAAGCCTTTCTTCCTCTGCCTCCAGGTATTGCTGTTTCCTCAAAAGCTCCTCCAGAAGCTTTTCTGCGTCGGCATATCCTTCATGCAGGAATTCGCAGGCCTTGTCGATAATGTCCTGAGAAATGCCCAGCCGGGCAGCGATACGCAGAGCATTGCTTTCGCCGGGGATGCCCATCCTCAGCCTGTAGGTAGGAACAAGCTTCTCTGCGTCGAATTCCATGCCCGCCGCCTCGACACCGCTTCTGGTCAAGGCGTAACGCTTTATAGCGTTATGGTGGGTCGTAACCAGAACCAGGCTGCCCCGTTCGTGAAGATTCTCCAGGATAGCCAGGCCGAGAGCCGCCCCTTCCTGCGGGTCCGTTCCGGCACCGAGTTCGTCGATGAGAAGAAGGCTGTTTCCGCCTGCTTTCTCCAGCATCTCGACTATGTTTCGAAGGTGGGAGCTGAAAGTGGAAAGGCTCTGTTCTATGCTTTGTTCGTCTCCGATGTCAGCCGACATCCAGTCGATGTCTCCGACGACGGACCCTTCTCCCACAGGAGCGGGCAACCCGCACCAGGCGAGGTAAACCGCCGCCGCCGTGGTTTTCAGGACCACCGTCTTCCCGCCTGTGTTGGGTCCGGTTATCACCAGCTGCCTGAATCGGTCACCACAGTGTATGTCTATGGGTACACAATCTGCTCCCAAAAGCGGATGCATCGCCCTCCTCAAAAAGAACCTCGTCTTTTCTTCCATGACCGGCAATTCCCAGGAAAGATTTTTCTGGATCGTGCAGGTTCCATGCAGAAGATCCAGTTCTCCCAGGACACGTTCCGTCTCAAGGAGCGCATTTTGTCGGTCGAGGATCTTTTGCGTCAAAACGCCCAGGATTCTGCGTTCCTCGTTTTCGGTTTCCCTCCGGAGCAGCGCTATGCGGTTATTAGATTCGATGAGACCCTTGGGTTCCATGTAAACGCTGTTGCCGGTTTTGGAGCGGTCGACGGCCATGCCGTCGAAACGCGACATATCCTCGAGTTTAACCAGAAAAGCAATTCGACCCTCACGAAAGTGAATCGCCCGGTCCTGGAGCATTCCGGAAAAAGACGGACTATCCAGCATCGATTGAGCTTTCCGCCTGGCTGTTGCCGTCTCTTTACGCAAGGAATCCCTGAGATGAGCCAGTTTTTTTGAAGCCCCATCGTAGAGCGTGCCATCATCTGCCACGACCTCGAGATCGTGGAAAAGACCGGTGAAATCGCCCAGTTTTCTCGTCAGATCGAGGAATTGAGGGAATTCGTCTTTCTTTTCAGTTACGGCGGATTTCAAACGCAGGCATACCCCGGCAATTATCCTGCAGAGGAGAATTTCATCTCCGGTCAAAAGGCCGGTTCTTTTCGCCTCTTCCAAAAGCGGTGCAACCGGTTTTATCCTGTCGTCCCAGGGAAGTTCGCCGCAGACGTCCCGGTAAAGATTGTACGCCCTCTGGAGGTCCTGCCTTCTGGTTACCTGCCTGACGGAATCGAGAGGGAAAAGGTTCCCGACGGTTTGCCTGCCCAGTTCGCTCCGACAGGCTTTGTCGAAGATCAAAAGGATTTTATCCATTTCTATGGCTTTGAGCGTTCGCGCATCGGTTTTCACAGAATGATTCTTTCCCCTCCGGCCTTTTCCAGCCCCTCTGAAACGTCTTAAGGCTAGATGGATTTGTCGGTTTTTTGAAGCTCTTCCGGATCATGGAAGGGCGAGAGGTCGATTTTCCCCATATGAGCTTTTTCAAGGAAATCCTGAATGTAAGGCCAGGCGATTTCTACCGACGACATCGCGACGGAATCTTTGATCCACCAGGTAGGGACCAAAGGTGAGAGAGCCATAATCCCCGTGTACACCAGGAGCACCAGTATAAATGTCTTGGCCGCCCCGGCGGCAGCACCCAGGAACCTGTCCACCGAGGACAGGTTCGTCAACCGGAGAAAGGCCTTTACTCCTCTTTGAATATATGCACCCAAAAGGAGACAAAGGGCGTATATGACGACAAGCGCTACTATCCTGGTGATAGAGGGATCCAGATCGAAATACTTCAGGATAAAGGTCGAAAACGGAAACGACACTTTCCAGGCAAGAATAAATCCTCCAGTCGTCGCCACAAGGGAAATAACCTCGCCGGAAAGCCCACGCAACGCCCCCTTGATGAGAAAGGTTACCAATATAAGTCCTGTGAAGATGTCGACCACAGCTGCAACGTCCATGGCCCTCAGCACTCTTTTAGCGCTTGGGAGAGTTTTCGGGTCGCCGCGTCTATGGAATAAGCCAGTCTGAAGCACGCCAGCAAAAGGCGCTCCTCCTGATCGACTGAGCTGTCTACTTCACCCACGTTTTCCCTCACTATTTCAAGAACGGATTGGAATTTTTCGTTGTCGAGCCGGGTCAAAACCGGGTAAGTCTTCTTCCCGACCAGAACGGTGATGCGCCGGGTTTCCTCGGCCATTTCGAGGTCCCTCCTCCGCTTCCGTTATGACCTGTCGATAAGTTCTCCCTGGTGGCCCGTATCATCGCGATCAATTGTGGTTTCTTCTTCGTGGTTTCCTGCCAGGTTCTTCAACTTTCCCAAAAGAGACTTGAGACGTTCCGCCGTTTCCTCTTGTTCTTTACGCAGTCCTTCTATGACACCGTCCCGCTCTCTCAGGATCCTCTGGTGCTCCTCCCTTACAGCCACCATGGCTTCTTCATTTTCCTGCAAAAGTTCCTGGTGCGTTTCAAGTTCCTCCTTCAGGTTACGGTTTTCCTCCTTCAACCTCCGCATCCTTGCCGTCAACTCGTCCACAAGCCTCTCGATGCCAGCCAGGTGTTCTTTCATGGCCACTGCCTCCTCTTATCTCAAGATATAACCCTTTCGGGAAAGGTTTTCCCTAAGGCGCTCATGAGCTTCGTCCACCTCGTCGTCTCTCAATGTCCGTTCCGCCGAACGGTAGGCAAGAGAAAAGGCCAGGCTGCGCTTGCCTGCGGGAATACCTTCGCCCTCGTAAACGTCAAACAGGCGAAGCTCACTGAGTGTTTCCGCGGCTTCCTTCCTGATATCCCATGCCACTGCTTCGGAAGGTATCTCCTTTTCGACCAGCAGCGAAATGTCCCTGAAGACCGCGGGGAAACGGAAGGGTTCGCCGAAACGCGCCGGTTCACCCTTGATAAAAGGTTCCATATCAATTTCAAACAGGTAGACCGGTTCGGGGATGGACAATTTTTCCTGAAGAGAAGGCTTGATCCTGCAAAGATACCCTATGGCATCCCCTTCCAGGAGGATTGCTGCCGTCTGACCTGCATGTCCGAAGGGTTCCTCGTGGGAAACCATGCGTACATAAAGGCCGCGGCTTGCGGCCAGGGCCTCGACGTCGCCCTTGACGGAGAAGAAATCATCGACGGTCTCTTTTCCCCAGGGAGAAGGATAATCTCTTCCCGGACAAGCAACCCCGCCTATACAAAGTTTTTCTCTTACACCCAGTTCCGTAGCCGGGTCTTCGAGAAATACCGCCCCCACCTCGAAAAGTCTAATGGGCCCCCTCCAGCCTGAACGAAGATTGGATTCAACGGCCTTCAAAAGACCGGGAGCAAGCAAGGTCCTCATAACCGACTGATCCCTGCTTATGGGGTTTGCCAGGGGCAACGCCCGCGCCCTGGGATCGGCTCCGACCACGCCCATCTTATCAAGCATTTCCGGTGATATGAAACTGTATGTAACGACCTCCACATAACCCCTGGCCATGGCGACACTACGCAGTGCTTCTTGGCACCGGATACGGTCGGTCCTGTTTCCCGGCTCTTTCGTCCCCAAGGGGAGCCTCGAAGGTATCTTGTCGTATCCCCACACCCTGGCCACTTCTTCGACCAGGTCCTCTTCTATTGATACATCCGGCCTGTAGCTGGGTACCCGGTAGACCCTGCGCCCCTTCAGTACCGCGGCTTCCTCGAATCCGAGCCTTTTCAAAATCCCGGAGGCCATTTCCTGGTCGTCTGTCAGCAGGATTTTTTCCAGCGTCTTTTTCTCAAGGGGCACCGTCTTTGGAAACTTTTCGCCCTCCGAGCCTTCGACTACCATGCCGAGGGGCCGTGCGGCCTTCCAGGAAGAAAGCAGGCCGAAAATCTCGCAGACCGCCGGTTTTGCCTTTTGAAGATCCACTATACGAGCGTAACGATAGGAGGCCTCGCTCGGCAAGGATAACCGCCTGCAGGTTCGGCTTACCCTTATGGAATCGAAATTCGCCGATTCTATAAGGATAACCCTGGTGCTTTCGTTTATTTCGGTATGGAGACCGCCCATTACTCCAGCCAGGGCTATCGGAACTCCTCCGCTGGTAATGAGAAGGTCTTCGGCCGTCAGCGACCTTTCTTTTCCGTCAAGGGTCACTATGGTCTCGCCGTCTCGCGCGGATCTGACGGTAATTTCCTTACCGGGCAAAAGATCGGCATCGAAGGCATGAAGCGGTTGCCCGGTGGAAAGCATGACAAGGTTCGTCGCGTCGACTATGTTGCTTACGGGCCTCATTCCCGAAAGGCAAAGCCTCACACGCGAGCTTACAGGCGAGGGCCTTATCGACACGGAGTCTGCGTAACCAAGGACGTAAAGAGAGCAGTCGGGATCCTCGAGCCTGACGCCCTCGAAGTCGCCGAGCCAATCCCCCACAGAGGGGAAAGTCTCTTTGGTTTGCAGCAGACGGGAACCCGGGACGATCCCGGCCACTTCGACGGCAAGGCCCCTAATGCTCAGCAAATCCCCCCTGTTGGGTGTTATAGACAAGTCGAAGACAAGGTCGTCCAACCCCAAAAGTTTCCTGATATCCATCCCGGGCGGGGTCCCGGGGTCGAGCTTCAGGATACCGAATTCGTCGGCGACATCGGGCAGACCAATCTCTTCGGCGGAAAGCATCATGCCTTCGCTTTTTATTCCATCGAATTCTCTTTTGCCGATCTTTGTTCCGTCGGCAAGAACGGACCCCGGTGGTCCGTAAGGGACGCAGGAATGAAGTTCCAGGTTCGAAGCGGCCGATACGCAGACGGCCCTTCCCGTGCCCGTGTCGATTTCGGCTACGTACAAGTCTTTCCGTTTTGGGTGGATTCCGAGTTTTTCTATCCTTGCACTTACAGCACCCCTAAACCGCGAACAGGGTTTTTCCATGCCCTCGACCTCGGTGCCGGTTTCAGTCAGACGGCGGGCAAGGCTTTCCGGCTCCAGGTCTGTTTCCACAAATTCGCGCAGCCAGTTCAAAGACATCTTCATCGCAAACTTTGGCCTCCTCCGGTCAGGAAGGGGAGGTCCCCTTCAAAAAAGATCCTCAGATCGTCAAGTCCGTATTTCAGCATGGCTATTCTGTCAAGCCCCATGCCCCAGGCAAAGCCGTTATATTTCGACGGATCCACGCCACCTGCCACAAGCACGTTCGGATGAGACATTCCGCTTCCTGCTATCTCAAGCCAGCCCGTCCCCTTGCAGATACGACAATCCTGATTTTTCCCGCCGCAGGCAACACACTCCACATCCATTTCCAAGGACGGTTCGGTAAAAGGGAAGTAGCTGGCTCTGTATCGAACGTCCAGGGTCCTCCCGAAAATCCTTCCGACGAACGCCTCAAGGCACCCTTTCAGTTCCGCAACGGAAACGTTTTCATCCACGAGCAGGCCTTCCAGCTGATGAAACATGGGGGAATGAGTCGGATCATTGTCTCTCCTGTAGACTTTTCCAGGGACGATTATGCGGATCGGGGCCCCCCAGCGTCGAAGTGCCCTTACTTCCACAGGCGAGGTGTGAGTGCGCAGGAGAAGCCCGTTTTCGACATAAAAGGTATCCTGCATATCCCGAGCCGGGTGATGAGGAGGGATATTAAGTGCCTCGAAATTGTAGTAATCGTTTTCCATCTCCGGCCCGAAGGCCACTGTGAACCCCAGCGATGCGAAGATTTCCACGGCTTCGTGGGTAACCTGTTCAACCGGGTGACATCCACCCCAGGGGCGCCCTCTTGAAGGCAGAGTCACATCGATTTTCTCCTGTCGCTCCTTCTTTAAGAAGGTCTCCGCCTCCAGAGAAATCTTTCTTTCCTCTAGGAGTGCTTCCATTTCGCGCCTCAATACGTTCAGCCTTTGACCTGCCTCCGGCCTCATCGTCTCGGGAAGGCCCCCGATGGATTTAAGCAATTGCGTGACCTTGCCTTTTTTCCCGAGGAACCCTACCCTTATGGATTGGAGTTCCTCGGGCGTTTTTGCCTTTTTTAGCCTTTCTATGAAGTCATTTTTCAGCTCGGGAACTTTATCCAGAAAATCGCTCAAGATAAATGCCACCTCGTTTTCTAAGAAACTTTTTGAGAAACTAGCTTTTTTCTTTGGAATTATCGATTTTTACAACAAATTGGCCGAGATTTTGACGCAAGGCCGCTACGACAAGGCTGTCGGTTTCCTCTATCACCGTATCAGCTCTGGGGAGAAAACTGTTTTCACCCCGCTTGACAAGCAGGACAATTGCATTATAGCTGTTACGGAATTCAAGCTCCATTAGGCTTTTGCCGACCATTTCCTCGGTCGGTGTTATTTCCCCCAACAGAAAATCACTGCCCGGAAGCTCCGTAAAACGGGCGAGTAGGGGGTGAGAAATTTGTTCGGCAACCCGGTGGCCCAGATCCCTTTCAGGGAAATATACTCTCGAGGCACCTATCCTTGCGAGCACCTTGGCGTGAATCACGTTCTGGGCACGCGCTGTAACCGCCGGAACCCCGAGGCCTATGAGAATCGTGGTAGCCAGTATGCTGGCCTCTATGTTCTCACCTATGGCTACGACAGCGATATCGGCTTCCCTGGCCCCGGCCTTGACGAGAGCGTCCTCATCGGTTGCGTCCAACTGGGCCGCCAGATCTATCACGTCCGACAATTCTTCGACCCTGGCCCTGACCTTGTCCACGCCGATGACACTTTCCCCGAGCTCCGTCAGGCGCTCGCAAACGGCCTTGCCGAAACGGCCAAGTCCAACGACCATGCAGGTTTTTCTTTTATTTTCTCCTTTTTTGCCGTTCATCGAACCGCCCCTTTTTTATATGGGTACATTCGTATCAGCATAGGATATCCTTGTTTTGTCTTCTTTCTCCAGCATCCCGTATACGAAGGTGACTATCCCGACACGCCCCCAAAACATCAACAGGATCAGGATAAGTTTACCCGTGTCCGAAAGCTCTCCAGTGATTCCCGTCGAAAGCCCCACGGTACCCAGTGCTGAAACGACTTCGAAGAACACAGCCCTGAAACCAAAGGGCTCTGTCAGGCTAAGTATGAAAGCGCTTCCGAGAATAGTTCCAACATAAAGGAACGTCAACGTGAAAGCTTTTTGCACCGTCTGAGGTGGCAAACGATGCCCTGAAAGAACGACCTCTTTTCTGCCTCTTATATCTGTAATGCTGGAAAGCGCCAAAATGCCGAAAGTAGTAGTCTTCATGCCTCCGCCCGTAGATCCGGGGGAGGCGCCTATTATCATGAGCAGGCAGAGAACAAAAAGGCCTGTGGTGGACATGGCGGGAATGGAAATGGTGTTGAACCCTGCCGTCCTGGCGGTTATCGACTGGAAAAGGGCGTTCCAGATTTTAAGATGAAACGGGATCCCGCGGAACAGGCCGTTCCACTCGGATATAAGCAGCAAAAGCGAGCCCGCAATAATGAGCGTGAAGGTAACCGAAAGGACAAGGCGACAATAAGGGGAGAGCCTTTTACCCCAGGGCAAGGACGCCACCTCGGAGAGGGGGATGAAGCCAAGGCCGCCCAGGACAATAAGGGCCATGACTGTACCCGGTATGGTGCCCGTTTCCGAAAACGCGACCAGGCTGTCGGAAAAGGTGGAAAAACCGGCATTGCAGAAGGCGCTGACGCTGTGAAATACCGCATTGTACATGGCCCGTGCAGGTTCGAAGTACTCCAGAAATGCTCCAAAAAGCAAAAGCGCACCAAAAAGCTCGATGACAAGGGTCATCTCCAATATTTTCACGAGCAGCCTCACCGCACCGGCTGGAGTATTCAGCCCCAGTCCGCCGGTAAAAAGAAGCCGCTGTCGGATGCCTATTTTCGACCCCCTGATCAGCGGTAAAGCCGTGAAGGCAGTCATTACCCCCAGACCCCCCAGCTGTATCAGAAGCAACACAACCCATTGGGAAAAAAGCGAAAGGAAGTTTCCCGTATCGACAACAACCAGGCCTGTCACGCACACAGCCGATGTTGCCATAAAAAGGGCATCTATCAATCTCAGGGGCTTGTAAAAAAGATTTCCCATCCATAGAAGAAAGGTTCCCGAGGCAATAAGCATCAGGAACCCCCTTACAATCATCCTCTCCGTGCGTAGCGCACTATACGAACGGAAATTTATTGTCCCAACGCCTCCCTTGCCTGTTCCACAAGCTTGCGGAAGGCAGGCATATCCTGGATCGCGAGCTCGGAGAGCATCTTTCGGTTAATCTGGATATCCGCCTTCTTCAGACCGTTGATGAAATTGCTGTAAGACATGTCGTTCATCCTGGCGGCGGCACTGATCCTGGTAACCCAAAGACGCCTGAAGTCCCGTTTCCTGTTCCTGCGGTCCTTGTAAGCGTTCGAGAGGGCGTGAAGCGACGCTTCCCTTGCCCGTCTGTACGTGTTTTTCTTCCTGCCGTAAAAACCCTTGGTAGTCTCGAAAAGTTTCTTGCGCTTTTTGTCGCTCGCGCTTCCACCTTTAACCCGCGGCATGCGCGTTCACCTCTTTCAGTCAGAATGTCTTGTCTTGGAACTATTGCGATACATGCTGCATCATAAAAGCTATGTTTAACGGTTGGGCAAAAGCACTTCCATCTGCGCTTCCAGAGTGGGATGGAGATACCCTTTCTTGCGAAGCCGTCTCAGTCTCTTCGAGTTTTTCTTGCGCAGAAGGTGTCCCCGTCCGCTTTTCTTGTAAGCGATTTTTCCGGTTCCAGTCCTGTGGAAGCGTTTTTTCGCTCCCGAATGAGTCTTCATTTTAGGCATGCAGGAAACCTCCCAGTCTATTTTGTTTTCTCACGGGCGTTAGCCTCTATACACGCCCTGTATCTTCAATCCCGAAACAGGTCGCTCATTTTTCCTTCTCCGGCAAGCTGACTTTTCGAGAATCCGCTTCCGTTTTTTGTGACTTTTGCTTTTGCGGGATGGGAGACAGCATCATGCGCATATACCGCCCCTCCATCCTGGGGGGCACTTCGACTTTACCAAGTCCCTCGCAATCTTTCATCACTTTTTCAAGCACCTCGCGCCCCCTGTCGAGAAAGGCCATCTCCCTTCCCCTGAAGAAAACCGCTACCTTGACCCGGTGCCCTGCCTCAAGGAAACTTTTAATAGCCTTGGTCTTGAACTCGTAATCGTGCTGATCGATTTTAGGCCGCATCTTCATTTCCTTTACGGTCTGACTCTTGGTCTTCCTGCGGGCGTCTTTTTCGCGTTTCTGCTGCTGGTATTTGTACTTACCGTAATCAAGAATTCGACATACGGGCGGGTCGGCCTGAGGCGCCACCTCCACCAGGTCCAGTTCCCGCTCCTCCGCGAGAGCAAGGGCCTTGCCGACCGGAACAACGCCGACTTTTACTCCCTGGTCGTCGATGAGCAGAACTTCCTTTGCTCTGATTTCCTCATTGATTCTTGGTTCGTCACTTCGTTTAGCTATTGTCCGTCACCTCCGATTTTGTTTTAATTATAAATTAAATGCCGGGCTTTAATTCGCCCGGCATCAACTAGTCATTCGGGAAAGTCGCTTTCTTTCTTCCCGAATTCCGACCTGTAAACAGCCCTGGGCGTCAGCAGGTGGGGGAAGGGTCTCCCCTCTTTTGCTTTATAGGTTTTTATACGGCTCCCGACTTATGTCAAAAAAGGACTATAACACAGACACATCGGCGGCGCAAGCTCATCGGGTAGGATCAGGCAGGGTTTCGAGATGCTCCAGGAAACCGGAAAGCGTCATCGATCCCAAATCACCTTTCGTCCTTTCCCGTACCGCCAACGTTTGCGTCCGGGCTTCCCTGTCCCCGACAACAACCATGTAGGGTATTTTTTGAATCTGAGCGTCCCGTATGCGTTTCCCGAGCTTCTCATCCCTGATGTCCGTGTCAATCCGGATTTCCTTTTCCATCAGGTTTGCTTTTACCTCCGCCGCATACTCCAGATGGTCCTCAGAAACAGGGATTATCCGCACCTGTACCGGCGCCAGCCAATAGGGAAAGGCGCCCGCGTAGTGTTCTATAAGAATGCCGAAAAACCGCTCCAGGCTCCCGTAGATAGTTCTGTGAAGCATAACCGGACGGTGCTGTGCCCCGTCGGGGCCGATATAGCTTATATCGAACTTTTCCGGCATCTGGAAATCCAGCTGAATGGTTCCACATTGCCATGTCCTTCCTATGCAGTCTTCAAGATGGAAGTCTATCTTGGGACCGTAAAAGGCACCATCGCCCGGATTTATCCTGTAGGGCACCCCGGCTTCCTCGAGAGCCTCCTGGAGGTCTCTTTCGGCTACCTCCCACATACCTGGGTCGCCCATGGCCTTTTCGGGCCGGGTGGACAACTCCACCCTGTAGGGGAAGCCGAAGACATCGGTGTAGATATAGTGGACCAGGTCCATAATACCGAGGATTTCATCCTTTATCTGATCCGGCCTGACGTAAAGGTGGGCATCATCCTGGGTGAAACACCGAACCCGCATGAGCCCGTGCAGCACACCCGAACGTTCGTGCCTGTGTACCGTCCCCAGCTCGGCCATCCTTAGCGGCAGGTCCCTGTAGCTTCTTATCTGGCTCTTGTATACAAGCATGCCGCCCGGACAGTTCATGGGCTTTACGGCAAATGGACGTTCGTCTATTTCGGTGAAATACATGTTTTCCCTGTAATGATCCCAGTGCCCCGAGCGTATCCACAGGTCACGATCCAGTATAAGAGGTGTCTTTATTTCGGTGTAACCACGCCTTGTGTGCTCTTTTCTCCAAAAGTCCACAAGCTTGTTTACGACCACCATGCCCTTTGAATGGAAAAAGGGAAAACCGGGCGCTTCCGGCTGCAGGCTGAAAAGGTCCAGTTCCCTGCCGAGCTTCCTGTGGTCTCTCTTTTTAGCTTCTTCGATCCTGTAAATGTATTCCTCCAGGGCCTCTTTCGACGCGAAGGCCGTACCGTAAATACGCGTCAGCATCTTGTTACTCTCGTCGCCTCTCCAGTAGGCGCCTGCGACGGAAAGAAGCCGGAAATGTTTCAGCACGGACGTGTTTTCCACGTGCGGGCCTCGGCAAAGGTCCACGAACTCCCCCTGCCTGTAGATGGTTACGGAGTCACCTTCGAGTTCTTTTATCAATTCGATCTTGTATATTTCGTCACGTTCGGCGAAAAGCTTCTCCGCTTCCTCTTTCGGAAGAATCTCCCTCGTGACCGGCAGGTTTTCCTTTGCTATCCTTCTCATTTCCTTTTCTATGGTATCCAGGTCGTCCTCGCCCAACTGTTCCGGAATATCCATATCATAATAGAAACCGTCTTCTATGGCCGGCCCGATTCCCAGACGCGTTCCCGGATAAAGCCTTTTTACCGCCTGCGCCATCAGGTGGGAAGCGGAATGCCTGAGGATCTGAAGCCCCAGCCTGGAGTCCCCTTCTATGGGAAGCACCTCGGCATCGG
>Ga0334892_1001725_pt1 | contig 17486 bp, 7 predicted proteins | sample GraSluR3_MG_4_FD_207213 | JGI IMG/M metagenome (GOLD analysis project Ga0334892, IMG submission 207213) | Sludge microbial communities from methane-producing bioreactor in Wageningen University, Netherlands - Granular Sludge_15_04-R3 | ecosystem: Engineered > Bioreactor > Anaerobic > Unclassified...
CTTTTGCAAATTTCCAAAAGCAAAAGCGGAACTAGCCGATGCAAGCCGCGCTTCAGCCTTTTTCCCTTTGCGTTGCCCTTCCCTTTTGGGCATGATCACCAAATCCGCGTGACCCTATGTTTGCTAACGGCTGGGGGTTGATAAAGTGCAGGCGGTTGGAACATCGTCATTGTCCCACGATGATGAAGCTGGATTGAAACGATAAAGTTTCCTAATCCGCTGATAGCCTGCATTTTATTAACCCCTTGTTAGCACCTGGCAATTAATTATTTCGTTGTCGTTCCATTTCGTTTCAACCTTTGCTGCATAATCTTACCGTACCAATCTACCCTGTGCGGGATGGGCTGGAAGGCTGTTTGGCAAAATATGCTTGCAGCGTGGCTTTGTGCGTTTTGCCAAAGTGCCTGACAGCGAAGGGACGGTGTGCATTATAATTTCAAGTATTAATTTATACTTTTAATTCATCAATTTCTTCAATATTCTTCTTCATTACAAGGTAAAATGATTTAAAATCATATGTTTTTGGATTTGTTGAAATATCCCCAAAACCAACCCAAGCATTTGAATTCATCTGATGCATTTTATATGTGCAGTATTTATATAGATTAAAATCTAAATCACTTTTTTTTAATGCATTCATAAATGTAACTCCTAAACCTTCATATGAGTGAGTGTAAATTGAGCAATCGTGTAAACTTTTGTCTTGGGAGAATTTTTTTTTATTTTTCTTAATATAGCTCATAAGTTGTTCAATTGAGTCAGCATTAAACTCTAATAAAAGTAGAGCCATTCTAACCCTATGTGGTAACATTGATTTATCTAACTGATTCAAAAAAAAGTTTAGTTGTGCAGGGATATTTATTTTGGGTTTATTTGTGTATTTCCTTTTATGCCCAAATCTATACATATAGTAATCATTTATTTCGTCAGTATTACAAGGAAAATAGACATAATTATATTTATTATCATTGATTTCCTTGATGTAATGCTCGGTATATAAACCGTTTGCCAAAAAATATGATATTAAATCCAATTCTTCATATGTTGTTAATTCATTGACAGAAAGAAACTTTTTTCTGCGTTTTATGTAATGTACTAACAAAATAGGATTTTCTATAAGGTCATTAATGATAACTAAGTCATAAATACTTATAATCCAAGGGAAATGCCCTTCTTTAAAATAATTAATTTCCTTAGTATATTTTAAAACCATTGATAAGTTACCAATAGGTTCTAAGGTTAGAGAAACAATAACGACATCATCAAAATCAGAATTTCTTATAGTAATTGAATTACCTTTCTGAGGTTTAAAAACAGCCGAAGAATTCTCATTAATATAATCTAAAGTTCTTATCCCTTGGGAATAAGAATCACCAAAAATTTCTTTTAAATGCTTCTTTGTCCTGTCTTTATATCCTTTTTTTGCTCTTTCAGTAATTCTATGTCCTTTAGCCTCAATTATAAATAGAACTCTATCATATAATATTAATCCATCGGTTTCGTACCTATTGTTACTATTATAGTAAATTAGATTTTTGTAGAAAAAAGATGAAGTTTTCAGTAGATTTTCAAAATACTTGAAGGATTCATTCAATAAAAAAGTATGTCTAATTTCATCTATTTTAAATGGTAATTGAAATTTGTTTTTTGAGTAAAACTCGTCGAAAATAAAATCTTCAACAGCCCAAGTCAATAATGGTAAAGAAGGTAGTAAATACCTATTGTTATGTACGATGAAAGGTTTCTTTTTTAGAATCGAAATTGCAGTATAAATTTCATCCTCTTCGTTTAAACTTGGGAAACCACAAGAGAATGTTTTTAAAAAGATTTCAATAGATTGTATTTCGATATCTAAAAATACTGCTAAATCAGAAGCAGTGAATGTGTAAATGTTACTGAAATTATAATACAATTCATTTATAAAATATATTTCCAAACCCTTCTTTATCTCATTATCAGACAATAATGAGTATTCTTCTAACTCGTCAAGTGAATAATAGCTGAATTCAGATATAACTTTATTTTTTTTGAATTTTAGAATTTCATTCGCATACTTTTTTGCTTTTGCATTTGCTTCATCTGTAGCTTTTTTATACCTAGAGTTAATAAACTTAGGGAATTCCTTCCTTAGTTTTATTGAGTGGATAATTGAGAAACCAAATACTCTTATTATTTCATTATTAATTGGTTCAAATATTTTTTGGCTAAAAATATAGTGATGTTCAGGATGTCCTGGATTCCTAATAACTTTTGCTTCTCTTTCTAAAGTATCTGCTATATCACTTTCAATACTATTATTTTCTTTATTGTTGTTCATATCAAGAGCATCAATATGACCGAAGTATTTAAGTGTTGCCTCTTGAATCTCTTTTGAAAGCAGAATGAACTCTTCTTGTGATACAAGACTTTTCTCAATAAATGGTTTCTTTAAACACAATAATGTTAGCACTTCAGGAACAACAAAATGCTTATCACCACGATAATCAGAATATACATCAATATTATGCAGATGATTATAGTATGAGATATATGAGAGTAAATCAAATGTATTAAATTTAACGACACTCGCCTCAAGAAATTTTTTTTGTTTCAAAATCTCTGATGGAAGATTAGCCCTCCATTCTTGTATGAAATCCTGATTTTGCATTTATAGTTTAAAATTCAGATTATAAAGATTTAGGATTATAGACTCTATTTTTTCATCCTTTTCATTAATAAGATTAGAAACAGAAATTAACTCTTTTTTTGTGTCGTCAAAAAAATCCTTCCAATTGCTTTGCTCTGAAAGAGGTATGGAAATTTTCTGTTTTTTTAACTCTTCCAAGAATAGTTTAAAATCATATACATAAAAGGATTCTAGATTTTTTGTGATTCTAATTTGGCTAAAGTTGTCTTGAAGCAAACTTAAAAACTTACTTTTCTTTATAAACAAGTACTTGCTTGCATCAATTATTTTATCAATTAATTCTTCAATTTCTTGTTGGGTTTCTTTAGTTATATTTGGAATTGGAAATGATTCAAGAGTATTTACATTTACTTTTGGGAATGCGTTCCGATTAAGGTTTATATTATTGTTCTTAAAGTATGTTGCACACAATCTAGAAACTACAATAGCATATAAAACTTTAAGCGAAATTTCTTTTGTATTAATTGGTAATAGATTAAAAACATCAGTGTTATTAATAATGTCTTGATTTACAAGAACTGCGTCAATCTTGTCTTTTGACAGAATCCTATTCATTAAGATTCTATCACCTTTAAATATATCAGGATTACGTGGTGCCGCTAGATTGTTCCCATATTTAATATATTCTTCGTGGGGGAGAAGTAAGTGCCTTTTGATATGCTTTGCCCCAACCATTGGCAAAAATGAATCATCAATTCTAATATTTGAATGATATACTTTTCCCTCCATCATTTCTCTTGTTTGTGGTGGGTTTCCTTTGCCCTCCTCATAAGGTTGCATCCCCTTCTTAAAAACTAAAAAGTCTTTTAAAGTGTGGCTTCCTTCTAACTTAAATTCCTTGTTAAAGGTTATACTTACATCATCTTGTGGTTTTTTCAAATCAATGATTTCTGAGTAATCCCATAACTTTAAATTGATAGAATTTAGCCTTTCATTTATTGATTTGCAATTACTTGAAATTGATTTAATCCAAGTATTAACCTCAGATATACTCCCTTTAAAACCTGATAGAATTAGTGTGTCAACAGTTGCACTCTCAAATACCTCATATGTGTTAACAACCTCTATTGCTGTATTTTCAATAAAAACAAACTTTCTTAAAGTTTTGTCATATTTTGTAGAAAGCCAATAATTTGGGATAATCAAACCATAAATTGAATTATCACTAAGAAGGGTTATGAATTTTTCAACAAAAACGCCGTACGTATTTATTTGATACTCTACTGTTTTGTAATTACTATAAATAAAGTCTTTCTCAACATCACTTATTGAATGAGATTGAACATAAGGGGGATTTCCAATTACAACATCAAAACCTCCTTTAGCAAATATATCTGAGAATTCATTTTGCCAGTTAAATGCTTTATCGCCTGCAATTTCGGGGTCATCAATCAAAGAGTTTCCACATTTTATATTATTGCTCAATGTATTTAACTTTCTACCTTTTCTTGCAGTCCTTAACCATAGTGAAAGTTTAGCTATTTCAACGGATTCTTCATTTAGGTCAACTCCAAAAATATTTTTCTCTAGTATGTCAGTTGCGATGTCTGAAAATACAATTGCACTTCCAAACAGTTGAGCTTTTAGTTCGTCTACTTTACGATGTTCCTCAATTAGAAATTCAAGAGCTTGATTTAAAAAAGCTCCTGAACCGCAAGCTGGGTCAAGAATGGTTAAGGATAGTAACCATTCTTGATACTTCTTCAATTTCTCATCAAGTTCTTTTATGGTTTCTTTCCTTCTGTTTTTTCTGCCTTTGGCATAATCTTCATCAACTATTCCAAGTTCTTTGCGTTTTTCAATACAAAGTCTTCCGATAGTAGTTTCTATTATGTAGCCAGTAATATGTTTAGGTGTATAAAAAATGCCGTCTTTTTTTCGTTTAGTTTTCTGAATATCAACTTTCTCGCCTTTAATTTCTGCTTGAACGTTTTCAATTTCTCCAAGTGAATGTTCAAAAATATGTCCGAGTATATTTACATCAACTTCGGTGTCAAAGTCGTAATTGCTTAATTTTAGAGTGTGTTCCTTTAAAACATTATCATCAATTATTACATTTTCTAGAACTTCATCGGTTAAGAATAGTCCACCATTGTATGCGTAAATCTCCTGCCTTTTTTCGCTTTTAGGTCTGCCAATATTCAGAATGTGGAAATACTGTTTGAAGAGTGAGTAAAGCGGTTTTGTATCGCCAAAATCCACATCATCTTTCCATTTCTCAATGATTTGAATAATTGAATTTGCAGGTAACAGTTGCTTGTCTTCTGCAAAGAATATGAATAAAAACCTGTCTATTAGTTTTTGAGTTTTCTTGAAAAGTGTGAGTTTGTCAATCTCTGAATTATTCTTTACAAGATTTAAGAATAATGCTTCTCTGAATTTTGAGTAATCGGAGTAGAGTTGTTTAGTAATACTCTCTTCCTGCGCTAATGAACTTTCCTTGATTTTTAGAGGTAAATCATTGAGCAAATTGTCTTTTGCAAGGCACAGCCAAAACAAGGCAAATTCTTCTCTAGTAAGTTTAAAAAGGTCAAATTCTAAATGATTTACAGCATTTTGAATATAAAACCTTAACTTTTCGAAATTCGAGGTGATAACATAAACGCACTTTGGATGATGGTTTTTATAACCAAATGCTTGTGTTTCAACAGATTTTAAATCAGTTGTGTCAGTTGATTTCAATTCAATTACGGCAATAGCATTGTCATTCTTTAATATTGCCCCGTCTGCTTTTCTGCTATTACTAACATTTTTTAATTCAGTCGTTAAATTAAAATTCGGTTGTGGATTCAGCGTGTAGTCCAATATTTTAACAAAAAGCTCTCTTAAAAATCCTTCCTGAAATTGTTCTTCCTTTGAATTTCTAATGTTTCCTTGAATTTCAGCATTTCCAAAATACGCTTTAAATTCAGCGAATTTATTATCAATCAACGCTGAATCAAGTTCGTTTAAGTATTTAGTTTCTACCGATTTTTGAAATAAACTCATATTCTAAAATTCAAATGCAATTTTAATTTTTCGAATCACCAAATTACGGCTTTTCTTTCGTTTATTCTAGGAACAACCGAAAACCGTAAGGGTGCGGTGGGAAAAAAAAGCAAGTGTGTGGCTGCGAAGGGACGGTTGCAGGGATGGGCGGCCACAGTATTGCTTTTTTGTGCGGTGGGGTTTCATTTGTCTTTTCAGTCAATATGCAGCAAAGTTGTCTTACCCGATTTTCTCTTCATTGCTTGGTGCTAACGGCTGGGGGTGTTGCAAGTGTGGGAGAGCGTGTTACGTTTTCGTCCCCCGACGAAAACGCCCGAGCGGGCGAAACCGCTCCGAAGTTCCAATGTCAACCCACATTGGCTACACCCCTTGTTGGCAACTGGTGTTCATTCATATCCGTCTGGTTGTCATTTGTTTAGATTTCTTTATTATCATTCCCAATCAGCACCAACTTATCCACGAAGCACAAATTTATTTTGTTTTTTTGAGCGTAGGCAATCCTAAAACTGTCCTGAAAGGCGGTTGCTCGGGCTGGAGAGGCGGAAGCTCTTTTGCAAGCCTTTGGTTTGAGGGTTGGCTCGTGTGGGCTTGCAAATGTGCTTACGACTGTGCGTAGGTTAGTTTAAATTTATCCATAAATGAATCAACTTTACATCACTCGTTTTTCTGTGTGCAATAGATTCTAAAAAACTATAATCAAAACTTGAATCTATTTCTGATAAAGTTTCATCATCTTTCCAAGACTCATTTGTAGTAGCGATTTCTGCAATCCAGTTATTAATTGTTGCAAGCCAATGAATTGGTTTCTCTTTCTCGATAAAACCAATTAAACCGCACTCATTTAACCCTTTGCCGTGTTTTTCTGTTTTATATCTTTCAATACCTCCGTTGTTAGATGTCCCAAAAACGTATTCTCTTTCTCTTGCTTTATCAGGGGCGGGTAATCGTTTACATTCAACAGAAAATAAAGATGTGTTTGAGACACCTTGCTCATTTGGATAAAAATAAAAGTCTGAAAATCCTTTGCTAAGATTGTAAATATCCCGATACTGACAACTAATATTAAATGGATAGTCTAGCTTTCTAATTAAAATTTGTGTTTGTTCAATAAAAATTTGAGTTAAATCGTCTTCGTTTAGTTTTTTCTTTTTATGATGTCTCGATGCAATATAAGTTTTGAAATGTGGTACATTCTGTTTCATTGATTCAATAATCAACGAAATGAAATTAGTTTTCGAAATACTAATTATTGGCTGTTCGTTATTCGATAGATTTTCCTCTGCTATCATTCTCTTGTAATATTTGAAAAGTCAGAGAAACATTTATCCGCATCACGATAAGCAATTAAAGAAAGCCAATATCTGTATTGGTTCGGTTTGACAAAAACAATTGTATCTTTCTGAGGATATAGTTTAATAATTCTATTAACAGAGAGGTGTGCAGAAATATGATTGTTTGTAAGGCCACCAATGTCTAATTCAGATAAATCTTTACCAAATTTCGGCTTTATATTTTCGTTATCATACTTGAACACAGTAGCAATTAATGAATTTTCAAGTTGAATAACATCACTTAATCTAAATCTACGTTTGTTATCTGCATAGATGGTATTTAAGGTTTTAGAAAATTCTATGCCGTAATTTGATATAACAGATGCAAATTTATTATGTTGTATTTGCTGTAATGCTTTTGATTTTTCTCCGTGAATAAAAAAGTCTTGTTGAAATTCTAAACTATCATTAACTACTTTTAAGTCAAAATCCGAGAAAGAAAAACCATCTTCAATAAAAGGAAGATTTTTAAAATCTTTTAAAAGAAAGGTATTATTCCTATTAATAAGCGTTTCAGAACTTGTTGCTAGAAAATAAAATTTATAGAAATTATAATTCTCTTCAAATGAGTTATAAATGTTTTTCAGTAAAAGGGTATCGTTGTTTAAAGATTTTATTGAAATTAATCTTCTTTTGAATGAGAATGACTTTTCATTCAAAAAAATGGGAAACCTATTCTCCCCAATATTTTCCCATATTATCAAATTCGGAGCAATAAAAGATTCTTCTAGAGGGACTTTAGAAAATTTGGTTGATTTGTTCATTTCTGTAAGTAAATCATAACCAATTTCATTTTCATTTATAGCTATGGTGGGCAAAAAAGGAATTTTAAAAATATGCTCAGGAGTTAAGTTTTGCTTACTCCCTATTTCAAACCCTTCCTCAACAATACTATTGTTTTCAATTAAAAATTCTTTCAAAATTGGTAACCCTTGCACCTTTTCAACTAGACTTTTTATTCTTCCACCTCCAAGCAAGTTGTTTTTCCAAATGAACTCATTGTTGACCGCTGTTTGTCGGTTTACAAAATGTAAATCATAATCATCTATTTCAAAAACAATCCTTTCTTTAGTTGCTCTTGTTCTTCTAAATGTTAGGTGTAAGATGTTTTTAGTCAAATCAGGCTTTTCATTTTTAATGAATATTGCTGCAGACGCTACATCAGCACCATTATCCCAAAGAGATTTGTTTCTTGCTAAAGCAGTAAAATCTAAAATCTGAACTGTGTTGTACTTTGAAAACAAGGATTTTTTGTATTCACTTGAAGTGCTATTGTATAACAAACCCGATGACTTAACAATCATACAAACCAAACCATTTTCTTTTAGAAAACTGAATGACTCAGAAAGGAATTTTAATGCAATTTGTCCTTGTGGTATCTTTACTTTTTTGTTATCTAATTCCCACACATTAGAGTAATTTGAAATAGCACCTCTTACGAATGGCGGATTGCCAATTACTAAATCAAATTTTTTGTTCTTAATTGATTTACACTCAAAAAAATCAGAAAGTATTAAATTTTCTTCTGTTAAATCGTCAAACTTTAGTTCATTGAGGATTTTTACAGGATTTAATTCATTACATAATGCTAAACTTAAACTAAATGAGGCTAATCTTACAGCCTGTTCTTCTTTATCAACTCCGTATATAATTTTTAATATCGACTTTAAAACTTTTATAGTAGGAGTAGCCATATTGTTTTGAAGTCTCCAAATCTGAACCAATCGTTTAAATGCAACAACTAAAAAAATGCCTGAGCCACAAGCTGGGTCTAATATCGCAAAGTTTTTTAAGTCAATATTTTTATACTTTTTCAGTGGAATACATTCATCAATTAACAATTTAGCTAAATGAGAAGGAGTGTAATACAAACCCTTTTCTTGCTTATTTTCCCCTAGAAACTCCTCATATAAACGACTTATCAACTCAACGGGAATTAATTTGAACTCGAAATATCTCCAATCAGGAAAGCCCAATTCTTGTTGGGGAGAACCTAAATTAGTTTTATCAGTTGCCAACAAATCTGCAACAATTGATAAATCCATCGTTTTAAGTTGTTCTTGCTCTTCATTTCCCCACTTAAATACGTTTCCATTAAAATCCTTGTTTAAGTCTGAAAGAAGTTCAACGAATTTCCCTTGTTGTTTCAATACCTCATTAAACGTTGTTGCTTTATTGTATTTCTGAAAATATTTTTCCGAAAGTAATTTATTGCCTTTATTATCTATTCTCTCTTCTAAATACTTTATTAGAATTGCTTGAACAATAATTTTATTAATTATTCCAGATGATGTATTCTTAAACTTTTTTGAGAGTTCTTGGGCTACAAAACGAATGTTATTAATTAATGTGTCATAGGCAGAGTTCTTAAACTTAAATTTATTTTTCAGTTCCTCTTGTTCCCAAAAAACACCGCATTTGATTTTTATTGCAAATTGTTCGTTATATAACTTGTGAACTTTGCCAGTCAATTTCAAATCCCTTATTAAGTATTCGGGCTTGTACTCTTCAGTTATATGTTTGGTACAGTCAACAATTTTAATTTCAGAATTGAAAAAAACACAAGCCAACGGAGCCTCCCCACTGCTCCAAATCTTTGTTTGAATTTCAGCTATTTCATTTTCGTTTACTACCTCAAAATTTCTGTCAGTGTAATCGTACAAATAAACTTGAGGTTTGTAGCTGCCGTTGAGCTGTCTGCGAAGGTAAACAGCAGATGCATTTAGTTCTTCTGCTGTTTCAATATGAAACTGAATTTGGGGGTCTATTAGTTGACTTTCCTGTTTGGTTAAGTATAGGCAATCGTCTTCTAAAGTAAAGCCGAGATTGGCTATAACTTCCTGAAAATCAATTTTTATGTCTTTAACCTTATCCATTTTGACATTAACTTACAAAGTTAATAAAATCTTTGACTTTTTTAACAACTTAAATTTGGTTTTATTTCGTACCTGCGAAATGCAATTTTTTCAATTGCTCCTTAAATGTACAATTATTCTAGGTGTGTGTAGGCAAAATTGCACTCTTTGACAAAGCTTTGGTTTTAGCGTTGGCACGTGGGGCTTTGGCAATGTGTGCAATGTGGGTGGGATTTCCTACTTCTTTCTTGCGGGGGGGCAAAATAAATTTCCATCAAATTTGCAATGTCTTGTCAAAAAGATAAATCCTTTCTTTCGTTACTATTAATCACTTTCGTATATGTCTGGTCGTCTGTCTTATACACTTGTTGCCAACGGTCGGCGGTATGAAATCGTTGGGGATTGCGGGCTACGTCACTATCACCCGACAACAAACTTTGATGCGGGTCAGAACGCTCGCATAACTACTTAACCCCCCAATGTTTTATACCGCTTGTTGTGTGCTGCCCTTTTTTCATTTTTATTTGCTCTATCAGTCATTTAGTGTCGGTTTTGGGGTGCGTTGGCTTGGTGGCTCTTTTGCAAAACTTGGCTTTAGCGTGGGTTTGTGCGGTTTTGCAAATGTGCCACCAAATGCGCTGGCTAATATTTCATTTGTTTTAAAAAGTCTTTTAGTTTAATTGTCGTTATACCGAAACCTTTTGATTTAAGCTGCAAGCCATTGTCAGATGTCAGCATAATTGGGTTTTCGTCTTTGTATTTTAGTGCAACTGTTAAAATAAAATTGTCTGGCGATTTTTTGTCAAAGTCGCTTGGTAACAAAGTCAGGTCTGCTGTGTCCATTTTGATATTACGTTTGTCAAAGCTGTCATTGATTTGTTTAATTGCTTTTTGAACATTTTGTTTTTGATGTTCTGTTGGCAATGTTACTTTTAATTTATCTAATTCGTCAATGACTTTTGCTGATAAAATTACTTGATATTTTTTGTCAATTTTTGAAATGATGTCGGGGCAATCAACAAATACATTCGTGTCAATAATGTATAGATTTTCTTTGTCTTTTTTAATTTCCTTTTTCGGTTTCTCAAATTTTGAAAGGTCAATTGTTCCAAGTACTTTTAAACCGCCTGCTTTATCTTGTGTTTCCGTTTCGCTTTTCGGTTGAGTAGTTTCCGCCTTTTCTTCGTTAAAAAGCAAATCGTTTAACGACAGCATATATTGTTTTACGTTGTTGTCAATAAGTGGATAGAAAGAAGAAATTGTTTCGTCTGAAACAATAAGAGTGCAAAGTTTCGCCCTTGATGTAGCAACATTAAAACGGTTTGCTTGTAAAGCAAACGGCACGCCTTCCGCAGGAACAAAGAAAATGCAAAAGTCAGTTGTAAGGCCTTGTATTCTGTCAATGGTTTCAATCAAAACATTTTCAGTATTTATACATTTAGCATAAATTTCTTTTTGAAGAAAGCGAATTGAGTCTTTATGAAATGCTAAAACCACTATTTCTGCTTTGATGTCAAATTGCTTTATTTGGTCTATTTGCTTTACAATAAAGTTTGAACACTCAAAAGAAGGCAATCTACCTTCGGGAAGTTTAAATTTTACCAAACTTGCACCACCGTAGTTGTTTAAATATTTTTTAAGTAATTGATAATTTGAAAAGTCAAGCGGAAGTTTTATGTCTGATTTACTTTTTAGTACATCGCCATAAAACAAATTTGTTCCTTTAATAGAATTTTCTGTCAACCGGTAAGAATCAGTTAAAATGTATTGTTTAGCATTTGATAGATAGAAACTAATTGCTTTAAGCCCGCATATCATCCAATGATAATTATTAGTGTCTTCTGGTGCATATTCTTTATGAAAAATTGGTTCAAGCTGTTTGATGTCGCCAATTATGATACACTTTTTACCAAGTTTTTTTGCTAATGCAATGGTTGACAAAAACGCTTGACTTGCTTCTTCAATAATGATGTAATCAAAATGCTCGTCAACAACTGCCTTTGTAGCAATTTGACTCATTATGTAATAAGTTGTCAAAAGCAATGGCGGTTGTTGTTTACTTAAACTTTTAAAAGATTGAAGCCCTTTTGTTTTTTTGTTTTTGCTCTCGTCTGCTGTTAATGCTGATTTGAAAACTTTTCCTTGTTCCAGAGCTATTTTCAAATGTTCCTTTTCAGCTATTTCAATAAGTGCCCTGTTGGTTAATGCAGTTACAAGAATTCTAAAATTTGATTTTACCAATGCACCACACAATAAAGCCATTAGGTAAGTTTTACCTGTTCCTGGTGGTCCTTGAATAATTATTGTGTCATTTTCCAAAAAATCCGCTTGAATTTTTGAAACGAAACCTTCGTCGACTATTAAAGGTTCAGGATTCCAACTGGGATTATTAATGTCCAATTCTAATAATGTATTGGTATTGGGTTTGACTTGTTTAAGAAAATCTACAAGATTCATTAAATACTGTAATGGCGGGTCGGTTGGTGCCAAAAACACTAATGCGTTTCTTTCATACTTTCCAACATCTTCGACTTTTACACCCGACAAACCAACAATAGTATGGTCGTTTTCATAAGTAAAGAAAACCGTTCTACATTCAAATTGAGTTGCAATATTTGTTCTTAAACTCTCATAAGTAAGACCACCCCATTTTTTCACATTGTCGTCTTGGATTGATGAAACAAAACATTGTAAAGTTTCATTCTTTCGTGGTGCGGAACATATTTTGTGTTCAAATTTTACAATGATATTTCCTCTTGTCTCATCGTAACCTTGGTACCTGCACAAATAAAGCTGCTTGTCAACAAACATTTTAGCTGCTTGTTTTTTAAGTAACTTTTCAAACTCATTTGTTTGGTATATAAGTTCGTCTTGGATTAGGTTTATATGTTTGTTGTTATTGATAATCATCTTCAATATTTAATAATTTCAACAATTCTCTTGATTTCTCGCCCGAATTGTTTTTGTCAATAATTAAAAGGTGTTTGTTTGCATCTCTGTTTGCTTCGCAAAAAGTAAATAATTCGTCCAATGTTTTTTCATATTGATATGCAAGAATGTGGTTTGTGTTCAATTGAAGTATTTCTTCGGCTGTTTCGTAAATTTTAATTCTTGATTTGGTACTAAAATCCAGAGCCATCTTGTAGCCTTCATTTTTCATTTTTAAAATCTCATTGGGATGAATGTATGCAAATGCACCTCTTGCACTATGAACAAAGTATTTATCATTACCAATTTTAACTGCATTAAAACCTTCGTCTGAATCTTCGAATTTTGCATTATTTTCCTTTGTTAGTTTGATTTTAGCAATCAAATTGAAAAGCTTTTGTTTCTCTTTTGGATGAGAAACTGACAATTCCAATATATTTTTTAACTCGGGAACAAAATCGTTCCATTCAGTTTTTTCAAGTTCAGAAATAAATTCGTTTACATCTTCTAAAAAGGATGAATTTGTATTATTTTCATTTTGATGACCTTGCTTTTTATATTTTTCTAATTCCGCTTTGACCTCTGATAATTCAATGTCTTTTGAATCTTCGGAAGTAAAATCGTTATTTCCGTCTAATGCGACTTTTTGTAAGGTTTTGGTTTTGTCTTCATTATCGTTTATGTAAATATTCCTTCCATTAACGGCATAATCATTGTCGTTGTAACAATAAAAAACATAATCTTGAATTTCATCAAGTTTTACAATCTTCGGCAAAGCACCTTTGTAAAGATTAATTGAAAATTCTCCGATGGATTTCCATTTAGTTGATTTTTTTTCTAAAATTTCAAAATTAAATTCATCTTGAATTATCAATTCTTGCCCTTTTGTTCTGCTTGAATTGATAACTCTGACCATTTCCTTAAAAACGGCAAATTCATTTTCTGTTTTTAGTTCAATCCCTTTTTCTTTTAGCAATTCAAACGTGTTGAAAAGCATTTTTCCGTCCGAAAGCTTTTCGTCTTTAGCAATGGTGTTTAAGTTAAAATCACTTTTCAATAAAAAGAATTTCCGTAAAGATACCAATGTTGAATTTTCTGTATAAACTCCAATGCTTTCAAGGCTTGAGGTTTTTATTTCGTCTTTTTTAATCCATTCTTGCAAGTATTCAGGAAGTTTTTCTATTCCCAGTGCGAAATCAGAAGGGAAAACAGCACAAGTAAAATCAAAGTTCAATTTTGATAAATCAACTTTTGCAATGTGTTTGTGGTAGTATATTAGAAAGAAAAATTGTTCGGCATTTTGTAAAGTTTCTGATTGCTCTGAAAACTTTTCAAATAAATCGCCTAAGTCAAGTTCTTCATTTACGCCAAATAAAGCATTTAGATTTTCTCTTGAAATTCCTTGCTGCGAAAAATACGTAATTAAATCACTTATCAAGTTACTGTTTTGATATGTTGAAGGCAAAATTTTAGACAAACTAAATTCCCTTGTTGCAATCTTTATACTGTCTCTGTTTTTCGGGATTTCAGAATATTTGAAACTACGTTCTGCTGTTTCAATAATAAATTTGTTTCTAAAAATTTGATATTCGTTTTCCTTTAATTCTTTACACACTAATTCTAAAATCTTGTATTCATAATCCTCTTTTGAATATGTTGCTGTTGTAGCAAATCTGAAATCTGAAAGTTTTTTTAGAAATTTACGTTTAGGTTCATCATAATGAATGATACTTACAAGAGTTTCTTTATGTGCATCTACATCAACAAAATCTAAAATCAAATTATGTAAGATAATTTTGTTGATGATTCCGTCTTCTTCTTTATAGGTTAAAAATTCTTGTGGCAAAACGAACAAATTATTTGCACAATTTTCTTCAATAAATGTCCTTACTTCTTGTTCGCCTGCCTGAGTTTGATAGGTATTGCTTGTCTTTTTTGCTATCGCAAAAGAATGTTCGGTTTTCTTAATGACAAACTCTTTGAAGAATTGTCTTTTATTGTCTTGATAAAGTTTTATGAGTGATTTTATTTCGTTTGCTTCTGTTAATTCAGAAAGAATTATGTCTTGTTGTGGCAGATATATTTCTTTAAAAATTGCTTCTTGTTCTGAAACTAAATAAGGCTTTAGTTCCGCAAAAAACTCATCATTCTTTATTTTGTATGCGTTTAGCCAAGTCGCAGTATTCAGTTTACAATCAACAAGTCTGTTTAGCGGTTTTATTTCTGAATTGCTGTCGCAAAACAAATGCAAGTCTTTTAATGTGCCTTCGGCAACATTATCAAATTTTGTGGTTTCGTTTACGAAGTTTAGAAACAGTTTTTTCTTTTCTTCTGCTGACAAAGTGTTGGTTTTACATTTTTCAGCGATTGCGTTATAGACATCTTTTTCTTTTGATAACTTTTCAGAAAGTGCAGAATAGATGTTTTTGTAAATAGAGATATTGTTACAGGAAACCGCAAAACCTAAATTTTGCAATTCATTTGATATACTGATTGTTTTATCTGTGCTGAAAATGATTGACTGATTTAAGACGCGTTTTTGAACAATCCTCGTTTTTGTCGTAAATTCGTAAACCCTTTTATATTGATTGTAAGTTCTTTCTTGGAATGTTTCTCTAATATTTGCTGTAGTCCAAATATCATTTATTGAATAATACTTGTTATCGGAAAACTTGAACAACTTTATTTCAAAAAGTTTCTCTTTAGTATCCTTGCGTAAATTACTTTCTTCCAATTCATCTAAAAATGCTTCGTAAGTTTCTTCATCGCAGATGGCAATCCAATTATTGATGTTTTCAAAAGTTGCATTTTCAACAATATCTCTGATGTCCCATTCCTTAATTCCTAATTTATCTGATTTAGTTGCTTCATCAATCAAAAATCTGTCGGCTTCATTATCCCACTCAAACCATTGAATATCGCTTAACCCCAAATCGGTTAGGTTTAATGGAAGTTTGAGTTTATTTATTTTTACCTTTTGAGCATTGTCAGAAAAACCGTTTTTGGTTGGAACATTTTTTTGAAGCGAATTTAAAAGTGTATCATAAAAAATTGGTCGCAACCATTTGTTGTTTTGTCTGTCAGGAATGTCAGACAACAATAAAGAAGCATAAAGATTTAAAAATTTGCTTCGGTCTTTAGTTTTATATTCTGCAAGTCGTTGTGTTATATGATTTGCAAGTTCAGGAAACAGATTTCTATTTATATCGTCTTCGTGTAATTTTCTTCGGTTAGCTTCATTGCTGAAACTATCGCAATGAACAATAAAACCAAAACCATTGATTTCATCTCCCAAAGGGAAATACTTGTAAAAATTGGGTTTTTCTTTAAGTATCTTAATTTGCTCATACGATTTTTCATTTCCGAATTTTATAGTATTGAACCCAATGGAAAATTTTATATCAAACTCTTTGTACTCGGGTGAAATCCTTTCAAATTCAGCAGAATCATTTTTTATTGTTCCTTCTTCAAGTTGCAAAGGTATTTTTCCAATATCATCGTTGTTGATGTAAACTTTTTGCAGTCTTTTCAACGTGTTCATTGAATACTGAATACCGTTTACAAGTTCAGAATAGTCTTTATCTAATAGTTTCTTTTTATCCTCCCCTAATTTGATAAAAAACAAACTTCCTTGTTTCAAAACATTTTTCTTTAAACTATCTGAATGGTTTTTGAAACTTTCGTTTAAAAATTCAACAAGTTCGTTAAGTTCTTCTTGTGGAAAAAGAATTTTGTCGTTGTAGTTTATGTCTTTTACCTTTTCATTAGGGTCTGCTGGGAAGTTTGTAAGTATAAGTTTTAATAAATAAGGCGAATTGATAAACTCTTGATAGTTTTCCTTATTGGGAACTAATGGCTCTATTTTTTCATTTTTTAGCAAACATTCCAAGTCATCTAATTTAGCCCAACTAAACAAAATCGGACCTTTGTATTGTCTAACAAGTTCGTCTGTTCCTTCATTTTTGCCAACTAATCTATGAGCCAACTTAAAACCAATTCCAAAACGTCCGATTTTATCGGGGTCTTTTTTTGTGGTTTGTGCAATGTTTAAAATTGATTGTAATCCTTCAATGTCAAACGGACTTCCGTTGTTGATTGCTAAAAAATATTTTTCGTTGTAGAAAATGTAAAAGTGTGTAGAGCCACAATCAACAGCGTTTTGCAAGAATTCATATATGGCTTGTCCGTCTTCCGCAATTTTTAATATTGAAGGCAAGTAACCGGCAATGTCGGGTTTATCTCCGTGATACATTTCAAAGAAACCTTTAATTTTTTTACCATTTTCAATGTGGTAAGTACCTACGAAGTTCTCGTTATGAGTCTGATTGTATCTGTCAATTTCCTTTACTTTGGTCTTATACCAAAAACGAAATGATTTTGCACTCTTTATTTTCATTCTGTTTTCTTGCTGTCAAGGTTATAAAGCTCTGTAGTTGTCGTGTGCGTTAGGGCAAAAGCAAATGTGCTGCATTGGATTGGCTTTGAGCGTAGGGATGCAGCTCTTTTGATTTTGCTGAAGCGTTGGCATTTTGTCTTTCATTTTTCTGTTCATTATCTGACGGTCGTGTCGTTTTGTCTTGTCCTGCTATAGGTTGACCTTTTTTTACTTGTTATTGCCTTATAAAATTACTCAAAATTTCAAGGAACGGCCGGGGCATTGATAACTTTTCCAAAAAAAATCCCCGGGGGTTTTTGAAA